>RCNH01000458.1_pt1 | contig 16822 bp, 20 predicted proteins | sample 2041161 | NCBI WGS metagenome assembly RCNH01 (sample SAMN09708215, study PRJNA481090) | Feces metagenome, whole genome shotgun sequencing project. | biome: feces | host: Leptonychotes weddellii | place: Antarctica: Sion Island | collected 2010-03-01 | reverse complement strand
TTTTTTGGATATGTTTTATTTTTGATATTTGGATATATTACCATACCTACTTTCTTTCATATGTTCACAAATGATGCTATGATTTATCAACAAAGTTGCAGTTATACATATATATGTGTAATTTTTAGTTTTGGTATATTATTTCACATTTGTATTGAAAAAGTATTTCAATCTACAGGAAAAATGATTTTTCCAATGGCAATTCAAGCAGTAGGAGCAATTAGTAATATTATACTAGATCCAATTTTAATTTTTGGATTGTTTGGTTTTCCAGCAATGGGAGTTAAGGGCGCTGCGATTGCTACAGTAACAGCACAAATATTTTCAATGTGTTTATCATTTTATGTTTTATTGAGTCAAGAACATGATGTACAAGTTGATTTTAAACATTTTCACTTTAGCTTTACTTGTATAAAACGGATATTATCAGTAGGAATTCCTAATGCTTGTATGAATGCTTTAAACAGCGTATTAGTAATGGGGTTGAATACCATCTTAATTCAGTTTTCAAATGCTGCAGTTGCAGTATTTGGTGTTTTCTTTAAATTACAGACATTTGTTTTTATGCCAACAAGTGGATTATCTCAAGGAGCTATGCCAATTTTAGGTTATAACTACGGAGCAAAATATTCAAAGCGTTTGCATGAGACTTTAAAATATTCTCTAATGGTAGCAAGCGTTATTATGCTTATTGGTGTTGGATTATTTGAAGGAATTCCAAAACAATTGTTATTGTTATTTGAAGCCAATGATGCGATGTTAATTATTGGTGTGCCAGCATTACGTATTATTGCAATTAGTTTCATACCTGCAGCTTTTGGATTTGTTTTTCCAACGCTTTTCCAAGCAATGGGATTAGGTTTTCATGCATTATGCATATTTTTATTAAGACAATGTGTAATTACTTTACCATTATCTTATATACTATCAGGTTCATTTGGATTATATGGAATATGGTTTAGTTTTATCATTGCAGAATCAGTAGCAGCAATCGTAGCTTTTTTCATGTATCGTTATATTTCGAATCATGATATTATTTTATTAGGAAAATCATAATAAGTGACAAAATTGTCATACTTCGTATCTTTATAGACGTAAGTATGGCTTTTTTAGTATACTTATTATAATTTTAGAAAGGTATAAACAAGTTTCTTATGCTGATGAAATGCATATGTTTTTAACCGCAAATTATAAGATACATTGGAAACAATTTATTAGTGATGAAGGAAAAGATGTATTGGAAAATTTATCAAAAAATGGTCTATTGGATCAAATTCAATTGAATAATCTTAGAGTGGTTGGTGTACAAGATCAAGAATTATTACTTTATTGTAAAGAGCTAGGGATATCTATTGATGAATTGAAAAAGAAGAATGGATATATTTTGGTTAATCGTCCTATAAAAATTGAAGATCGAATTCGTAAAATAATGTGGATGAATCATAATAAAATGAAGAATTTTAAGATATATTTTCAACATAAAAATTACGGGGAACATAAGGCGTTGTCATCACAAATTTATATTATGAAAAATACGATGATAGAGCCTGCATTCAAGGTGTGTGAAACAAATGATGTAGTTTATTTAATTGCTCCTTTTCAAACTGTAAATAAAATGATTTATAATCAAAAACAAAAAGAAGGAAGTATTTTTGAAAACATTGAAGTATGTTATAAAAGTCAACAGTATGGACAATTAGAAAAAGAATTAGAACAATAGAAATTAGAAGATGTTTTTATTAATAATATTGCTAAAAATAATAGAAGAATGAAAGAGAAATCAAGCCTATTCATATTTGGACTTTGTGGTTTTGTTGGAATGTTAATTTTAATTGCTTGTACGAATGTTATCAATATTGTTTTTACAAGTGTTTTATTAAAGGCGAGGGAATTTGCTATGTTGAATTGTATGGGTACTACAAGAAAGCAATTACATCGAATGATACTGTACGAGGGATTATTTTATAGTGTGAAGACATGTGCTTATGGAGGAATAATTTCTATTATAGTTGCAGTTTTGTTATCTAAAATGTTTGCGACTTCATTTGAAAATCAAATCTATATTCCATGGATTGGAATAGGAATTACAATGCTTATTCTATGTCTTTTAGTAACTAGTATTATGAGGATGGCTCTTAGAAAAATAGAACAACATAATGTAATAGATACGTTACGTAAAGATAGTATTTAGTGCCTTTTATAGGCACTTTTTTGTATAGTAAAGAAGGTTTATAAATGCTATAATAAGAAAAAGAGCAGGAGGGATTTTATGCAAAAATATATTCTTGCAATTGATCAAGGAACAACAAGTACAAGAGCTATTCTTTTTGATCATGAGAGTAATATTATAGGAATAGCACAAAAAGAATTAGACAATTATTATCCACAACCAGGATGGGTAGAACAAAATGCAAATGATATATGGGCTAGTTGCGTTGGAGTGATGTTTGAAGTTTTAGCTAAAACTGGAATTAAAGATTCTCAAGTTGTAGGTATTGGAATAACGAATCAAAGGGAAACAACGGTTGTATGGGATAAAGAGACAGGAATGCCAATCTATAATGCGATTGTATGGCAATCAAGACAGAGTAATTCTTATTGTGAGGATTTAAAAAAAAGAGGGTTTGAAGATAAAATTAAAGAAAAAACAGGATTACTTTTAGATCCATATTTTTCAGCGAGTAAAATTCGATATATTTTAGATCATGTAGATGGAGCACAAAAACGAGCAGAAAATGGAGAATTATTGTTTGGAACAATGGATACATGGTTATTATGGAAAATGACAAACGGAAAAAAACATATGAGTGATGTGTCTAATGTATCAAGAACGATGTTGATGAATTTAAAAACATTAGAATATGATGATGAATTGTTGACATTGTGGAATATACCTCGTTGTATGTTACCCGAAATAAGAGATACAAGTGAGGTTTATGGATATACAGAGGGATTGTTTGATCATCCAATTCCAATTGCATCGCTTGTAGGTGATCAGCAGGCTGCATTATTTGGTCAAACATGTTTTGAAGCTGGAAATGTAAAAAACACTTATGGAACTGGATGTTTCCTTTTGATGAATACAAAAGATAAAATTATTCATTCACGTAATGGACTAGTGACTTGTGTTGGTTGGAGAATTAATGGGATATGCGATTATATATTAGAAGGTAGTGTTTTTGTTGCTGGAGCAGCGATTCAATGGTTGCGTGATAGTTTATCAATTATATCGAAGAGTTCAGAAAGCGAACAAAGAGCAATGAGTATATCTAGTTGTGAAGGAGTATATGTTGTTCCATCATTTACTGGATTAGGGGCTCCTTATTGGAAACCAAAAGTAAAAGGTGGAATTTTAGGGCTTACTAGGGGAACAACGCAAAACCATATTATACGTGCAACCGTAGAATCTTTGGCATATCAAACAAGTGATGTTGTATTTGCAATGCAAGAAGATAGTGGATTGAAAATTGAAAAAATGCTAGTCGATGGTGGAGCAAGTAAGAATAATTTTTTGTTACAGTTTCAAAGCGATATATTAAATACAGAGGTCGTACGCTCCAATATAAGCGAAACTACAGCTCTTGGAGCTGCTTATTTAGCTGGACTTGCAGTAGGATTTTGGAAGTCAAAAGGAGAGATTAAAGAACAATTTCAAATTGCACGCACATTTCAACCATCAATGGAGGAAACTTCACGTATACAGCACTTGAATGGATGGAAAAAAGCTGTGAATGCAATCATGGAGTTTTAAATGAAAAAAATATACAAAACTGTTGCTAAGCGTTTGTGTATTTGTTAAAATGATGAAGTAATATAAAGAAGTTTAAATACGGAAATATATATTACTAATAAAGGAGAAAATTAAATGAAAAAATTGACAGTTTTATTAGCTGCAGTATTGATGTTAGCTGCATGTGGAAAAACAGAAGAATCAGTAAAAGGAACTGGAGAATCTGCAAAAAATGACAAAGGAGATTATGCAACTGCCGAAATCGAATTACAGGGTGATAAAGTTGTATCAATTTCATTAGATGAAATTAAAGATGGAAAATCTAAAAAAGAATTAGGATCTAAATATGGAATGAAAAATGCCGGTGCAAGTAAAATCAAAAAAGAATGGGATGAACAAGTAAAATTCTTAGAAGATTACATTGTGAAAAATGGATTAGATAAAGTTGAATTAACAGCAGAAGGTAAAGCTAAAAATGATGATGTATTAGCTGGATGCACAATCAACTTAACAAGTATGATGGAAGCTGCTAACGCTGCAAAAGTTGACGCTGATAAATAAGATGAATTTATAAAAATGGTATCGAAAGATATCATTTTTTTTATGCATAAAGAAGAAAATGTTTATTATACTAATCATAAGAAAGGATTTGAGAGTATGAATATAAAATTGTGGATTATTTGTATTTTTATAATTTTATCAGGGTGTAGTAAACATGTTGAAAAAATAGGAAATGGTGTATTTCAAAATGAAAATGGAGAAAAAATAACGGCTAAGATTCAGGTTGTAGATGATCAACTTACAAAAGTATATTTAGATGAAACAATTAAAGATAAGAAAGAAACAAAAAAAGACTTAGGTGATGCTTATCATATGAAGATAGCAAGTAGAATTGGTAAAGAATGGGATGAACAAATTCGTTTTTTAGAGAATTATATTGTGGAACATGGAATAGATTCTATTCAATTAAATGAAGAAGGAAAACCAAAAAATACAGATGTATTAACGGGTTGTACAATTCGTATCGATGGTTTTATAGAGGCAGTTAAAGATGCCTATATGCATTTAAAAGAAAAGTGAAATTTCACTTTTTTTTATTGTAAAAATTTTAGTTTTAAGTATAATAAGACAAGTATGGAGGGATGTAGATGAATCGAGCTGATAAAATTTTTATTTGTATTGTTGTAGCTTGTTCAGTTTTATTTTATGTTCCTCTTGTATGGAGTGCTTATCAAGAAAAAGATAAAGCAAAGGAAGTTGTTGTCAGTTTTAAAGATCAGGAGATATTAAGAGAGAGGCTTGATATTGATCATGTGTATAAAGTGAAAGGAACACTAGGACCTGTTACTGTAGAAATAAAAGATCATAAGGTACGTGTTGAAAAAGAAACATCACCAAATCATTTATGTTCTATCCAAGGATGGGTCTCAGAAAGTAATCGTCCAATTGTTTGCTTACCTAATAATATCGTTGTAGAAATTAAGTCAAGTGGCAATTTTGAAGATGAAGTGGATACGGTAATACAGTAATGACAAAGACAAAAAGAATGACAATGATAACGATGCTTGTTGCGATTAGCATTATGTTTCATATGATAGAAGCAATGATTCCAATTCCAATATTTGTACCAGGATTCAAATTAGGATTTGCGAACATTGTAGGGTTGGTTGCTTTGTATATGTTTGGATTCAAAGTAATGCTAGAAGTTAATTTAATGCGAGTTTGCTTAGCTTCATTAATACGCGGTGTCCTTTTTGGAACTGGGTTTTGGTTATCTTTATGTGGTATTTTATTAAGTTCATTTGCATGTGCTTTAGCTAAAAGGTATACGCCGATGAGTATTTATGGAGTAAGTGTTGCAGGAAGTTGCTTTCATGCAGTTGGACAGGTAATTGCAGTAACTTTCATTTATCAACAGTTTTTTATGCAAGCAATCTTACCTGTTTTAATTTTATTAGGGATACCAACAGGTTTATGTATAGCATATATTGCAAAGCAAGTATTAAAAAGAATTCAGTGAGGAGAGTTGGAAGTATGGAGAAATTCGTGTATAAACCAAAAGGAGTTTGCTCACAGAGCATGACATTTGAAATGGATGGTAATGTTGTAAAAAAAGTTACCATTGTTGGAGGATGTCCTGGAAATTTGTTAGGGATTTCTAGAATCTTAGAAAATAAAACAATCGATGAAGTTGTTGCATCTTTTCAAGGTGTAAGATGTGGTGCAAAGAAAACATCTTGTCCTGATCAAATTGCACAAGCGTTATTAAGTTATGCGAATGAAAAGCAAATAGAAGTTAAATGCTAAGGAGATTTCATTATGAATCGTATTGCAAAATTTTATAAAGTAAGTTTTGAACAGTTTGCATCTGCATGGAAAGATACTTTTACAGAGTGTGGAGATTTAAAAGCGATATATGATGCTATTCAATTGCCTAAAAGAGCTACGCAAGGATCTGCAGGATATGATTTTTATTCACCACTAAACTTTGTATTACGTCCAAATGAAACAATTAAAATTCCAACAGGAATACGTGCAGAAATGCAGAATGGATGGGTATTGTCATTATATCCAAGAAGTTCTTTAGGTTTTAAATATCGTATACAATTAAATAATACAGTTGGTATTATTGATAGTGATTATTTCTATTCAGACAATGAAGGTCATATTTTTGCTAAGGTCACAAATGATTCAAATGAAAATAAAATTCTAGAAATGAAACAAGGGGAAGGTTTTATGCAAGGAATTTTTTTACCATTTGGTATTACAGAAGATGATGATGTGGATACAAAGCGTAATGGTGGTTTTGGTAGTACCAACAAATAAGATATGAACGTGTATGAAAAGCATACATGTTTTTTTATGAAAAGTCATAGGTTGCGTTTGTATACAGGCTATAATCTTGATATAATAACTATGATTTTTGATTTATAGGAAAGGTGATTGCTATGAACTTTAAACAAATACTATTATTTATCAGTATTCTATTTGCAGACCAAATTACGAAATGGGCTATAGATTTTAATATGATGCTAGGTGATAGCATTACTATAATTCCAAATTTCTTTAGAATTACATATCTTCATAACACTGGTGCAGCTTGGAGTATGTTTGATGGGAAATTAGGATTCTTTTTTGTAATTACTATTATCGCAATTATTTTAATGATTTATTTTTATCGAAATACGGAGAAGCATGATTATTTAACGCAATACGGATTAGTATTGATGATGGCAGGAACGATTGGAAACTTTATTGATCGTACAGCTTTTCATTATGTCAGAGATTTCTTAGATTTTATTATTTTTGGCTATGATTTTCCAGTATTTAATGTTGCAGACATGGCTTTATGTATTGGCGTATTTTTAATTTTAGTTTCTGTATTTTTTGAACAGTATTATGGAGGTGGATCAACATGCGAAAAATAGATATCATAGTAGCAGATGATGAAAAAATTATTCGAATTGATAAGTATTTAGTAGAAAAGGAAGAAGATTTATCACGTAGTCGTATTCAACAATTGTTACAGGATAAATTGATTTTTGTAAATGATAAAGCAGTTAAAGCAAACTATAAGGTGAAACCATCAGATCATATTCGTGCAGAATTTGATAATGAAATAGAAACAGAGGCAAAACCGGAAAAGATGGATTTAGATATTCGTTATGAAGATAGTGATGTTATTGTTATCAATAAACCAAAAGGAATCGTAGTGCATCCAGCAGTTGGAAATTTAACAGGAACATTAGTCAATGGATTATTATACCATTGTAAAGATTTATCAGGGATTAATGGGGTATTAAGACCTGGAATTGTCCATCGTATTGATAAAGATACAACTGGTTTATTGATTGTTGCAAAAAATGATAAAGCTCATGTAGAATTAAGCAAACAGTTGCAAGATAAAACGGTAAATCGTTTATATTATGCATTAGTTCATGGTGTGATTGAACATGATTTTGGTACTATTGATGCGCCTATTGGAAGAGATGTGAACGATCGCCAAAAAATGGCAGTAACAGCTACAAATTCTAAAGATGCACGTACACACTTTAAAGTAATCGAACGTTTTAAAAATTATACATTAGTAGAGTGTCGATTAGAGACAGGAAGAACACATCAAATACGTGTTCATATGCAATATATTGGACATCCTGTTGCTGGTGATGAAAAATATTCTTATCGTAAGACAATGCAAACAAATGGACAATTATTACATGCGCATCAGTTAACATTTGTTCATCCAACAACACATGAAAAAATCACAGTTGAAGCAGAATTGCCAAAACAATTTCAAGATATTTTAGAAGAATTACGTAATGAACAGAGGTAATAAAATGGGATTTTCCAAATATGATATTTATGCATTTCAAGTAGTGCATTACTTAGTAACGATGTATGATTATCAAATAATTAGAGTAAAACAATATGAAGATGATATATGGTTAGCAAATAAGAAAAATAAAAATTATCCAGTTGTACGAATATGTAGTAAACCGATTGAAAATGTTGTGGAATCAATCAGTTATATGAGACAGGTTCATCGAATGATTTTAGATCTAATTCAAAGAGAAGGAAGATTATTAATTTTAGACACAACTCCATCGAGTTTTTCTTTAGAAAATACTTTTATGAAATTAGTGCATATATTCCCTAATAAAATAAGCTATCCTTCTTTGCTAGAACAATTTCCACATTTAATTGATGTTATGCATGATGTTGAAAATAAAGATCAGGAAGTCGCAGATTTAACAAAAGAGATTGAAGAAGCTCAGCAAAGACAACAAGTACGTATGATTGAGGAAACTAAGAAGCATTTACGTCCTAGAGCAACGATAGGACTTATAGGTATATTTTCAATTTTTATGTGTCTTGTATTGATAATGCAATTTTTAGCAAAAAATAATGTGAGTGGACTTATCTCAGTTGGAGCATATTATAAATTAAATATTATAGCGGCAAAGGAATATTTTCGCTTGATTACTGCAGGATTTGTTCATCATGATTTGTTTTCATTTTTATTTATGATGTATTCTTTATATCAAATTGCTAAGTTATCAGAATCATTATTTAATAAAAAGCAGTATGTGTTATTAGCTATTGGATCAAGCTTTTTTGGATATTTAAGTATGTTGATTGCAAATCAGAATACAATTGCTTTTGGAGCAGGTGCTATGATTTGGGGAATTGGTATGGCATATATTTTCGCATGTTTAGAAAATGGTACGTATAAAATACCAATTGTAAAATGGGCAATATTAAAAGTTATTATGTATATGTTTTTTACTTTTGCATTACCAGGTATGTCAATTTTTGGGCATCTTGGAGGAGCTATTTTTGGAGTTTTATATTCAATGTGGGTATTAAAAAGTGAACGATTTCCTCAATTTCAAAAGCATGGAAAATATGCATGTATTTTATTTGCTATTTTGATGATTGTATTAGGTATTCAGACACATAATGTAACACCAATTAATAAAAATATTGATCAAAGTATACTTGAGGTATATAGAAATACCCCAATGGATTCTTATGCGAAATATCTAGAATCATGTTATAATAAGCAATATAGAACGGAGTAAGTATATGAAAAGAAAAGATGTATTAAATTGGGATGAATATTTTATGGGGCTTGCACATTTGAGTGCGAAGCGAAGCAAAGATCCAAACACACAGGTGGGTGCAGTGATTGTAAGCAATGAGCATCGTGTTGTAAGTATTGGATATAATGGTTTTCCAAATGGATGTAGTGATGATGAGTTTCCATGGGATCGTGAAGGCGATTATGGAGAAACAAAATATCCATATGTCGTTCATGCGGAATTAAATGCAATTTTAAATAGTAAACATGATTTACGAGGATGTAGTATTTATGTTTCTTTATTTCCATGTAATGAGTGTGCAAAAGCAATTATTCAAAGTGGAATAAAACGTATTGTATATGAGTCAGATAAATATGCATGTACGGATTCAACGATTGCAAGTAAAAGAATGTTGCAAGCAGCAGGTATTGAGTTATATCAATTACCATATCGTATTGAATTACAAGTAAAAAAAGAAGAGAATAAATAAAAAGTGCATTTGAATATAGTGAACCGACTTTGTTGGACAAAAATAAATTAAATGTAAGGCTTGATTCCTAATTTGTACAGGAGTTAAGTCTTTTTCTTTTACTGTAATTCTAGAATTATTATAGTATTCAATATAATCTACCATAGCTTGTTTTAATTCTTCTAATGATTTGAATGTATTTTCAAATCCATAAAACATTTCATTCTTCATTTTTCCAAAGAAGTTTTCCATTGGGAATTATCCCAACAGTTTCCTTTACGAGACATCGATTGGATAATTCCTTTTTCTTTTAATTTGTTTTGATATGAATAATGTTGATATTGCCATCCATGATCACTATGAAAACTAGTTTTTTAAGATTAGTAAATTTAGAAAATACCATATCTAACATTCGGTATGTTTGAAATAGATTTGGTATAGTTGATATATCGTATCCTACGATTTCTCTGCTATACATATCTAAAATAGGAGATAAATATAATTTGTCTGCAGCTATTTTAAACTCAGATACATCAGTCGTCCATTTTTGATTAACCGGGGTCGTTTTAAAGTTTCTGTTAAAATATGTTTTGCTGGTATGTTTATTCCCTTTCTTATCAAGAAGTAGGTTCTTACAAGCTCTATTTAATGTAAAAATCGCTACCTTGTAATGCCTTCAGGTATATCTGGTACTTTTCCTTCACGATACATCTCAATACATTTCAATTTAAATTCATAACTATAACGCATAAAAATACCCTCCTTACTGGTTTGTCCAGTAAAGAGGGTACATATCACTTTCTCGGTTCACTATATGAAATACACTTTTTATTTGTCTAGAAAGTAAAGCGTCAGGCTAAGGTTTTACCTAAAGCTTTTTTGGTATTTATGAAATGTACCTTTGCTACTTTATATAATTCTTCTTCGCCGTGTTGTTCTACAAATTCTTTAATGTTTTGATCAACTTTTGAACCGGCACCTTTTAGAAAAGCGAACTGATAATGCTGACATAAATTATCAAAAGATTGTAAAAAGGCATATCGTGCGATAATAGAACCAGCAGCAACACTTAAGTATTTGTTTTCAGCTTTTGTTTCAAAATGTATAGTATCTACCACTTCATTTACTCCTTGTAGATAACGATAATAAGATTTCCCTTGTACAAATTGATCTATAATACATAAATTTGGAAGAGATTGTAGTTTATGTTTAAGATGAACAAATGCTTGATTATGAAGTCGTGATTTAATTGCTACCATATTGAATCTAGGGTGGATGCTATTATATTTTGCATTATCTAGAATGAGTAAGCTATAGGTTAATCTTTCACATAAAAGTGGAGCGATTTTACGAATTTGATCATCATTGATTGCTTTTGAATCTTGGATGTTCAGGCTTTTTAAAAATGGGACATCTTCACTAGTTACATAAGTAGCACATACAGTGATTGGACCAAAGTAATCTCCTGTTCCTACTTCATCACTTCCGCATTGAGGATATTGATTTGAAGGAGTAGTTTGTTTTTTTTCGATAGAGCTAAAGCAAAGATTTTCTACATAAAAGTCAGCTTGTTCTCCTTGAAATACAACTTTTCCTGATGTATATGCTGTGATTGTACAATCTGATAATTTTATTTGATAATGAGCATATGGTGGGGTTTTACATTGAATGGCGTCTTTTAAACGATTATGTAAATCCTCTATTTGCTCTGATGTTAATGTGACTGTTTTTGTACTCATAGATTGCCTCCTAAGTGTATTTATTTTAGCATGATGTAATATAGATGAAAAGAGAAAGTTTAAATCATAGGGTATGAATAATATGGAATAACATAAAGTAAAAGGGAGAGTGAAATGTAGGAAAAATATTAGAAAATGTGGTAAAATAAAAAAATGGAAAGGAAAAAGATGTTATATGAATGAAATAGAAATAATTAATATAGGTATCGGTATTGTTTTTTTATTGTTTTTGTATAGTGGATATAAAGATGGTTTTTTATGGAAATGCATTAGTATCCTAGGTTTTTTTATAACTGGATGGTTATCATGGATTTTAAGTAAACCGATTTCTTTATTATTTGCACTTTATCCAATACAGCATACTCCTTTTCAAGGGACAATTTTAGAACCATTTTTTTATGATAAATTGAATCAAATATTAGTATTTGCGATTCTTTTTATTATATTAGAAATAGTAATATTATGTATTCGACCGTTAGCAAAATTAATTGGTAAATTACCAATTATTTCATATTTTAATCGATGGTTAGGAGTATGTTTATCAGGAATACAGGCAATTTTGTTTTTTAGTGTAATTGCATTTATATTAAATATGCCAATTACTAATAATAGTAGATATTATGCACAGAATAGTGTGTTAAAATATTGTGAACCAATAACCATAGAAATATGGAAAGTAATTGAACAACCGATGTTAGATTTTATGAATTTTTATGAGCAAGGAGAGATTGAAAAACCGCTTAATGAAAAACAAAAACAAGATTTTGAAAATTGGTTAATAGAGAAAAAATTAGATAAGGAGAGTGTACATGCTTTTATAGAAGCATTACGGTAGGCATATGAAAGAATATTATGAGTCATTAGAGTTAGATTTAGTAAAAGAACAGATAGTAAGATATTGTTCTTTTTCCTTGGGAAAACAAAGAATTCGACAACTTACACCACGGTTTGATGAATTATGGGTAAAACGCGAATTAGAACGTACCAAAGAGGCTTTGAATTTAGTATATCGATATGGGAATGTTCCATTTTACGGTGTGCATGATATTTCAAAAGCACTTGATGATGCGAAAAAGAATCGTACCTTATCATGTGTGGAATTACGACAAATAGCAGATAATATTCGAGCAGTAGATCATGTTAGAAAATACTTTAAAGATAGTGAAATTGAATCTCCTAGATTAATGGAATTAATATTATCATTTGATCAACCACAAGCTGTTGCAATTGCAATCGAAGGGTGTATCTCAAATAGTTATGAAGTTGTTGATCGTGCAAGTCCAGAGTTAAAAAATATACGTAAATCGATTCGTATGTGTGAAGCAGATATTGCAAAAGAAGCACAACGTTTTATTGCATCTCATGGATCACAATTAATGGATACGATTACTACAATGCGCAATGATCGTATTTGTGTTTTGGTGAAAATTAGTGAAAAAAACAGTGTAGATGGGTTCATTCATGGAGAAAGTGCATCTGGGCAAACAGCATATATTGAACCGAAATCATTATTAGTATTAAATAATAAATTAGCAGGTTTAAAAAGTAGTGAACAAGAGGAAATTTCACGAATCTTGTTTGAGTTGAGTCAAAAAGTTAAAAAAGTAGCTTTTGCACTTGAGAGTAATTTAGAAACATTTGCATTATTAGACGTGATTTTTTCAAAGGCTATGTGGGCAAAAGAAAGAAATGGATGTATTGCTAAATTAGATACAAAAAATCATCATTTATACTTAAAGGAAGCAAAGCATCCTTTAATTGATGAAAATAAAGTCGTAGCTAATACGTATGAAATCAAAGAACCATATCGTAGTTTAATGATTACAGGTAGTAATACAGGAGGAAAGACCGTTACTTTAAAAACAATTGGTCTATTTGTGGTAATGACGATGTGTGGAATGGCGGTAAATGCACAAGAAGCGATTGTTCCTTTATTTGATTCTATATATGTGAATATTGGAGATGAGCAATCTATTGCAGAGTCATTATCTACGTTTTCATCTCATATATCAAAACTTGCCTATATTTGTGCACATGCAGATGCAAATTCTTTCGTATTATTGGATGAATTAGGAAATGGTACAGATCCAAAAGAAGGGGAGCCTTTGGCAATTGCAATTTTGGAAGAATTACGTAGAAGAAAGGTATCATTCATTGCAACAACACACTATTCCACATTAAAAACATATGGTGCAGCAAAAGAAGATATTTTAATTTCTAGTGTTGAATTTGATATGGAAAAATTAAGACCTACATATCGTTATATTGAAGGAATTAGTGGTCAATCTAATGCATTTGCTATTGCATCACGATATGGATTAAGTGAAAAGATTATTGAAGATGCACAAAAAAGAAAAGAAGCAAATGCTACAAAAACGGACATTGCAATGGAAAAATTAGAGCAATTGACAATGGAAGCAGAAGAAAAAAAGCAAAAGTTAGATGAACGATTAAAAGATGTGTATCAATTGCAAGAAGAATTAGCTCATCAAAAGGCAAAATTTGAAAAAGAAAAAGAACAATTATTGGACAAAGTTCAAGAAGAAGCTAAGACTAAATTAGAAGAAGTTCAAGAAGAAGCAGAACTTTTATTAGAAGAATTAAAGCAAATGAAGGCAGATGCAAAACCACATGAAATTACAAAAATAAAATCAGCCATTCGAAATTTAGAAATTTCAGATGAAGAAGCTATGGAAGATACTGTAGAAACATTTGAAGTTGGAGATTATGTTAAATTAAAAAAATTGAATTATTATGGTGAAATTATTTCTTTAAATAAAGATAAAGTTTGTGTACTTACAAATGGCATGAAAATGAATACTACAATTAATGAAATTACGCATGAAAAGAGAAAAGTAGAAAAAACAAAATCGAAGGGATATACAAAAAAATCAATTTCTTCATTCTCTATGGAGTGTAATGTTATTGGCATGCGTGTTGCAGAAGCTATTCCAGTTATTGATAAATATTTGGATAATGCAATTTTGGCAAAAGTTTACAAGGTTCGCTTGATTCACGGAATGGGAACTGGTAAATTGCGAAAAGGAGTTCATGATTATTTAAAGCATAATCAACGTGTTGAAAGTTATACAATGGGTGGACAAGGCGAAGGCGGTTTAGGTGCAACTGTAGTTACATTAAAACAAAAGGGGAAAAAATAATGGCAAATATGAGTAAAATCCAGGATAAGCTAGCGATTTTACCTGCTTTACCTGGATGTTATTTAATGAAAAACGCAGATGGTGAAATTATATATGTGGGGAAGGCAAAGAAATTAAAAAATCGAGTGCGGCAATATTTTGTCGGTGCTCATGATTTTAAAACCACAAGACTTGTTTCTAATATTGATGATTTTGAATATATTGTAACAGGAAGTGAAAAAGAAGCTTTATTATTAGAAATTAACTTAATAAAGAAGCATACACCACCATATAATATCATGTTTATGGATGATAAAACGTATCCATATATTAAATTAACAAAAGAAAAAGCGCCTGTATTACGAGTTGTAAGAAATACTAAAGATAAAAAAGCACAATATTTTGGACCATTTCCTAATAGTGGAGCTGCATGGGATACAATGAAATTATTGAATCAGTTATATCCTTTAAGAAAATGTCGTAGTTTACCCAAAAAAGCCTGTTTATATTATCATTTAGGACAATGTTTAGCACCATGTGAAAGAGAGATAGACGAAAGCGTTTATGACGAAATGGTTGTTGGAATAAAAAAGTTTCTAAAGGGTGATGTGAAAGATATATTGCAAAAGCTAAAAAACGAAATGTTTGAAGCAAGTGAAGCCATGGCATTTGAAAAAGCTCAAGAAAAGCTAAATTTAATTCATGCAATTGAACATGTTACATCAAAACAACAAATTGATTTTAAAGATCATAAGGATCGTGATGTATTTGGATATTATGTAGATAAAGGATATGTTTCTATTCAAGGATTCTTTGTTCGAGGAGGAAAATTATTAGAAAGAGAATTATCGATACAACCTTTGTTTGAAGATGAACAAGATGCGTTTATATCTTTTATTCTACAATATTATGAGAAAAATCCTTTGCCACAAGAAATTTTGTTACCAAATACTTATGATATTGAACATTTACAAGAAATTTTAAGTGATGCAAAGATTGTTCAACCGATGCGAGGAGATAAATTAAAACTTGTCGAAATGGTATTAGCAAATGCTAAAAACGCACATAAGCAAAAATTTGAATTAGTAGAGCGGAAAGTAAATAGACGTGAAGAAGCAATGAAAGAATTATGTCAGTTATTACATAAAGAGATTCATCGCATCGAAATTTTTGATAATTCACATATATCAGGAGCATTTAATGTTAGTGGTATGGTGGTTTTTAAAGATGGAGAGGCTTCAAGAAAAGACTATCGAACATTTCGTTTAGGAGAATATGTATCGGATTTAGACTCTATGAAAGAAGTTGTTTATCGTAGATATTTTCGATTATTAAAAGAACATGGGAAGTTTCCTGATTTATTAATTGTAGATGGTGGCTATTTACAGATTGAAGCTGCAAAAGAAATAATTGAGGCATTAGAAGTTCCAATTACGATTTGCGGATTGGTAAAAGATGATCATCATCGTACCGCAAATTTGATGGATGTAAATGGAAATATTATCCCGGTGAAAAGAGATAGTTCATTGTTTTTCTTCTTAACACAAATGCAAGATGAGGTGCATCGATTTGCGATTACATTTCATCGAAAATTACGTAAAAAAGCAATGACAAAATCGATTTTAGATGAAGTGGAAGGAATTGGAGAAGTTCGTAAAAAAGAAATTTGGAAACGATTTAAATCTTTAAAAAGATTAAAGGAAGCATCTGTAGAAGAATTAAAAGAAGTAGTTCCTGAAAAGGTCGCTAAAAATTTATTTGATGTATTACATAATATAGACCAAAATGATTGTGATGCATAGCATAGTGGTGTAGGAGGCTATGGAATGAATAAAATATTAACACGACGAGAACATCAAGTCTTTGAACTTTTAATTGAAAACTATAGTACAAAGGAAATTGCTGAGAAACTAGGAATTTCTGATAAAACTGTACGGAATCATATTTCTAATGTCATGTTAAAATTAGGTGTAAAAGGGCGTGCTCAAGCAGTGGTTGAATTATTACGATTAGATGAGTTGAAAATATAAAAAGGCGAAAGCCTTTTTTTACGTATCTTTTTAAATATCATCGTATAATACGGTGAAACCATCAGCACCTGTAATTAAAATCTTTTTCATCATTTTCCTAGTTTTAATAAATAAGTTAAAATAATACCATTT
>RCNH01000577.1_pt1 | contig 16872 bp, 9 predicted proteins | sample 2041161 | NCBI WGS metagenome assembly RCNH01 (sample SAMN09708215, study PRJNA481090) | Feces metagenome, whole genome shotgun sequencing project. | biome: feces | host: Leptonychotes weddellii | place: Antarctica: Sion Island | collected 2010-03-01 | reverse complement strand
TCAACCAGGCGAACCAGGTTCAGAGGAGAGGACTTAGCCTGCATGCAGGGGTTCCAGTAGATGCTGCCGGTGTTGTAGTTGTAGGACATAGCAGCGTAGTACCAGCTGTCAGCATTGCCGCTGTAAATCAGAGTGGTGTACATGGTATCGGGATTAACAGTGTACAGATTGCTCTTCATGTCAGCAATGACAATGGTGCCGTCCTCGGTAATAGTCATAGCAGTAGCTACGATGGGGCCACCGCAGTCGCCATTGAAATCGCCCAGGTACTCGTAGTCGCCGGTTTCCATATCAAGCAGGCCCAGGCCACCACGCTTTGCATCAACAGCATACAGACGGCTGCTGTTGTAGTCGAATGCGATGTTGATGATTTCAACATTCTCAGCAAAGCCAATGTATTCAGGCTTACCGAAGGTAGTCTTACCAGCAGTCTCGCCCTTGGTTACCTTGGACTTGTACAGGTTCATGCCTTCGCTGATGACACCATCTTCATGCTTTTGAACCTTAGTAACCGTGTAAACATAGCCATTGTAGTAGGCACCGCCGTACCACATAGCGTCTACTTCCTGATCCTTGCCTTCCTGATCCTGAACGGTGATCTTCTGGCCACCCAGGTTGGTGACGCTCATGGGAGTCTTATCGGAGTAAGTTACCCACTTGTTAACAGCAGTAGCGTCCTTGTAGTCAGCGATGACGAAGCTGTAGATCTCATCCTCAGAAGGAACGATCTCAATCTGGCAGGTCTTAGTTGCCTCGGTAACATTGCCTTCAAAGTCTTTAATCTTAGCAGTAGCAGTGATGCCAACCTTGCCGGACTTCTTTGCAGTAACAAAGCCGTACTCGTCAACGGTAGCAAACTCGTCGTCCTCGGACTCCCAAGTCACTTCGGAGGGCTTAGCATTCCAAGGCTTCCATTCAGTCTTAATCTTTACAGTCTGGCCTTCAACCATCAGCATGGAGTTGGGACGCAGCTCCAGGTCCTCAGCCTGCACACCCATCTCAAAGAGATCGGACTTCAGATCATGAGGAACAAACAGGGCAGTCTGGCCGCCAGGGCCGTAGGTACCAACCTCAGTGCACTTACCGGTTGCCAGGTCCACAGCGTAAGTCACGCAGACATTGACATAGCGGTTGTTGATGGGGGTCTGGCTGTGAGCGTACCAATACATAGTATCGGTGTTGTGGTCATAGCCCATGGACTGGATAACATTCACGCCGGAGTAGTTGGCAGCCTTGACAAAGTCAGTGGTGCCAACAGTGGTGCACTCAATCACCTTGCCCAGCTTCTCGTCATCCTTAGGCTCGGGGTTAATCTTGTTGAGGTTACCGGTGCTGTTAATACCGTAGATCTCACCCTCGGTGGTGATACCCAGAGTCAGGATTTCACCCTCAACGCCGGTGATACGGCCGCACTCAACAATATCAACATAACCATTGTCATAGAACTCGACACGGAACAGTGTATTGTAGCCATCGTCCTTACCGTTGTTGTCCTGGTCGCCCAGATAGGACCAGCCCACACCGAACAGGACGCACTTCTTAGTGGTATCCTCGCCGCCGTAAATCTTAGCAGCCTTGCCGGAGTAATCCATCGCCATGTCGTAGAAAACCTTACAGCCTTCCTCGCCCAGCTTCTTGTTCTCCCACAAGGTCTGAGTGGACCAGTAGGTACCACCGGGGGTAACCAGCTCCAGGTTGCCGGTCACAGCACTCTGAGCAACCAGGTAGCCGTTGACATACTCAGCGGAGTAGTAACGGTTGGAAGCGTCAAAGGTCTCATTCTTGGGCTCGGAGAAGTCGCTTCTGTTAGCGGAGAACCAGCCAGCCTCGATGGCAGCCATATCAAAGGTCTCACAGCCATACAGGCGATCCTTGCTCAGCTGAACAGGAGTGGGCAGGTCATTGTTATGCTCGCCCAGGTTCAGGGTCACATCGATTTCGCGCTCGTTGCAGGCGTAGTCAGCAACGATAACGGAGAATTCATTGCCGAAGCCGGTGATGTCGTACTCAGCGGAGTAGACCTTACCGGGCTCGTTTTCAACTGCGTACTTACCCATGATCTTGCCATTGGGAGCCACGAAGATAACAGCAGCAATGTGCTGGTTATCCAGCATGTCCAGCTTCAGATAGGTACGGTTGTCCTTGAAGGTCAGAGCCTCCTGCAGCTTGCTCTCATTCTCAATGGTGGGGAATTCGCTGTCCAGAGTCAGGTCGAAGGAGAAGCTGTCATCAGCCACATCGTCGCCGTCGTCCAGGTAAGCGGTTGCAGTGTAGGTAACCTGAGTGCCATCGGGCAGGAAGTTGCCTTCGGTGTCCTTGCCGTCCCACAGCTCATTGCCCTGAGGTCCGTTGGACAGGAATGCAGGGATAATCTGGCCAGCACCAGCATTGAAGTAGGACTTGCCCATCATGTTGCCTTCGATGCTGAAGTACTGAGCACCGGTAGCCTTGTCGGTAACGGTGAAGGTCATGCGCTTTGCGTTACGCAGCTGGCCAAAGTCCAGCTCAGCCAGGGGGTTGGAGTAAGAGAATGCATTGTACTCGTCGCCGCCCTTACCGCCGAGGATGTAGGGGTTCTGGCCAACCAGGGAATGCATAGTGAATACCATGCGGGGGAACAGAGAAGCAGTGTTGGGATCGGGATCGTCGAATACAGGAGCATCGGACCAATCGCCGTAGAAGCCCAGGAAAGGCATGTTCAGATCAACGCCCTCTTCAGCAGCGTCATCAGCGTATACAAAGCCTTCAACATAGATGCCGTTGGGGAACTGCTCAACGTAAGCCTTGTCAGCCTCGGTGAGCTCAATCTTAGCAGTCAGAATGACCTTCTCGCCAGCGGGAACAGTGACAGAAGTCACAGCCTCGTCGCTGACTACTTCGCCGCCGTCCATGATCTCAACATCGACCTTCTTCTCAGCGAAGAAATCGAGCATGATCTCAACGTCGGCCATATCGGTTGTGCCGCTGCCATTGACGTCGGTGTACTTGGAATCCAGGACCTCGACCTCATTGACATGACGCAGGAGGGCACGAGCATCAGCCGTGGTGACCTTGCCATCCTTGTTAAAGTCGTACTTGTATCCATCGCCAATGGTGGTGGGATGGAAAGTAGCCTTAGCTTCCAGAGCGCGGCCAACGTTCTCAATGAACTGGTTCTGGCCATCGTCATGGATCTTCTCGCTCATAACAGTAGAGCGCAGGTTGTAAGTCAGCTCATCCTTGGACATGTTGTTGATCTCAAAGCCGAAGGTGTAAACACCGGTACGCTCGGGATCATCACCCATCTCACCCTTAGGACGGCCTTCGGTAGCACCGCGGCTGGACAGGTAGCCCTTAGTAGTGGTTGCAGCAACCATATCTACCAGGCCGGAACCCTGGCCTCTGGGAGAGTACTCAATGTCACCATTCATGATGACCTGAGCGGTACTCATCATAACATCAGCAACTGCACGACGCAGCTCAGCGCCTTCCAGGTCGGTGTTCTTCTGGAAGTACTCCAGGATAACAGCGGCAGCACCGCAAACCTGAGGAGTAGCCATGGAGGTGCCGTCCCAGGTAGCATACTGAGTACCGGAGATCTGAGGATCGGTGGTGGAGTAAACCTGGCCGCCGACACCTGCAATTTCAGGCTTCAGCTTCAGGTCGGGAGTGCAGCCCCAAGAGGAGAAGCCGCTGAGCTCCTTAGCCATCTTGACATCCATCATCTCGCCATTGCAGACAGTCAGAGAGCCATTCTTCTTCTCAACCAGGTACTCGCCGTCAGCCTTGCTGACAGCGATACAGGGAATGTCATCAGCCTCGTTGTTGATCTGCATGTGGATAACACCAGGCAGGTTGTTGTAAACGATACAAGCAATAGCACCGGCATCCTTAGCGTTGGTCTGCTTGTCAGGGAAGGAGACCTCAAAGCCACGAGAGACAACAGCGACCTTGCCCTCCACATTCAGGCCCTCGTAGTCAGCGGCAGCACCGCCGTTGGGAACCAGAACATACTCAAGAGTCTTGCCCTTGAACTTAGTAATGAAAGTAGTGTTGGGAGCAGAACCGGTATCGTCGTAACCAATCTTGCGATCACCAACGGTGAAGTACAGCATCTTGTTTGCATCATTCTGAATAGAAGCAACAGCAAGAGCACCCTTGTAGGTACTGGGAGTACCGGCCAGGCCGATATCAGGGTTCTTGGTCAGAGACATGTTCAGACCAAAGTTGTTCATGTAAGCGTTGTTGGTGTCGTTACCGCTGGCGATCAGAACTTCGATGCCAGTGTCCATGAACAGCTTCATGACATTGTTGATAGCACTATCAGCATTGTCATCGGTAAAGCCTGCTGCACTACCCAAAGACAGGTTCACAGAATCAACATCCAGATGCACGCAGTCTTCCAGAGCGGCCATGATCTGGTCGAAGGAAGCACCGCCGCCATGCTGGAACACCTGCATAACCAGAATCTGTGCATCGGGAGCAACACCGATAACGGGAGAAGACTCAATCTTGTTAGCAGCAGCAATGCCGGCAACGTGAGTGCCATGGTCATGCATTGCGTAGCTGTGGTCTACATTGGTGTCCAGAGAGGAGTAGTTGAAGATGTAAGGAATCTTTGTGTTGTAGTAAGCACTGACAGGGAGCTGAGTGGACTTACTTGCATTCAGCTTCTCCCACACGCCCTTGATTTCATCAGCGGTCAGGGGATTTTCCAGCTTCTCCTCGGGCAGAGCCTTGAAGTTGGGGTGCTCCAGCCAAAGACCTGTATCCAGAATAGCAATTCTCATACCCTTACCGGTGTAGCCAGTCTCATTCAGAACATTGGCACCGATCATATGGGTAGCATTGCTGGTAGTGGGGTAGAACAGATCATCTGTGTTGGAGACTGTCTCCTCAGGCAGTTCGAAGACAGGAGCCACGTAGACGTTGGTAACGCCGGGCATTGCTTCAATAGCAGCCTTGTTGCCATACTCGGTAGTCACGGAGACACCGGTGGTAGCCAGGGTGTAAGTAAAGCCAATCTCGAAGTCCTCTTCATCTGCAAAAGCAGTGGTGAGGTTGTTCTTCAGAGTGTTCAGGGTGACCATCTGCTTGTCCTGGTAGCTGGCAACAGCAGCAGTCTGAGCAATGATCTCATCCTTAGAGAAGTTAGCCAGCAGAGGAGCGCCGCTCATCTCAACGATGAAGGTGACCTTGTCGCTGGTCTTGTAGCCGGTGTCCTCAATCTGCTGAGAGAAGGGAGTGTATTCGCTTTCGAACTTGCTCTCGCCTTCAGTAGCCAGGTTGGGAGCCATACCGGACTCTTCTTCAACTGTTTGATAGTCGCTCTCAACAGGCAGGCTCATGGGGCCGTCTGTTGTTTCTTCTACTTCAGGAGCAGCCACGGGATCAACGACCAGGCCAGTCTCTCTTGCGAAGACTGCGGGGATGCCGGTCAGGACCAGTGCCAGCACCAGAAGCAGAGACAGGATTCTTTTTTTCATTTTATGTTGCCTGCCTTTCTTACTTAGTAGCGGTGACCTTGGCAAACCGCATGATCATGGTAGCCAGCTGGCCACGGGTGGAATCGCCCTGAGGTCTCAGGACATCGACCTTGACACCATTGATGATGCCGTTCTCGACTGCCCAAGTCATGCTCTCAACAGCGAAAGCCTTAACGGTCTTGCCGTCGGTGAACTTGCTCAGGTCGCCCTTGGTCTCAATCTTGATTTCCTCAATAGAGGAAGCGTAGCGAGCCAGCAGGGTAGCCATCTGCTCACGGGTCACAATGTGGCTGGGAGCGAACTTGGTCTCGGTCACACCATTGGTGATTTCCTCGCTGTAAGCCCATGCAACAGCGTCAGCGTAGTATCTCTTAGCGTCGACGTCAGTGAAAGGAACCTCAGCCTCGACCTTGGGGCTGCCGGCCATCCGATAGAGAACGGTTACAGCCATGCCACGAGTGGTGCTGGTATTGGGAGCAAATTTGTTGTCGCCCACACCTTCCATGTAGCCTTCGCCGACTACGTAGTTGATACCCTCAACGTAGTAACGGCCAGCCACCACATCGTCAAAGCCGACGATGTCGATCTTAGTATCGGCAGCAAGGGAATATGCATCAGCGCCAGTGATGTAGCTCTCACCTTCGTTGATTGCGACAGTGGACTGACCCTGATCCACGGCCTCAAACTTCAAGGTGAATACATGACCAGCCTTGGCAGCCTCTTCACCGGCAAAAGCCACGATGACGGTGCCAAGCTTATCATTAGCCTTAACAACAACATCGGTCTCGCCCCAAGCGGAGCCAGCCTCTGCGTCCTTAAAGCTGAGAATTGCGCTGTCGTAAGTAAATACCAACTTACCGTCAGCTACAACCCCTTCATCCTTTGCGTTTACGGATACGGAAATGATGCCGTTCTGGATACCAGGTTTGGCTTCCAGAGTCAGCAGGGTTTTTTCATCTGCAGCCAGTGTCGTTGCGCTCAAAGCAAAAACCAGAGCAACGACCAGCATCAGAGAGAAAAACCTTTTGAAATTGTTTCTCATATTCACTGTTTCCTCCTTGCAAATATTGCGGCCGGAACCGGCTCGCTATCTCACTGCGCCGCCCGAGGCAGGTCACTCCTCATCGGCACAATTTGATACAAATTACCCCTGCCAAAACAGCAGGTTCTTCGACATTCTCCTGCACTTTTTGCAGGTCCAATTATAGGATAGCATAGGCTTTTTTAAAACTCAAGTGGTTTTTAATATTTTGTTAACTTGCACAACGCACGGCAGATGCATTAGTGCATAATCATCGATAACTCATTAAAGTTTTGTCGTAACAAAGAAATTATTTAAAAAATCTCCCTAAAGATCTTTCCTATTTTAGGTTACCTTTAGGGAATTTGAAGACAGGTTCCATGCACGCCTGCCACAGGTCGTGCTGCGTATCTATGCTATCTATACTATATAATATTGTAATCACGAGCCCTCTGCCACGTACTCCATAACCCAGCCAAATACCTGCTGTATGGTTTCCACTCTTGTAACATAGTTGACTCGCTCTCCGTCACCCTTAGGGGTCAAATACCCCAACTTATAAAGGCTGTAGAGATTTCGGGAAACGGTACCGGAATTGAGATTCATCTCCGATGCCAGCCTTCCGGTTGAAAACGGCATCTGTGCACAGTGGCGGAGAATTGCCAGTTTATCTTTGCTGCCCAAGGCCTTGAGCATAGCGCACAGGGTTTCCTCATCCGGTCGTTCCTTCCGTCTGGCTGCCAGTTCAAAGCGGATGCACATTCCAATATATGCCACCTGTATAGGGTTCTCTTCATCCCCTATCCACTCTGTCCACCAGGCAAACATATTAAATGACCATACGCTGAGCCAGAGCTCATCGGGGGTGTTCTCCTGCAGAAACGGCAGCTTGGTGTTAAACATTTCTCTTTCAAAGTCATCTACCGTATGGGACTCAAAGTATTCTGTCCAGCGGTTCAAAACAGACCGGTTAAGCTCCACCAGGGGTGCCATTTCCTCCCGCAGCATATTTGCCACAGGCCGGACCAGCTCCGTAAGCTCCTGCAGGTGCGCCTCATAATCCGTGAGCACCCGAAGGATTCCCCACTTGGCCTCCACACTGCAGGGCAGCCGCTCCAGCTGCACACCCAGAGACTCCTCCGGTTCAGAAGGATCTCTCAGGTCAAGCACCAGGCCCATGGTATTCATATCGTTGATTTCCACGCCGCTTTCCTGCATCATATTAAAATCCTGCAGAAGCCGCTGCGCAAACTCGTCCACATCTGCGACATCCACAGCAATATTGGTCAGCATCACCTGAGCCAGACAGCAGCAGGTTTTTCTGTCGGTTCCCGGCAGTATTTCAAAGAAATAACGCAGCCGAGAATCCTCCGGCGTCATATTTTGGGTTACTTTTTCTGTAATCTGATCCAGCAGTTCAATGCGGCGTGCTGTAGAATCGCAGTCATTGTCAAAAAATCTGCCGACGCTCTGTGTCATGCGGCTGTAACCCTGAGTATAGGAAATGTGATTCACAAAGGAATACAGCAAATACACCGCTTCAGCAAAATAGCACGGCTGGTGAATGGCCCGCACATTCATTTAACCACCTCTGGCAATCATTATAGATATCCCCTTTACCTTTGTCAACACCGACATTGCTCAAAAACCAAAATATCATTGTTTTCCGATAAAGTATGTCAAAACTTCATAGTTTCAGGTTCACTTTCTATTGCATTTTTCACAATAATCTGATACAATAGGTGGCAGAATAAAAGCAAGCGGCGGACTGCCGCATAGAAAGGAGCGCCTTCTATGCGTAAAAGTGACAGACTGGAACGGGCACTGAAGGAATTTCGATGGGGATTTATTATTGCTTCCCTGATTTTTATTGTTTTAGGCACGGTTATGATTTTCAACACACAGCTCGGCACCAGCATCATGACCTACACCGTCGGCGGTGCACTGACTTTGTACGGTGCATTCAATGTAATCGGGTTTCTCTTTGCCAAAGAACGGAATCTCACCTTTGAACTGGTGATCGGTGTTCTTACCGCCGCCATTGGTATTTTCATCCTTGTCTCCCCTGACAGCATTCTGAATATGCTCCAAAGTATTCTCGGACTAATCATTATTATTGACAGCCTGCTGGGAATCAAGCGGACCTTTGCTCTGCGGGATCTGGGCGTAAGCAAATGGGGCATTATGCTCCTGCTCTCTGTTGCCACCACCGTTCTGGGCGTCCTGTTTATGGTGAAGCGTGGCTGGTTTGGAGATGCACTCATGATTGTGATTGGCGTTGTCCTTCTGTATCAGGGCATTTCCGATCTCATTACCGTTATCCGCATCAGCATAGTGGGTCGGCGCATTAAAAACGATCTGGGTCTAGTTGTTCGTGATGAGATTCTTATGGATGTCGACGATGACGATTGATTCATACTATTTATATATATAATAGTATAAATATGAAAGCCGCAGCAAACAAACTGTTTGCTGCGGCTTTTTCATTGGGCCGGACACTTCGTTCCGGCCCAATTTGCAGTTCTGAAGAAGGTCTTAATTCTTCATAATGGCATCCTTGAGCTGTTCGTGGCAGGCCTCCAGATCAGGCACCAGCACAGCCATACCCCGAATGGATGCATTGTAGTAGTTTTCATCTCCGGGAATGTGAATGTTTTGAACTTCAGCATTGGACAGCATCGGCAGCAGATCGGTCACATAATCAATGATCTCCATACTGCTCATATCCGTTGTAAGCATGGGCAAAATCTCATCTACCAGATCCAAAGCCGTACCCAGGCTGACATTCTTAAAGGAATTCAGCAGCGCATTCAGAACATTTCTCTGACGGCTGGTTCGGCCGAAGTCGCTGTCCAGGCTCCGGATTCGGCTGTATTGCAGGGCTTCATTGCCATTGAGATGATTCATGCCTGCCTGGAAGTTATAATACAGCGTCTGGTTCAAGTGGTTTGCTTCCGACTCTGTCAGTTCAATGTCAACACCGCCCAGAATATCGATTACTTTTTCAAAGCTGGAGAAGTCCACTTCTATGTTACCATCTACATAAACACCAAAGTTCTGCGCCAGTGTTTCATCCAGAAGGCCCATGCCGCCAAAGGCATACGCAACATTAATACGGTTATCCTCATAACCACCCGGAATCTGCACATAGGTATCACGCAAAATGGAGGACATTGTAATGGTATTATCCGTGGTGTTGAAGCTGACCAGAATCATGGCATCAGAACGAGCTCTGCCCTCTCCCTCACGGCGGTCCTGGCCAATCAGAAGGATATTCACAATATCTTCCGACTCACCGATCAGCCTTCCTTCATAATCAACATAGGTCAACGCATCTTCAGGTTCCACCACAGGAACGGTACTGTCAGTTGCAACCGTATTGCCTTCTGTAAGTTCAAAGGTGAGAGCGTCCTCAGGAGAAATTCTGGTTTCGTTCCGATCTACACGGTTGATTCGATTCAGCTTGGAAAATACAAAAATGACAGCGCATACAATCAAGGCCAGCAACACCAGGAAAACACTCAGCAGAATCCACTGCCATGGGCGATGCTTCTTAGCCTTCTTGGCTTTCTTGGATTTGTCCTCTTTGGCGCTATACGTATACTTTCCGCTATACTTTTTTCTCATATAAGCCTCCAATTTTAGCAAAAAACTGACAAGGTGGGCAGGACTGGAACTCTCACCCCATTTCTATGTAGTATACAACAGTTCCGGCAAAAAATCCACCCACAACTCATATAATTGGTAAATTCTATTCAATCTGCCAAAAAGTAACCACATAGATTCAGGGTCTCTTAGCTACTACACAGGAAATCCATCCCTCAGGAAGTTGCCTTACGGAATGTCTATGCAGATAGTTTCGCAGCTTTTGGGGTACAACAGGCAGAAGGCGGTATTTTATGATTTTTTACAGTCTCAAAGTGTGGGGTTCTGCTGCCATATCCCCCTGTGGTGCCGCAATGAGGCCTCTTCTGTTTTTGATCGTTCCATCGTACCTACTTTTTCCACAACTCTGTACAAAATACGGAGAGTTGTTCGTTTTTTCTGAATTTGGTGTATTTTTCCCCTACCTCTTGCAAACTTCTTCTTACTAGCATATAATAAAGGGGAATCTCACTAAATGATTGCGAGGTGTTTTTTATGAAGCTTTTGATTGATCATCTGGAATATGACACAAAGTCCGAAGAAAGTCTGCTGGACGCAGTGAAAGCACTGGGTCTGGATGACCGGCGGCTGTCCCGCCGTCCCCTGGCCGCACGATTGGCCGGTGATACCTTCACTCTAAATTATATTCCCCAGCGAAGCACAGATGCTGATGCAAACGGCACCGCCACCATGCGCCGTGCCATGGAGGCCTCTCAGGGTAAAATTTCACTTTTGCGCTATAGTGACGCCCGTGGTAAACGAGTCTATTGCCGTACCGTGCAGTTTATTCTGTTCTGGGCCGTGCGCCAGCTCTGGCCCGATGCGGTGGCAAAGATGAACTTCACCGTGGGAAATGCCCTGAACGTTACCATTGAAAAAGAACCGGCCTTTACCCCCGCTGATGTTCCTGCCCTGAAAGAGCAGGTGGCAGAGCTGATTGCCCGGGACATTCCCTTACAGCGCAGCCGGATTCCCACCAAAGAGGCACAGGCCATCTTCCAGGCAGACGGTCAGGAGGATAAGGCCCGCCTGCTGAGTTTCCGTAATGCACCGGACTTCTTTGTTTACCGTTATGGCGACTATATGGACTATTTCTATGGAGAAATGGCCCCCTCTACCGGATATGTTTCCGTGTGGGATATTGTATCCGATCAGGATCAGGGCATCGAGTTCTGCTTCCCCGATCCCAACAACCCCGATCAGGTCTCCCCCTATCGTGAAATGCCTAATTTCACTGCCGTGTTCAGAGAAAGCGAGCGGTGGTGCAGTCTCATGGAGTGCGAAACCGTTGCAGATCTGAATGATCTGACTGAACAGGGGCGGCTGGGAGAACTGATTCGTGTGAACGAAGCCCTCCATGAACGGAGCTTCTCCCGCATTGCAGACCAGATCATCGAACAGAATGCCCAGGCTGTCCTTCTGGCCGGCCCCTCCTCCTCCGGCAAAACCACCAGTGCCAACCGTCTGGCGGTTCAGCTTCGGGTCCACGGAAAGCGCCCCATCCTCATGTCTTTGGATGACTATTACATTGATCGTGACAAAATTGCCCCGGGCCCTGACGGAACTCTGGACCTGGAACATATCAACACCATCGACACCACTCTCTTCCGGGAGCACCTGTCCCGGCTTTTGGAGGGCGAAACTGTAAGTCTGCCCCGTTTCGACTTCAACATCGGAAAACGCGTACCCTCCGGTCATCAGCTCACTTTGAGTCCTGACTCTGTTGTGATTATTGAAGGACTCCACGGTCTTAACCCTGCTTTGCTGCCTGATAATGTGGATCACAACCAGGTATTCCGGCTCTATGTCAGTGCTCTTCTGCCTCTGAATCTGGATAACCACAACCGGATTCCCACCAGCTATCTGCGGCTGCTGCGCCGAATTGTCCGGGACTACGAAACCAGAAATGCCTCTGTCAGTAAAACGCTGTCCATGTGGGATTCCGTCCGCCGTGGTGAAGAGCGCTGGATTTTCCCCTATCAGGAAAATGCAGATGTGATTTTCAACAGTTCCCTGATCTACGAGCTGTCCCTTTTGAAGCGTCACATTTTCCCCCTTCTGGACCAGGTTCCCCCGGAGGACCCGTATTATGAGGAGGTCCGCTCCATTGTGAAGGTTTTGAACTTTGTGAAGGAATCCGATCTGGATTGGGAAGTTCCTCCCACCAGTATTTTACGGGAGTTTATCGGCGGAAATAGCTTTTACGCGTAGTTCATAATTTGCCTTTTTCGCTTTTAATTTTATCGAAGCTAGGTGTTTCCAACTTAGGCCATTGTCAATTATAGCTAAAATTGTTATCATGCAATTATAACTAACGCCTAAATGCGGCGAAAGACAAACTGGAGGTTAAAAAATGGAACAAGCTGTTTTTGCATTTCGTCTCAACGGAAAGCCTGTAACGTGCGAGCGCTACGGCTTCGGACATATTAACAAGACCTACCGGATCGTGACAAACTGGGGCTCTATGTACGAGCTGCAGAAGATCAACAACCGTGTATTCTCCGACATTCCCTCCCTCATGGAGAACGTCGGCGCTGTTACCCGCTACGCTGCACAGCGCGTGCGTCACCCCATGGAGGCACTGCGCCTGGTTCCCACTCTGGACGGAAAGGACTGGTATCAGGACGAGAACGGCGACTGCTGGCGGATGTACCACCATATCGAGAACAGCATCTGCTTCCAGAGACCTTCTTCTCAGAATGACTTCTATGAAAGTGCAAAAGCCTTCGGCAGCTTCCAGGAAATGATGGCCGGCTTCCCCGCTGAGAAGCTCCATGAGACCATCCCCAATTTCCACAACACTCCCGTCCGTTTCCAGCAGTTCCATGAAGCTCTGGCTGCTGACACCAAAGATCGTGCAAAGGACGTGCAGAAGGAAATCGACTTCTTCCTGGCCCGTGAGTCCGGTGCCGGCATGCTGGTAGATTTGCAGAAGCAGGGCAAGCTGCCCCTTCTGGTTACTCACAACGATGCCATGCTGAACAATGTCCTGTTCGACCGCACCTCCCGGAAGGCTGTGTGTGTCGTGGACCTGGACACCGTAATGCCCGGCCTGTCTGTGTATGACTTCGGCGATTCCATCCGCTTCGGTGCCAACAAGGCTGCTGAGGATGAAACCGACACTTCCAAGGCCGGTCTGGATCTGGAGATGTACAGAGCTTATCTCAAGGGCTATCTGGAGGCTTGCCCCAGCCTGACCCAGGAGGAAGTAAAGCACCTGGCTGACGGTGCCCGGATCATCACTCTGGAGTGTGGTCTGCGTTTCCTGACCGACTACCTGCAGGGCGATACTTACTTCGCAACACAGCGTGCACAGCAGAACCTGGATCGCTGCCGCACCCAGATGGGTCTGGTGCAGGATATGGAAAATCAGTGGGACGCCATGACGGCATCCGTGTAAGGAGGATAAAACCATGCGTGTTATCGTTACCAGCAACAATGCAGAAATCGGCGAAATCGCCGGCGGTATGATTACCAAGGTTGTCCAGGATAAGCCCACCGCTACCCTGGGTCTGGCCACCGGCAGCAGCCCTGAAGTGGTCTATGCCGCAATGATCCGTGCCTATGAAAACGGTGAAGTTGACTTTTCTCAGGTTCATTCCGTGAACCTGGACGAGTATCTGGGTCTCACCGGCGATCATCCCCAGAGCTACCGCTATTTCATGGACAGCCACCTGTTCAACCACATCAACATTCCCAAGGAGAACACCTTTGTGGCCTCCGGCGTAGGCGATGAGGCAGAGTGCATCAAGGAGTTCCGCTCCATTCTGAACCGTACCCATGTAGACATTCAGCTGCTGGGCATTGGCGAGGACGGCCATATTGCCTTCAACGAGCCCGGCAAGGTGCTGCACAACAACGCTCACGTGGAGTCTCTGACCGAGAGCACCATCGCTGCCAACGCCCGTTTCTTTGAGAGCGAGGACGAAGTGCCCAAGAAGGCCATTTCCATGGGCATGGGCGACATCATGCGTGCCTCCAAGATCATTCTCATCGCATCCGGCCCCAAGAAGGCAGACGCCATTCGCGGCCTCATCATGGACGAGAATGTGGATGTATACAACCCCTCCACCATGCTGAAGATGCACCCCGATGTTACCGTTATCATCGACCGTGCTCTGGCTGACCTGGTTGGCTATACTGACTGATAACTGAAACAGGGCCACGGTGAAAAATTTCACCGTGGCTCTGTTATTTCGCTGCTGCCTATGGGAAAATACGCCTTTCCAAGCACCTCTTAACATCCGGCAGCTGTCTTACTTCCTGTTTTATATAATTCCCATGTTTTTGCTGTTTGCGGTAAAAATATGGGATTTTTATACATCCATGAAAATCTGTTTCCACCTATTTATGTGCTTTCTCCGGGTTACAGGCGGTATTAGCTGCATCTAAATCATGCAGAAACAGCTTCTGAAACCAGCACCTGTAAACCGCAGCCAACCTATTATGGAAAGAAATTTAAACTATCATATAGAACCGTGCGTATTGGAATGAAGTTACTCCATGTAATCAGGAGTAACTTCATTCTTTTTATCATACTTCACGAAAGATTTCACCGGCCAATGCCTCTGCCTTTTGGAATGCATCCTCCATACTTTTTTCCACATCCGTTGTGGGCATATCCAGTCCCTCTGCGGCGACACAGGCATACTGAGGGATTCCAAAGAATTTTGCCATAGCCTCCAGATACCGGCTGCCCATTTCCATGGGGGTTCCCTCATAGAATCCACCCCGTGTAGTGAGAAACACCATGTGCTTGGCCTGACAGATACCATAACAGCCCTGCTCATTGGTTTCAAAGGTGATTCCCTTCAAACTGATATTTTCAATATATACTTTTAAAAGTGCAGGAAAACTCAGATCCCACAGAGGTGCCGCAAATACCACCAGATCTGCCTTGGCGAACTGCCGGGCATAGCGAAACCGAGGATGATTCAGTTCGCCTATACGCAACAGTTCTTCCCGCTGCTGAAAAAATGCGCCTGATAAGCAGTTGAGTCCTTCTGCCTCCAGTTCCAGAATCTGCACATCCCACTGCGGCGGAACCTTCGCCAGAAAGTGTTCTGCCAGACGTCTGGTTCTGGAATGGCTGCCTCGAATACAGCAATCAATATACAATAGAGTCTTCATGTTTTGGCCTCCTTTTTGTTTCAACATAACAAATATCATTGGGAAAGTCAACGCATCCATTGAAGTTCTGAAGGAAATTTGGTATAATAAGAAGAAATAAAACTTTATTTCTACATTACTTCTTAGCTGGTGAGATCATGCATAACAAAGACGAATATATTCTGGTTTTGGATTCTGGCCTGGGTGGCCTTAGTGTTCTGCGGGAGCTGTCCAAATGCTTACCCGAAGAGCGATTTTTATATTACGGCGACTCCAAAAACGCCCCTTATGGGACTCGCAGTACCGAGGAGGTTCGCACTCTGACAAAAGACTGTGTCGCACAGCATATTTCCATGGGAATCAAGGCCATCGTCATTGCCTGCAACACTGCAACCGCTGCTGCCATCGAGGACCTTAGAGCCACTTATCCGGACATCATTATGATCGGTATGGAACCTGCCTTAAAGCTGGCCGTGGATCGGCACCCTGAAAAAAAGATTCTTGTCATGGCCACCAATGTCACATTGCGAGAGCGCAAGTTTACTGCTCTTATGGATCGTTTTTCTGATACTGCCACCATTCTTCCTCTCCCCTGTCCCGGTCTGGTAGAATTTGTGGAAAGTGGGAAGCTTCATACTCCGGAACTGCGTGCCTACCTCACTTCCCTGCTTGCTCCCGTCTTAGCGCAGGATATTTCTGCAATCGTCCTGGGCTGTACGCATTTTCCTTTTCTGAAGCCCATGATTCAGGAGCTGGCCGGTCCCGGTGTTGAGATTCTGGATGGCAGCCACGGTGCCGCCATGCAAACCCGCCGCCGTCTGGAGGAGACCGGACTTCTGCGTACCGGAGAAGGTTCGGTGACTCTGACCAACAGCCTGGGTACTCCGGAAATTCTGAATTTGTCTGCAAAGCTTCTGGAAATTCCGCTGTAGCTTACAGGTTATTCACAGTTTTGCCCATTTTTATTTTCTGAATATTCATATGCCGTTCAAAATTGACCGATAAGATATAGCCATAAAGCAAAGCGGAAGCAGTAAAGCGTTGCTTTAGATGTTTTTCATTATTTTTCTCATCTTCCTTTTCTCTAAGCAAAATCTCCCCCAGTCAAAGGCTGGGGGAGAAAGTTTTTTAAAAATATTTTAAAAAAACACTTGACATTTCAGTATACCTGTGGTAATATAAATGAGCACTGAGGAGTGTGACAGACATCGCGGAGTGGAGCAGCCCGGAAGCTCGTTGGGCTCATAACCCAAAGGTCGTAGGTTCAAATCCTGCCTCCGCAACCATAAAACCGTCTAATTCGTTTGAATTAGACGGTTTTCTTTATGTAAAAGTTTAATTTTCTCCCCCTCCCATTTTCCTTTCCAACATTTTTCTAACACTCGATTTTTGAAGTAATCATTCCAGTATTTTCTCTCGTCAAATCAGCGACTAATTACAAAAAACAATGTGATTGTTACACTGAATTCACTATTTTAAAACTGCTCTTTTCCAATTTCCTGTAAAAATGCAGCCTGTTATAGCAATCAGCTTATGATCGTAAATTGCCTCAGCTCCCCTATGATTTCAAGGGAAGCTGAGGCAATTTCTTTGCATTTTTGTATCTTATATGATGACTAATATCAGATTGTC
>RCNH01000524.1_pt1 | contig 16884 bp, 15 predicted proteins | sample 2041161 | NCBI WGS metagenome assembly RCNH01 (sample SAMN09708215, study PRJNA481090) | Feces metagenome, whole genome shotgun sequencing project. | biome: feces | host: Leptonychotes weddellii | place: Antarctica: Sion Island | collected 2010-03-01 | reverse complement strand
CAACGTTACTGGCGTATATACGGAGGAGACATCGCCTTGCGGAAATGGTTCGGCAAGAGAGCCGGGGAAAAACCGCTCACCGGACATCATGCGGGTGTTTATGCACAGGCATTCACTTTCGATTTCGAATGGGGCGGCAAAGGTTATATGGCCGGCAAACCCGGCGGAACGCTTTGGGACAGGGCAAATTATGCAGCAGGCGTGGAATACGGTTACTCGCTGCCCATTGCAAGACGTCTGAACATAGACTTCACGCTCGGCGTGGGTTATTGGGGAGGCAAATACTATGAATACACCCCCATGGACGGTCATTATGTATGGCAGGCCACAAAAAACCGTCACTGGTTCGGACCGACCAAAGCGGAAATCTCTCTTGTGTGGCTGCTCGGTCGTGGAAATTATAATCAAAAGAAAGGAGACAGACAATGAACCGATATTTACTATTGTTCCTGATAGGAACCCTCTTGAGTTCGTGTGAGCATAAGGACTTGTGCCTCGATCATCCTCTCGGTGTTGATATGAATATATCTTTTGACTGGAAGAATGCTCCGGATGCCGATCCGAAACGAATGATGGTTTTCTTTTTCCCTGACGGAGGCGGACAACCCGTCAAATATGAGTTTATGAACAAGACCGGAGGCAAACTCGAATCGCTTCCACGCGGGAAATATCATGTGCTGTGCATGAACAGCGACACGGAGAAAGTCCTGATTAAGGGTGAAGGTGCATACGACACGTTCGAGATTTTCACCAACCACGCTTCCTTGCTGGAAGGATTGGGGGTAATGATTGCCTCGGAACCTGTCCGCACCGACGACGAGCCTGTGGTTGCAACTCCCGACATGATATGGACGGATCGTCTGGAAAGCCTCACGGTTTCCGAATCGAATCGGGGTGATACCATCACGCTTTACCCTGCGGAATCGGTCATTAGAGTCAGTTGCGAAATTCGCAACGTGCAGAATATCCAACATGTGACCAACGTCAGCGGTTCGTTGTCGGGTATGTCCAAAAGTTATTTTGCCGGAAAGAACAAACTCTCGGAGGTACGCGCGACCCATCCTTTCGCGCTTTCAAAAAGAGAGGAAAACATGATTACGGGTGAATTTCTTGTCTTCGGGCATTGTCCCGATACGGCCATGCACCACCTGCTGACGGTTTATGCCGTTCTTGGGGACGGAAGCAAATGGTACTACAAGTTCGACAAGGACGATGTTACCCGGCAAATTCATGAGGCTCCCGACCGGCGTCACATACATATCGTTTTGGACGGACTCCCCTTCCCGAAACCCATTATCGAAGGAGGAGGAATGCATCCCTCGGTCGATGATTGGGTGGAGGAACATGAAAATATAGATATGTAATCTAATAATATTTATTAACTAATTATTATTTCAATTATGAAAATCAGAACTCTGTTTTTGGCCATTGGCCGCTTTAGCATCGTGCTCGAATGACGAGTTGTCGGATGCAAATCAGGGAAGTGCCATCCGTATGAGAGCCTTCCTGAACAACTCCATCTCTCGTGCAGAGAGCATGACTCCTGCAAACATGGGAAGTTTTAAAGTCCATGCGCATTCCGCAACCAACCCGGGATTTGATTTTACCGATGTTTTTACAAACAATGCGGGAGGATCCGGATACTGGAACAGCGCCAACAAACATTATTGGCCGGGCGACGACTCCGAACTGCAATTTTTCGCTTACGCTCCGGCTACTACCGCAGCGGCAGCTGACGGCAAGACTATTCCCAATTATACCATCTCGAGCACAGCCCAAGATCAGACAGACTTGGTCGTCGGGTATAATAAGGGTAAGAAATCGACCAATGAAGGTCCCGGTCTTACTATGAACTTCCGTCATGCTTTGTCGCAGGTTGTCATACAGGCAAAAAACTCCAATACAACCAACATGAAAGTCGAAGTGATCGGTGTGAAAGTAGGTCATATATTCTGCAAAGGTACCTTGACCATGCCGACAGCGGAAACAGCCAACAACACAATGTTGCTTTCTCCCGGCGATTGGACAGGTCACGCATCTGCACTCAACTGCACCGCCGGTTCGATAGATGCAAATCAAGCTGTAGGCAATGGTATTTTGTTGAATGATGTTGCCCAGAGTCTTCAATTTAACGGCGGAAGTTTTATGCTTTTGCCTCAAATGCAACAACAGTGGGATGGGACCCAGAATACCAATGGTGCTTATCTGTCCGTATTATGTCGAATCAGCCAAAACGATGGTGCAGGCAATTGGAATCTGCTTTACCCGAAACCCAATACCTCTAACTATGCTTATTCGGCCGTGCCTGTTGCCGTAAATTGGGAGCCGGGCAAGAAGTACATCTACACGCTTGATTTCTTCGGAAACGGCGGCGGTGGCCAGGTCGATCCTGAAGACCCTAATGGTGATGGTGGAAACAATATCGTGGGTGGTCCGATCAAGTTTACCGTTACCGTGGATAATTGGACTGATGCCGGCAATACAGAGATTAATATGTAAATGTTCTCTTTGGTGAAAGGTCACCTCTTTCCCATATCGAAATGATCTTCCGAGATGAGGAAACATGTACCTCATCTCGGAATTGATATTATATAAATTATATCCGACCAATGAGATTATATTCACAAAAAAAATTCATTACTCAACTCCTTATGTCGATGAAAACAAATTATTTGAACATGTGGCTTTTTTTCATGTGTTTGCTCGTATTTGCGACAGCCTGTGAGGATAAGTCGTTTTCTCCCCCTTCCAGCAATAGGAACAGGGTGAAATTCAGCCTTGAAAACATATCGGAAAAGAATACCTCAAGCCGTTCCTTTTCCGATGGCGACAGTCTGCTCTCTTCCGGCATTATTCCGTTGGAAGCCGAGGAACGCACTTTATATTTACACACCTCAGTCACCGAGGGTATTGACGGGAGCCGTTTGGGTAAAGACGAGTCTGTTACCCGCGCCACTCCCGTAAGTGATATGAACGACTACGGAAGTTTTTCCGTTTTTGCCGCATCCTATCAAGGTGCATGGTCACCTGACAGCCAGAACATGAACTTCATGTATCATGTTCCTGTCAGTCTGTCAGGCGGTGTATGGTCTCCTCAAGCGGATTATTATTGGCCCGGCAGCGGCTATAAGGTTCGTTTTTTTGCTTATGCTCCGATCGATGCGGAGTTTGAGGCTTCGAATCAAAGTGCGGCTGTCAATGATTTTCATATCAAATACGACGTCCCGACCGATGTGTCGAAACAGAAGGATCTGCTGGTGGCCAAGAGTACGGAATATCCGGGTAATCATGGTAACAGTGTATCTTTGCAGTTCAAGCATGTACTCACGGCCGTGCGGTTCGTTGTGGGAAATGACATGAAAGCCGGCACTGTGAAAAAAATCAGTTTGCGGAACATCGCTTCTGCCGGCATGTATGATCCTGAAACGGGTATCGGACAGGTATCGGGAACGGTCAAGGACTTCGGGCAAGAGTTGAACAAGGTGACAGACGGCACTCCGGACTCGGCCATAACGGAGCCTTTCCAGACTTTCATGCTTCCTCCGCAAAGTTTTACCGAGGACAGCAGTGTCATTGAAGTCGTGTTCACGGATGATGAAGGCGAACATACTCTGACTGCCAGCCTCAAAGGCCAGACATGGATGTCCGGCACAACCGTCACATATACGATTTCCACCTCTTCTATCAACTGGCAATATTTTCTTGTAGCTAAAACGGAGACGCAATCTGATGAATTCTCTTTTTACCACACCGGTAACACACAAAAATACAGCGTCTACTGCTACCGTAAGAATGGTAAAGGAGAAAAGGAAGCAATTCCGTGGCATGCAAAATTTTCCACGGATAATGGGGCTTCATGGTCAGACACTCCGCCGGCCTGGGTCACCACTATCACTTCCGATGCGGGCGGGATAACGCCAAAGTCATACAACCTAACCGTCAGTCCACAGATCGCAGAAGACGCAGACCCCACTCATTCGTTAAACTTGAAATACGCTCCGGTTAAAGGCAGCGAAAATTCTCCATACAATCTTGCCAACCAGACTAACGGAGGTTCCGCTATCGAGAATACAGCCAACTGCTATGTTGTCAATGCTCCCGGATACTACTCCTTCCCTCTGGTATATGGCAATGCCATCAAAAATGGAGTATCCAATACTTCCGCATATTCCTTTAGTGTTCAAAATACCAGCGCGATTCCGTCTCTGAGTACTTTTATCAACCATCTCGGTAATGGTATCACAGATCCTTACATAAGCAGAAATGCCGGCTGTATCCCTGTCAAAGCCGAACTTGTATGGCAGGACGCCATGGATCTGGTTACCGATATAAAATACAACAATACGGCCGACGGCAATATTTCTTTTAGGGTAAAGCAGGAAACTATATGCCAAGGTAATGCCGTCATCGCCATCAAAGATCATGCAGACAATGTTCTCTGGTCCTGGCATATCTGGGTTACCGATGAAAATTTAAGCCAAACGATTGAGGTAACCAGCAAGTCCCAGCGTAAATATGAATTTATGCCTGTCTATCTCGGCTGGTGCGATAAGAGGTCCAGCACTTATCCGGGGCGTAAGTGCCAAATGCAGTTCTATTCATCAGTCGGAAACCAAAAGGTCTCGTTGAATATCACCCAATCCCAATTCAATATACGCACAATTGGAGACGCCCCCACTTATCAATGGGGACGTAAAGATCCCATTATAGCGGAAAGCCCGTATTTACATAAACCCAGATATGACAAAAATAGAGATTACACTTCAAATGAATTTCCTCTGCTGACAAAGACACAGATAAAGACTGCAAATGGAATAGTTATGAATAGTATTCTCTACCCAACTAAACTGGCCCCTATCCCAGACTTTGCGAAAATCAGAGAGCGTTATGGCAATCTTTGGTGGGCCAACTTCCATTATGAAAATCCCCCCGTAAATATTGTAAAAACGATTTACGATCCTTCTCCCGTAGGCTTTCAAATTCCTCCTCAGGAGGCTTTTGACGGATTAATATTAGATCATATCGGTAATGAGGCTTATTTCTTCACCAATCCCTCAAAAAACCGCACCATCTCCTTTCCTTTATTGGGTTACCATATACCCAGTATAGGTGGTACTATAATAGATCGTATTGGCAGTCTTTGGACCGCTCAGCCTGTTATCTCCCCCGGCATCGACAATCTCAAGGCATACAACCTGTATCTCAAAAAATCACCTCCTACTGCTGATTTCAGGTTCTATGAGTTGTCTTATGGAATGATGATAAATCCTGTCAGAGAATAATACATTCAAATATTCTTGACGTATTTAAAAGTATTGCCGTACAGCCCTACTTCCGCAAGAAGGGCTGTACGGCAATCTTTTTCAATCTGTTTCCGATAATGTTTTTTATGGGGCGAATGCCAATTAAACTAAGGGGGTAAAAACGAAATGTAATAAAAGAATAACTTAAACTTACAAGTGAATAGACAGTATTTCAGTTAGTTACATGATATTTCAATACGGAATGGGCTTGAAACGAAATGTTACATTTGGCTGACTTTAATGTTACATTTGAGCCTCATTCGAATATAGCGTTCAAACTTATTTGTTACGGGGTCACCGGAAAGGGCCAGAAAGGGGTCTATTTCGGTGGCTCTTTTCATTTGCGCCTATTTCCCAGCAGTCATTAGAAACTCGGTTTTAGAGGGCTTAATGCGCGTTTATGGACCCTCCCCGTATTGGCGGCCGTGCGTGTTGGGCCAATGCCCCCATATTTCACCAGTGGCGAGTAAATACTGTTCAAATTGAATCTACCCTATTGGAATAAGGGCCTTTTCCCCTCTCCATTATTGCCCAAATCTACACCTTTAGGGTGTGGGTTAGAGTGCGGTAAAAAAAGACGGAAAAACTAAAAAGAGGCGTTAAAGTGTGGTTTAGGGTGTGTTTTTTGTGCTTAAAAATCGTGCTTCGGAGTAGTTTAATGACAAAAAAAGGGCGTTTTTGCTTGAAAAAGGGGTAAAACGCCCCCTTAAATCATTGCTTTCCGGAGAGGAGTAGAGAGTGTTATTTGTATGAAAAACAGCGGTATAGCAAAGCCATACCGCTGTTTTTAGTCCTTTTTGTGCGCGAGATTACCCCATAGTGTTGAATCTGACACTTGCCTTTACAAGAGCAAGCGCATTAATTGAGTCCAAGGGAATGTCCTTAGGTGCGTGATGTGGGTTGTGGCTTACTAACCTTACAAGGCCGGGCGTATCGGCTTTTTGAATATACTTAATAGATATATATTGTTCGCCGGCGAGGTTGAAGGATAAAAGATACATCTCCCCCCATAGGATGTTCTTCGGCGACCCCACCTCCTTATATAGTACAATATCACCGCTCTTTAGAAGGGGATACATAGAATCGCCCCTGACATAAAGGGCTCCATCGCAAGGTGGTAGGTCCGGAATATGCAAATGGTTAACTGGAATGTGCCGAGTACAGGTATCAAATAATGATGAGAGACCTGCAACCGCATCGAGCTCGTAAAGGGGGACACTTTGAGGAGTGTGGATTGGGTGATCAGTTTTAAGAGGAAACTGCTCCACAACCTTTGGCGTGGCTATTTGTGTTTCAGTGACCGCAAGCATCTGCCCCTTTCCCGTAAGAAGCCATTCCGCGGAAACGTGTGCATTTGCGCACACTTTTACCAAAACATCGAAGGATGGCTTACCCTGACGGGTACCAACAACATTCTCCACAACACTTGGAGACGCTCCTATATCCTGAGCAAATGCTCTTTTATTACCAGAGTATAAAGAGTTTATTATCTCTAAAAACCGCTCGTTAATCCCCATTGTCATATTTATTTATTCGCAAATGCGAATTAAATTTGCACTGTGTTCAAAATGAACACGGCCCAAAGATAGGAAAAACGAGAGAGAAAAAAGAATGAAAACAAAAAAATCAATCATCTACTATGAAAACAACAGAAATCAATAACACATTAATCGGTCGCCGAGTAAGGGGAATCTTTACCGGGCTGAAGGTTGAAGGCTCCATTATTGGGCTGGTAAATGAAGAATACTCGGTTGGGGTTACAATTAAGTTAGATAGACCCGTGCAGTGGGGAGATTCCATATATAAGACATATACTTCGACAGCCCGAAAAAGTGACGACTGGGGAAATCTGGAACACACGGAATTGATAGATTAAAAACACTTCCTATATGAAAAAGATTAACAAATACATTGATGCCACCAAGGAGAACCGGCTGTTTATTGCTGCTGCATTCGATGTCACGGAGCGTATGGTGATGATGTCGCTGGAGTTCAAGAGAAACTCCGCCCTTGCTAAAAAGATCCGCACACTTGCCCTTCAGCGCGGTGGCGTGACAATGAGCTGCCTCCCTGAGATGGAAACGATTCATGATGCAGACGGTTATATGAGGCAGCGATTCCCTAATGGAGCCCTTATTGAGTGCAATAAGGAAACCTCGGTTGTCGAACTTTTCAAGAACGGGCGTTTTGTCGCGCGATATTCTGATGTTACAATAGACCAACTTGCGGCCATTCAAGGAAAAGCCATGGCCCTCTAATAAGATCCTGCAAATGCGAAGGCATTGTCCCGGAGCGATACCGGGGCAGGAGCAATATTAGAAAGATAGAAATGGAGTATTTCGGAAACATAATAGCGGTAACTATGCAAGACTTGACTCGGTCAGACGATGGTGAGGCCGTAATGTCTATAGATGCCTATAAATGGGGTGTACGACAGGGCAATTTCAATGTGTTACAAAGAGCTTGTCGTTGTCATAAGGCTTTGGTCGAGTACCAGAGTTTGCCCGAACGCTTCAAAGTCCGTTTCGTGGAGAAGTATGGTAACCCGGAGCAAATTATGAAACAAGATGAGGTGCAACTTCCCATTGACAAGGAGGCTCAACGCTTTTTCTCAGGTATGCAAGCTGGTACATTCCGCCTTCCCAATGGTGAATGTTTGCCTGAAAAATATCAGCAGGAATATACCTTGAATGCGAGTGTCCTTAACGCTTTGCAAGATATGGTTACTACACAAAAAATGATGCGGCGTGCTTATAATAATACCCCCGTGATTTGGACCAATATCTTTACAACGGCCGAGGATCTTCGACAGACTTATGGACACACCCTCCCTAAATCGGAGGCCCGCCTTCGTGATAAAATGCGACAATACGCAAAGGAGGGATATGAGTGCCTCGTTTCCAAAAAATTCGGCAACGCCAACACGCTTAAGATTACGAAAGCCGCGGGCCGTCAGATTATAGCGTTACGCCGTTGCCGTGTCCCAGTTTATACGACAAAGCAACTGCTTGAGAAGTTTAATGAGATCGCAAACCGCCGCGACTGGAAGACACTCGACTCGGAGAAGTCTCTTCTGAACTTCCTTGAGCGACCCGAAATTAAGCCCATGTGGTATGACGCCGTTTATGGAGAACTTGCTTCCAAACAATTATTTGCCCGCCACCACAAGACGGAAATGCCCTCGATGAGAGACTCCCTGTGGTATGGCGATGGCACGAAACTGAACCTATACTATAAGGCATACGACGGCGGAAAGATGGTGGTTCGAACGATGCAAGTATATGAGGTCGTTGACGCATATAGTGAGATGCTTCTTGGATATTGCATTTCGAACTCAGAGCAATTTGACGCTCAATATGCGGCCTTCCGTATGGCCATTGAGGTCTCAGGACATAAGCCCTATGAAATCGTTACCGATAATCAAGGCGGACAGCGGTCTAAAATCGCACAAAAGTTCTTCGCAAATATATGCCACGTTGCTCGCCCAACGGCACCCTATAACGCGCAATCAAAAACAATCGAGTCCGTGTTCGGCCGTTTCCAGCGTGAGGTGTTAGGACAGGATTGGCGATTTACCGGACAAAATATATCAAGTAAGGATGGGTGGAAGATTAACCGCGAATTTTTAGAGGCGAACAAGGAGTCTCTCTATACATACGAGGAGTTACTGGCCGCTTACGCCGAGGCTCGTAATAAGTGGAATGCAATGCCACACTTTGACACTAAGATGGCTCATAGTGAGATGTATTTCTCCTCGGTAAACCCCGGTACCGAAGCTCTGACCGATTTGGACATGATCGACCTCTTTTGGATTACCACCGAACGCTCAAGTGTTTTCTCCGCAGATGGCATCACAATACAATATCGAGGGAGAAAATACACCTACGAAGTGCTGGAGAATGGACTTCCCGACATGGAGTGGCGCAGCAGAAATACAGGGCGAGACTTCTTCGTCCGCTTTGACCCTCAAGATATGTCGAAGGTCTTGCTATATAGCCAGACTCCTATGGGGTTACGTTATGAAACGGCCGCATACCCCTATCTCTCTGTTCACCGAAATATACAGGAGCAACAACAGGGCGATATGGCTCTTATCAAGCAGGTGGAGGAGTGGAATAAGGAGGCCCGAATTCGTCGCCAGATAGAAGGGCATAATATCGAGCTTGAGCACGGCGTTGCCCCTGAACAGCACGGCCTCAGGCCCCCCGCGATTAAGGGAATTTCGGACGCGGAATATGAACGCCTCGCAGATGAGGTTGTGGTAATCCCCGCCCCGCAGGCGGAGCCAATCGCAGTTGGTGAATATACGAAGGCAGTAAGTAATATTGATTATGATCCTCTTACCGCCATTAATAGACTTTAATATTAAAATCATAATACTATGACTCAGTTAGACATTAAACAAAAAGAAGAGATCCGCGAGCGCCTCGCGGAGTATGTAAAACGCTACCCAAGTCAGGCAAAGGCCGCGAATTCGTTAAAGGACACATCGACGGGAACGGTAAACGCAATTCTGAAGGGTAAGTTCGAGAATATCAGCGACACCATGTTTCGTAGCATCTTATCGCAAATCCAATCTACCCGCATAGACGGTTGGCAACTCTGCTCAACCGCGGCCTATAAGGATATGGAAACGCTCCTGATGGATGCGCAACAATATCAAAATGTTGCATGGCTCGTCGGTCCCGCCGGAATCGGAAAAACAACATCGGCCACAATCTACGCAAGGAATCATAGGAACACCTTCCTCCTGCCCTGTTCAGAGGACATGCACAAGTCCGATTTTGTTCACGAACTCGCCCGAAAAGTGGGCATCCGGACTGATGGTATGACGGTACGCGAGGCTCTTGCCGCTATTATGGCAGAGCTCATAACACTGGACCGCCCGCTGCTGATATTTGACGAGGGCGATAAACTTACGGATTCCGTGTTCTACTACTTTATATCGCTTTACAACGCGCTGGAGGATAAGTGTGGAATCGTGTTCCTGTCAACCCCATATATCAAGCGCAGAATGGACCGCGGACTGAAGGCGGAGCGCAAGGGGTATGATGAGATGTATTCGCGTATCTGCCGCCGATTTATCGACCTCACGCCCACAACGGAATATGAGGTGGCGGCGATATGTAATGCCAATGGATTAAGCGATGAGTCCGCCATTCGCGCCGTGATCGCCGGTGCTCGAGAGTGCCGCTTCGACATTCGCCGGGTGAAGAAAGAGATTCACAAGCAGCGCAGGATTATGAATGCGGCAAAGCTTTAATGCCATTCAAATATAATTCAAACATAATTCAAATGAGTAGAACGCTATCAGCAAAGCAGGTCCTGACCATTAGGCATAAGACAATAAGCCTTGGGGGTATCTGGAATGAGTGCATTGGGGAGATCAGTGAGACCGGAGTAGTGTTCTTTTGGGGAAACTCCGGCAACGGCAAAACCTCAGCGGTACTCCTGTTCTGCAAGGCTCTTTGCGAATATGGGAAGGTGCTATACTTGTCGAAGGAGGAGGGAACTGATCTAACGATGCAGAATGCCATTCGACGCTTCGGCCTTGCCGATTGCGGGTGCCGTTTTCAAATTGATGGCGACATGAGCATCGAGGAGCTCGACGAGCGGCTTTCCAAACCGCGGTCACCAAAATTTGTCGTAATAGATTCCTTCCAGTATATACAGATGTCATACAAAGAGTACATCGAATTCAAGGAGCGTCACCGAAACAAGATGCTGATATTTGTAAGTCACGCAGACGGGAAACGCCCGGAGGGGCGGCCAGCGACAAGTGTTATGTATGATGCCTCGCTTAAGATATGGGTCGAGGGTTATAAAGCATTTAGCAAGGGCCGTTTTATCGGCAAAACTGGCGAGTGCACCATTTATGAGGCCGGTGCTGCTAAATATTGGGAGGGGAAAAAATAAGTCGTTAAGCCATGAAAAAAAGAGAAATTATTCACGATTTTACGCTATCTGCCGAGCAAAAAGTATAGACCTCTCCTTATACAAGGAGGTTCTTGTTGCGCAATTTTCAAAGGGGAGAACAAACCACTTGAGCGAATTAACCCAAGCCGAGTATGATGATATGTGCTCCTGCCTGCAATCGGGCAAAACCATTGGGGAAGATGTCGCTGCCTACAAGGAAAGACTTCGGAAAGCACGCTCCGGTGTCTTGAATAGGCTCCAGAGACTCGGCATTAATACCGCGGACCGCTCATTCGCTCCGGTTAATGAGTTTTGTATGAACCCTCGAATTGCGGGACGACCATTGGGAGAACTTTCACCGGAGGAGTTAACCGCTTTAGTACCGAAGCTCGAGGCCATACTTAGGCGGCCAAAACCCATTAAGCCCCAACGTATAATTAATGTGCAGATATTTGAAAGGCCGGGAGTTCTCCCAAGTTAATATTTAACTAATTAGTAATAAGAAGGAGGTGTCTATGGAATAAAAAACGATTGGGGTGGCGACAGGATAAAATGGGAAAAATCGGTTGGAAAGAGATTAGCAAGGGGTTCGAGTCCCCGGCCACCCCCACCCGTGAGGGTCATAGTAGATTGATTGAGGCAGCCTGGGAAGACGGGCTGGAGCGGGTAGTTCAGTTGGTAGAACAAACTAAACTGCAAAATGCAGAAGTTATGGTCTGGGGTTCGAGTCCCCACCCGCTTACAAAATATTTCACACAAAAAAAGTTATGGATATTAAAAATTTAACAGCAGAGCAGCGTGCCGAACTGAAGGCACAACTTGTTGCGGAGGACCGCGCAGAAAAACAAAAAAGAGAGGCAAATATTGCCGCCTATAAAGTGTGTTGATGAGTTTTGCCCTATGTCAAGAGGAAGAAGTAAATCCCTAATTCAAAAGCGCGATGAAGCACTTTGCCGCCGTTGGTATTATTGGACGGAGGAGCGTCGACTTCGTTTTGACGATGCGGTGAAAGTCCTATCAGAACAAGAGTTCTTCATCTCAGAACAACGTGTATTGGCCGTCATTAGAAAGTATAGCAGGGAGCACCCAGATGGCAAAGTCAAACCGAAACCGAGGGTTAAAGTTCCCCGCCTCACTGCTGCACAACTTACACTATTTACAGGGGAGTAACCCATCCGAAACCGTGCAGCTGAAGATTTCCTCATAAACCTTAATTCTCCCGAGCAGAGTATAACTGCGGCTTTGCTTACGGATGAGGGGCTTCATGCCCTCAATAAATGTGTACTGGTGCAAAAAACTGCACAACTTTCTATGGGCTTCAGATCGTTCCCGCAAATTGCTAAACGAAAAGGGGATAATGGGTAATATATGGGTGTCCTCATAACAATCAAAAGCGTGCTTGATGGTAATCAGGCAGGAGCCACGTTGTTTTCCCCCCGCGACCGTTTCCCAATTAATTTCATCAGTCGAGATTAATACACAGGGGAAAAGTATCGGGTATCCATCCTCCTCATCGGAGGGGACAAGTTGACCGGTATCTTCGTCAATGGTGGCTAACTCCGGCATTTTTTCTCGGAGGTGCTCGGCGATACTTAAATATAATTCTTCCATGCTATTCGTTTAAAATATTTGTAACCTCTTTTTCGACCCACTTTTCGATGTTCTCGCTTAATTCCGCACTCTTACCCATAAACGGACGAGCCGGAATTTTTATCGTAAGTTCCCTTTTTCGGGTCAGGGCAAGCCCCTTCCACATCTCGGAATCTCCAGTTGCCCCCTTTCCCTTTTTCCCGCCCGGCTTATCCGCATAATATCGAGCCCACGCATATTTTCTCATTCGGGGAGTTACCTTGGGGTGAATAATGCCTCCTTCTTGGTGTATTTTAGCGTATTCTGCGTCGTTAAATACGGTCACCCCACTAACCCCCGCGCGATAATGAAAGGAGCTGTAAAGGTGCTTTCTTGACGAAAGAAGGGTCTTGTACCCAGATGCTGCACCTCCCGATGAAGATTGTAGCTTCTTCGCCGGAGGCCATGGGTGCAACCCCCCATCGACATATCCCCCCCCCTGTAAGAAGTTGTTTTGGTAGTGCCGAATGGCGGTTCTGCCCACATATATTGGTAGCCTATGGTTGATAAGTCGCACGAACTTCGTGGTCATTTTTTGTATTTTTTCGCCTAAATCATCCACAATCGAACATTTTTTAAAAAAAATATTTTGGAAATATAAATAAATTACCTACATTTGTGATGCGAGGGGTGCGGATTAACCTTCAGAGACCGTCCCTCGTTCCCGAACCAAGCATTATTTGCTTGTTTTTTTTATATCCATTATTTTCCCTCCTTGTATGCAATATACCAGTTTAAAGCTGTGATATTGCGATGTTCCGGCTAACTCCTTATATCGAGTTAATCCCTCTTTAAGGAACTTATTATCGAAATTCTAGTTAGGAAAATAAACAACAGCTATATCCGCCAACTTCCTCGCGCAATGCTTTAGTGCATTACGAATATTTGAGGGCGTTCCTGTTTCCGCCCCCGCGATCTCGAACTGAAGCCCATTCCAAAGCCCCTCGACATTTTTAACCTTGTATTGGGTGTGATCCTCCGGCTCCAAGATAACACAATGCCCAGTATCGTAACCCGCCTTTTGGACTTCCTTCTCATACCATCCTTTTCGCGGATCAAAATTATGGTCTTTGTGTATGGCCATAAGTCCTCCCGTTTTTTTATCAAAGTGGACATCCGAATAATTCTTATCCTCCTTCAACTTCTTATACAACAAACGGCGCTGCTCAATCTGTGTCCGCTGGATGGTTCTTAATATGTTACGGCAATGGTAACAATCCTTCACCTTGTTTCTAAAAAAGCACTCCGACACAAACAATTTCCGTCGGGAAGCGATCTTTACGGCCTCCTCCACCGAAGAAGCATATTGCAGGATTTCGCGGGCGAGCACCGACACGGGGGTCGCCGACTGCAATGGCAATTCGCCCTTGGCGGCATGGAGCGTGATTGTCAATCCCCGCTCATTCATACCCGACAGCACGCCCACCATCCCCGGCCATCCGACCGACACAAATCCGTACCCCCGTTCGGGACGGCAGAACGTAAGCAGGCGGTTCGAGGCAAACTCATCGCCCACCCAGAAATCGAAATTACGCCCCACGATCATCCCCTCCTCGGAGGATTCGCCCCACGCCGCAAGTCCCGTACAGCCGACCAGCATATAATCCTGCATGGCGTGGCCGATGTCGTAGGCGGCATGGTAATTCAACTGGCGCAGATATGGCGTACCGATAAAATCATACTCATAGGAGCAATGCTCCGACATACGGGCGATTTCACGACAATATTCCTCAGGAATATGACGGGTGATATGACGATTAAAAACCTGTGTCAGCACATTTAGGAAACGCAAATAATGCTCATCGGGCACAATTTCGCGGATCTGGCGGATAAAGATCCGTTCCTGATGATCAATCAGGCTGTCTGCCATCGCGCCGAACGCATCGCCCCGTTCGTCGGCATCGCCTTTAAGAAACATCTCCCACAATCCGTTCCGACTGTGGCGCAGGGTACTCTCCCCATAGCGGATCACCCCACACGAGTCGCGCCTCTCCACCGAAAAATTCCGCTCCGAAGCAGGCGGCACAATATCGGCCGAGAGGTACAATCCCCCCACTATGGCAACACCTGCCAGCACGAGGGCAAGCACCCCGAGCAAAAGTCCGATTCCTATTTTTATGACCCGTCGCATTCGCCTAAAAATTACCGATTTTACGACATACATATTCGCGTCCCAATAGTTCGCCACACGTGGCGATCGAAGTCATCAGCACACCCAATGCTCCGTGATTATTGACATTCTGCCCCGTCAGATAAAGCCCTCCGAGTTTGCACACGGGATTGAGCAACGACTCCAACGGGCGCAGGCAATCGTTCATGATTCCGTAGGCCGATCCCTCCTTCACGCCCGTATAGTCGCGATAAGTCAGGGGCGATGCGGCAAACACCTCGCGCACGGCAGATTTCAATCCGCCCAAACAGCCATCTGCCTCATCGAGGAGTTGTTCCGTCATCTTTTCTTTCAGTTCGAGGTACTCCTCCCCGCGATTTCCGATCCGCGTATCCGCCCATCGGGCAAACATCCCGCTTGGGCACGGAGAAAGCAGGGTCACGATCTCGTCATCACCCTCGGACAGCGGTTGCATCGACACCATCAGCGTATGGGGAAGATGCTCCCTTTGGGGATCGCTCCACACCTCGCGCGGATCGGCAATATAATAGTTGCAGTTGCGATACGGGAATCGTTTTTTGTCCACCCGCACCCAAACCGTAAAGACTCCGAAACTATTTTCCAAAGAATTGATCCGACGCACATACGACGGACGGATCTTCGACCCCTCGCCCACCAATTCGAGCATCGTGGCGGGATGCAGATCCGAAATAATCCGATCCGAGGAAAGTTCCTCGCCACTTGTCAGTCTTACGCCCACGACCCGATTGTCACGGTGCAGGATTTTCTCGACCTCTGCACGGCAACGCACCTCGCCACCGTTTCGGCGGATCTCCCCGACCAACGCATCGGCCAGTTGTTGTGTCCCGTCCACAAAACGCACCGCCTCGTTGATGAACGAGTGCTGGATCATGGCGTGGGTATGAAACAGCGAACGGTCGCGGATTCCGTCATACAGGAAATTGGTTGCCGCCACCACCTTGCGAAGTTGCGGATCGGTGATCAGTCGGTTGATCTCGGACGATGCCGACAACGACAACGAATCCAGACCTCCCGCCGAAAGGATCCCTTCGCGCAGTTTGTCCACCCCGATCTCCTCACCCACACGATGTACGGCATCCGCATAGTGGCGAATCTCCGTCCCGCAATCGGGGAAACGCTCCCGAAGGCCTTCGCAAAACCGATCATAACCTTGCGCAAACCGATATTCCCGATCACCAAGGATCACACGGTCGTAGCCGTCATCATCCATTCGACGAAGGTTCAGCCGATCGTAAGCACCCGCATATTGCAGGAAATGGCGCAGGATCTGTCCCTCGTCCATACAGCCCACATAGTGCATGCCCGTATCGTAGAGATGCTCCCCGCGACGGAACGAACGCAGACATCCGCCCGCAAAGGGTTCTTTCTCGACCACGCAGACATTCAGACCTTCCCGCGCGAGGATCACGCCACAGCACAATCCGCCAAAACCACTACCCGCAACAATGACATCGTACTTACTCATGGCGCACCTCCCCTCCGTGACACATCGCCTCCAGACGCTTCGCAACCGCCTCGTCAAGCCGCGACGTAAAAAGATAATAATCCGCTTCGGGAACTTCTGTCATCCGATAATCCGTACGGATAAACTCAATGCCCGCACCATGGCCGTAAGGGATGTTTCGGTGCTCCATCCACACGCAATCCTCCTGCTCATAGGCGATGATTTGGCGGCGCGGCGAGAGCAACGACAACAGCAAAGCCAATTCGCCATGCCCCGATCCGAAGACCACAATCCGCGCATCGCGACCAATACCCTCGACCAGATGTTCGAAGTTATGGGTCTTGCGCATCACGTGACGCGCACGCAACTCGGCATCATCCGTCTTATAGACAAAATGTTTGAACAGAGCTTGCTTAAAGTAAGGGTTCCGCACCGTATCC
>RCNH01000456.1_pt1 | contig 16926 bp, 15 predicted proteins | sample 2041161 | NCBI WGS metagenome assembly RCNH01 (sample SAMN09708215, study PRJNA481090) | Feces metagenome, whole genome shotgun sequencing project. | biome: feces | host: Leptonychotes weddellii | place: Antarctica: Sion Island | collected 2010-03-01 | reverse complement strand
TCGGTATCATAACAAATATCGTTCACTTTGGTTTTGGAAGCAGCTCTGGCAGCCAGTCCGGCTATGGTACTGGTTTCAAAGCTTCTGCGGAAGTCACTAATTTCCTCAAATCCAATAGATGCAGATAAATCCATGTTGTTTCTCCTTTTATGTTCGTAAGCAGAAAGAATCTGCCGATTATATCAAAAGCATTTGCAATGTGATTATACAAAATATCTGCCAACGAATCAAATAAAAGTCGCCTTGTCCGAGCAACAGCCGAACAGGGCGACTTTCTGAATTCTTTTATAAGACTATAAAGGTAACCCGACAATATTCTGGTCAGACCCCCCTTGCACAGACATAGCGTTGTTTAGCAATGGTAAAAAATCAGTCACCTTCAACCATGACTAAAATCGTGCGCTGCGAAGGGCCATCAAATTCGCAGAAGTAAACATCCTGCGCTCCGCCCCGGATAAGTTCGCCATTCACAAGAGGAAAGTGGCAGTGATTTCCGGTTAGATACGCTTTTAAATGTCCCGTTGGGTTGCCCGCTGTGGAACCATAATCTTTTAACATACGGGCATGACTATACGGAAATTCCTCTGGGACCAAACGGTTCAGAAACACTTCCATATCACTTTGCAGACATTCCAGTGCTTCATTGCAGGTAATGCCGGTTGTAGTGTGCTTGGTCATAACCGTCACCATCCCGTTACGCATTCCGCTGCGGGCAACGATCTGTTCTACCTGAGGGGTAATTACATCCAGTTCGTTATACTCTTTTGTCAGGATAGTAATTTTTTCAATATACATGGAATATGCCCCCCTTACAGATCGCTGCCTAAGAATTCCAATGCATTGGTACTACGTATCTGCTCCAATGTACTATCCCGCAGACCCAGCTGTTCCAGTGCCTGTGCCATCCGAATCTGTTCAAAGCGCGGATTAGCTGATCCAAACATCACCTGGTGCCGCAGGCTTCGGTCAATCCAAGTAATGGGGATATCTTTCGTAAAGGTTTGCATGTAAAATTCTCGAGCGCAGTCAAAATACAGCGCTCCCGTATCCGCATATACATTTGGGAACTTTACCATTAGCATGGCAGTTTCCCTCACCCAGGGCCAAGCAAACTGTCCTAAGCAAATTCGCAGTTTCGGATGCTTCATGACCAGTTCTTCAAAGCACAGCGGATGGCTGTATTTAGTAAGGGTATCCGGCTCCCAGGATAATCCAGCATGGAATAATACCGGTCGATTATACTTTTCACAGATTTGGTACAACCGCTCCAGTTGTGGATCCATCGGATAGAAATGCTGTCGGCCAGGGTGCAGGAATAAGCCTCTAAGCCCTAGCTGCGCAAAGGCATTCTCCAGTTTTTCTGCGGCATTCGGATCCGCCGGGTCCACGCTGGCAAAGCCAAAGAATCGATCTGGTGCTGCATCCACCAGTTGCTTGACCTCTTCGTTGGACACAACACATCCCACAGTAGAAGAATAATCCCGTGCCAGCAGACACATGCGGTCCAAGCCTGCACATCGCATCTGGTTGAAGATATGCTCCAGCGGTGCTGTGCCATTACGATGAATATTCAGTACATCATGACGCATCCGTTCCTTTTGTGCGTCCTGATTGATGGGTTCATAAAAGGCAGGGTTAACATGAATGTCGATAAACATCCCTATTGTCCTTTCCCGCAGGCTGCGCTGCGTTTACTCGGATTAAAAGCCGGCAATCTTCATCATCTCGCGCGTATTATTGATGGCACGACGTGCGTACATCCGCGGCTCGTTAATATATCCGGTAACCAGTTCCAGCGTTGCTGTGCGGTCATAGTTGATGCGCTTCAGCTCGTAGAACATCTCCTGCAGTGGCATCTCGCCCTCGCCGGGCACAATATGGCTGTCCGTTCCCTGTTGGCCATCAATGATGTGCATGTGATCCATCTTGCTTCCCAGCTTATCAAAGTATGCCATAATGCTTTCATGCTGTACAAAAGGCGGTACCACATCGCACATGCCCACTACATATGGGTTATCAATCCGGCGGAACAACTCTACCAAATCGTTAGCACGCGTAAAAAAGTTGGATTCATAGGGAGTCAGCGGCTCAACTGTCAACTTGACGCCAACTTTTGCAGCATAATCGCCAAGTTCCAGAATGTTCTTTTCCAGACGGGTCCACAGTTCCTCGTAAGTAGCCAGATAACCGCCGTTTGCTGGGCTGGTCAGCATATACTCTGCACCCATCGCCTTGGCCATATCCAGGCCGGTCTTCAAATATTCCATGGCGTCCTGCCGCTGCGCCTCGCTGCCAATCATATAGTTAAATGGGTACCCATTGTGCTCCGGCGTATAGCCTAGAACCGGCATTTCGTATTTATCAATCAGGCGAAGTATCTCATTGATATCACCGTTTTTCAGGTCAGGTGCATATGCGTGAGGTCTGCCGCCCCACAATTCGATGTAATCGTAACCAAATTCTTTTGCATCCGCAAAAACATCTTCCAAAGGATTACGCTGATAGCCGGAAGTAAACATGCCCAGTTTCATAATCAAATCCTCCTGACATAAATTTTACGATATCATTTTTCTGCCGGGGTATCTTTTACCCAGGGCTCAAACACCTGTACTACATCGCTGGCCACCGCAGCTCCCTTTGCCAGACATTCTCGAATGGGCAGCTGATTCAAGTAGCCATACAAAAAACCTGCGATAAAACTGTCACCTGCGCCGACGGTATTTACAACCTTTTTCGCCGGAACGATTCCATATTGGATATAGTCTTTCCCATCATACGCAAGACTGCCCAGCTCGCCGAACGTTGCAATGGCAATCTTCATTCCACGGTCCACCTTGTCTTTCAGGAAGCTTTCTATAAAAGCATCCCGGCTCTTGTGATAGGAATAGAATCCAATATCCACATAAGGCAGTGTGCTTTCCACCAGAGGATGCTCCAGCCGATCAGCATAGTCAAAACTAATCAGTGGGTTTCCTACTGCCTTAATCCGAGGCAGCGCATCTTCCGCATGGCCCCACAGTGCTGTATGAACCAGGTCATGCCTGGCGGCATAGGCAACATCTTCTGCATCAAAAGAAATGCTTTCCAACACGCCTTCGATATATTCTCCATGCACCCGATCGGTTCCATTCATAGACATATACGTAATAGCTGTGGCGCCCTTTCCGATTTTCAGATGGCTTACATCCACCCCTTCGTTCTTCAGAGTATCCACCATCCAGCGGCCATTCTCATCGTTGCCAGTCGTACTTATGATTGCCGTTGGGATCCCTAATTTTTGCAGATTTACACCGGTATCCACCACATTTCCCGTAGGATACTTCCGGTCGGCAAAGACGTTTCCTTCTGCATCGGTGTACCGGATATAATGGTCGATACAGTTGTCGCCAATTGCTGCTGCACGCATAATCGTTAACCTCCTATTCAAGCAACAACGCAGAGTTTTTCTGAATCTCTGTAATTTAGTATAACTTTGCAGCTCAATTTTGGTCAACGGCAAGCCTTACTGAAAAAAAGAACGTTATTTTGTTGAAAAGAAAGAAAGTGGTATAACGCAGAATCTATAAATTGCACCATTTTACGGTTCCAAAGTTCGGTCCACCTCACAAGCAAAGCCGATTTGATCACTACGAATACTGGCGCGAAACACCTCAACCGGTGTGTCATAATCATCATTCGTAACGCCGTCCAGCGAAAACAGCGGAGTCAGCACCGGCACCTGAAGCAGCTGGCTTTCATTCTCATCTGCATAAACAATATCCAGTCTTTGCTTTCCCGAGTAAGTGCAAATATCATATTCGGCAGCCAAAATCTCAAACAGACTTTCGTTGGAAAAGTCAAACTGTTCCAGTCCTTGGATCCGGCTAGCTGAAAGCCAGGTTGTTTCGCAAATGGCTGGAACACCATCCAGATAGCGCAGACGACAAAGATGATACGCCTTTCTGTCGTTATCCAGCTGCAGAACCTTGGCTACATGTTCCGGCGCCTGCTGGATCGTCATAGAGAGTACGCGAGAAGTAAACTTGCGGTTATTTTGCTGCGCAAAGTACCAAAGCGGTTCAAAGTTCATGAGATTTCGCCGGAAAACCGGTTTTGCGACAATCAAAGCGCCACTCTTTTTTCGATGCAGACGCCCTGTGGATACCAGAAATCGAGTGGCACAGCGAAGCGTAGCACGGTTGCAGTTCCATTCTTCGCTGAGCTGATATTCACTGGGAAGCTGGCTCCCCACCGGAAAACGTCCGCTGCTGATTGCATACTCCAGCTGCTCCGTAAGAACGGTCCAACTGACCCTTTTCGTGGATTCCTGTTTCAAGTTGATTTTCTCCTTTCCTCCATGCCCGGTATGGCATGGGCAGTATACCCCCTGGCATTCTTTATTTTTGTCTAATGATACGGCGTGGTGCTGAATAAAGTCAAGAAATCTCGTAGAGATAAAATCCACCATTCGGTAAAGATGCTATTCTGGTGAAAAGTTGTCTATTTTAGTAAGTGCAGAATTATACCACTTTTTCGCGGAATTTCTAAAAAAGCACGTATTCTTCGGGACAAACGCCAAAAAACAAAAAGCAAACGCTCTCGTTGTTGAAAGCAACGTAAAATCGTGCTATATTCTACTCGCAACTCAATGCTTTTGTGTGAAATTTTAACACGCTGGTTCCGTATCACTTCACAACAACAATGGCTGAACGAGATTGACTCCTTCCACAACGAAAGTTCCGTCATCTCTTTTTTGCCACAAGGAGGATTCCAGTATGAAAAACAGAGCACAAATCATTTTACTTTCCAACTGTATCTTCGATGCTTCCGGTTCTGACCCCTTCTCTGGTTACGTAGCATTGAGCGAGGAAACGGTGTTGGCTGTCGGGCCAGGTGAACCTAATGCGGATTTAATCGCTCCCGATACAAAGGTTTATGAGCTGGGTGACAAGACGGTATGTCCCGGCTTTGCTGATGCACATACGTTCTTTACCGGCTGGTCGCTGAACCATATCGGTGCCGACTTGACAGCAGCTACCAATGCAGAAGAGATCGTTGCACTGGCAAAACAGTGGGCAGGTTCCCACCCGAACCGTCCCGTTTGGGGACATGGATGGAACCCCTCCATTGAAACTGGCGGACAGGCTGCGTTGGATGCAGCATTTGGTACTGTACCAGCTATTTTGTTTGCACAGGGCGCCGAGGTATTCTGGATGAACCAGGCAGCCATTGATCGGTATGGCTTTGATTACTCAGCAGACTGCAATGAGGTTTTCTGGAAACTGATGGAAGAGATTCTGGACGACCATGAATTTATCGAACCGCTGTTCGTTGAATACATGCACATGCTGAACAGTCGTGGAACGACCTCCGTAAAAGAAATTGGCTATGACACTTTTTCTTCCTTCACGGACGTCCTGGAAAAATTGGAAAAGGAAGGTCTCATGACCCTCCGCGTCAATTTCATGAGCCAGCCTGTCAAAGAAGGTGCAAATCTGGAATACGGCCGCGCCATGCGAGACCGTTTTCGGGATGATTTCGTTCGCTTTTCCGGTTATAACCGCATGACAGACGGTTCCATCAGTCAGCTGTGCGGCTTTTTGAAGGAGCCGTATTTGTGCGCTCCGGACACCGTTTGCGCACAACCCATCGACTGGGATCTGATTCGTGATGAAGTTTTGGCCGCTGATGCCGAAGGGTTCCGCTTCTCTTTGAATGCACAGGGAGACGCCTCCGTTGCACGTGTCCTGGATATTTTCAATGAATGCCAGAAAACCGAAGACGGCCGTGTCAAGAACCGCCAGGCCGTCACCGAAGCCGAGTTCAGCGATCCGGTGGACTTGGAGCGAATGGGTCAGATGGGTGTTGTATGCGAATTCTATCCCCAGATTCAGGCCATTGCGGACTGGGATGGAAAAGTGGGCATGATTTTAGAAAAGTTGGGCGAAAAGCGCGGTGCCGGTTACTGGAACCGCCGCAAAATGGCCGACAGCCGTGTGCCACTAGCCTGCGGCACCGATTTGCCTCTGGTCATCGACAACATTCCCCAGTCGCTGTATCACAGCGTTACCGGAAAATTCCCCGAAGGGGGCAAAGCGTTCCATCCGGAAAATACTCTCACCGTCAAGGAAGTTCTGCTGGCATGGACCAGCGGCGGTGCTTATGACATGTGCCGTGAAGAAACCCTTGGCAAGCTTGTTCCCGGTATGAAGGCAGATATTGCCGTATTTGACGGGAACCTGTTTACGACTCCCATCGATGACATTCGTGAGCGCAAGGTCGTTTTGACCTTTGTAAACGGTCAACTGGTCTATCAGGCTTAAAATATCCAAGCCCCGTCCCCTTGTAGAGGACGGGGCCTTTTCATGCCATAACAGAAAGAAGTGTTCCCGCGATCCGTTGCCCTTCTTTCTTTGGTGTTGCGCTGTATGCGCTGCTTATCCGTGCAGTGATGCAAAAGCAGCCAATCACCGTAATAATCATCAAGCCAAAGCATCTCCCGTGTGGATTGTCTAGAAGGCAATCGCAGAGAGGTGCTTTTTTACAACGCAATTTTATGAGCTCAGCACTCGATTTCCAGATCTGCCCCACCGTTTCGTTTGCATCCAGCACGTTCTACTCTGCCAGAACACCTACAATTTCACCCATGATACGAAATCCTACCATTGGATATCGCTACACTTCGCATTGAATCCTGCGCCCCCAGGTCTCTCGTCTTTTCATTACAATATTCACGTGCAAAATTTCAAGTACCGTATATGCACATTCCATCTGCAGGGAGATTAGGACTTCACTTGCCGTATCTATAAAATTGCATTTATGTGTTTCGTTCTTTTTTCTTTCCATCTCTCTAAAAGAGTCCTGCTTTTTTCTTGCTCATGCAAAAGTGGTTTAACTTGTTTTTTTGCAATGCCCTGTTTTCCCTTCTTTTTTTATCCTCTCTCCAAATGCCAAAATGCTCTTTCTAACACAATGCCGAATTTTGACCATTTATTACATTAAATCGTCAAAATCATTGCCGTTTTTTGTATATTATGATAGTATAATAAGCGAAGTGATACAAAATTGGTGTGTTTAAAAATGCTCGTTTCCGAATCTGTGTGTAATCAGATTCGGTTAAAATTCAGGTGGTGTCGTTGCTCCACCTGGTACATTTTGAAAGGAGTATCAATCATGTCAAAACCCGAAAACAGCACCGGCTCAAATCAACTAGGTCGTAAACTAGGCCTAAGCGCAGTTATCGCTCTGGGCGTCGGTACTACCGTTGGCTCCGGTATCTTCTCGTCTCTATCTGAGGTTGCAAATGCTGCTGGCAGCAGTTTGTTTCTGGTTCTGGCCTTCCTGATTGGTGGCCTGCTCCAGATTCCTGCCAACTTCTGCTATGCAGAACTCGCCAGTGCCTATCCTGAGGATGGCGGCCAGTATGTCTATTTCCGCGAAGCAGGTTCTCGTCCGCTGGCTTTCTTGTGCGGCTGGATTAGTTTCTGGGCAACCGATCCGCCTTCCATTTCCATCATGGCTTTGGCCATCGTAAACTATCTAGCTTACTTTATCCCCGTTCATGGCTTAGCCCTGAAGTTCATCGCAACTGCGTTTGTTCTGGTCTTCATGGTGGTTCACCTGCGCAGCGTTGAAGGCGGTGGCAAATTCCAGACCTTCATCACCGCTCTGAAGATTCTGCCTTTCATTCTGATCATCGGCGTTGGCCTGTTCTTCATGAATAGTTCTACCCTGTTGAGTTCCACCCACCTGGCAACCACTACCGCTACCGGTATTACGGCTCTGCTGGCTGGTATCTCTGCTACCACTTGGTCTTTCGACGGCATGGGCGCCGCCTGCTATATGTCCGGCGAGATTAAGGACCCTGAAAAGAATATGCCTCGCGGCCTGATTCTGACCGCTCTGATTGTTCTGGGCCTGTACGTTGGCCTGACCTTCGTTGCTTCCGGCCTGCTGTCTATCGACGAACTGGCTGCTTCTGATGCGCCCATCGCTCTGCTGGCCTCCAAGATCCCCGTGATTGGCAATGGCGCTGACATTGTAGTTGCTATCATGGCTATCATCGTTGTTATCGGCTCGCTGTCCAGCTGCATTATGTTCCAGCCCCGTATCGAATACGCAATGGCACAGGACGGCCTGTTCTTCAAGCAGTTCGGCACCGTACATCCCAAGTATCAGACTCCCGCATTCTCTATTATTGTTCAGTGCCTGGTTGCCATCGTTCTGATTTTCGCTACCAGCCTGTCTGAGCTTCTGGGCTACTTCACTGTTATTGCTCTGCTGAAGAACTTCCTGACTTTCGGCACCATCTTTGTTCTGCGCCGCAAGCCTACCTACAAGCCCGTTTACAAAATGCCCGGCGGCGTTATCATGCCTATCATCGCTATGGCAATGACCGCTACCCTGATTTACTCCACCTTCATTTGGTCTGCTCTGCCCAGCATTATCGCTGCCGTTGTTGCAGTTGGTACCGGTCTGCCGGCATACTACCTGATGGAGCGCCAGAATAAGAAGTCTGCTTGATCGAGCTGAATTTCATATTCATTTCAGTGATATCAGACACGGAATAATACAAGCGCCCGCGTCCCTGATTCGAAACGCGGGCGCTTATTTTAAAAGGGAAGGACCATTATGCAGCAACAACATTATACCCGTCCACGAGACGAGGCAACGGAACGCATTGAATGCTACATTTTGCAGCATCATCTGGCCCCACATGCCAAACTGCCCGGTGAACGCACCTTGTGTGAAATGTGGGATATGAACCGGACGACGCTTCGCACTGCCATTCGCCGCCTGATTGTGGAAGGCAAGCTGTATAATCGCAAAGGTTCCGGCACTTTTATTGCCCCGCCTAAACTGGAACGGACCCTGCAGGATACCAAAAGCTTTACCGAGCTGATTCTTGACAGTGAATGTCGTCCCCGAACCATTCCGCTGGATATGGGAAGTGTACCCTGCAGCCCTTCTGTAGCTGGCAAACTGGGGATCGCGCCCGGCAGCGACGTTTTTTATCTGCGTCGGCTACGGGAAATCAATGGAGAGCCTGTCGGCATTGAGATTACCTATGTTGTCAAACAGCTCTGCCCCAACATTGAAGCCTTTGATTTTTCCAATGAATCCCTTTACAACGTGTTGGCGCACTACGATGTTTTTATCGATCATGGACACGAAAGTGTGAATATCACCCGCGCCACGGAAGAAGAAGCTGAAATTTTAAAAATTGCACCTGACACTCCACTGTTTTTCTTGTCGGGCATTTCCTATGATTCCCAAGGGCAGGCGATTGAACTTTTCAAACAAGTACTGCGTGCTGACAAGATTCGCTTCTCCAGTATTTTAACTCAAAAAGAAAGGTAGGTTATCACCATGAGACTGGCAACCATCGGCAGCAATTGCATTGACTTTTATAATAACATTGACGGTGGCAAAGCATACCCCGGCGGCGGTCCGGTAAATATGGCTGTTTACACCTTACGCAACGGTGGACAGGCCTCCTACATTGGCCCCGTCGGTGACGATTCATACGGTGAAATCATGCGCAATGCTATCGCCGCCAAGGGCGTGGATGTGTCCCATCTTCACACCGAACATGGAACCACTGCCGTCACGCAGGTACAGCTGATTGACGGCGAGCGCGTGTTCGGCGACTACAACGAAGGTGTATTGGCCAATTATACCCTGTCCGATGAGGATATGGCATTCATTGCACAGCATGATGTGGTTGTATGTGATCTGTGGGGCAAATGCGGAAATCGCTTTAAAGACCTGCAGGCCATGGGCGTCAAAACAGCTTTTGACTGTGCGACCCGTCCTGGTGATGAGGAATGCCGCGAAGCGATTCCTTACACAGATTACCTGTTTTTCTCTTCGGATGACGGTGACACAGCTACCCTGCGCGAACTAATGAAAGTTCTGCATAACCAGGGACCCAAGCTGGTAATTGCCATGCTGGGCGAAATCGGAAGTCTTTGCTATGATGGAGAGACCTTCCATAAGTTCGGTATCATTCCCTGCGAAAATCTGGTAGATACCATGGGTGCCGGCGACAGCTTCATTGCCGGTTTCCTGCAGGCCATCACCGAGGGACTGCCTATTGAAGAATGTATGAAGAAAGGAGCCGCCACCTCAACCCAAACCCTTACCTACTTTGGTGCTTGGGAATAAGTGGAAGGCGCACAGTTAACATGACAGAAAACACCAGACACGAAATGCTCTATCCGCAGCTGCGAGAAATTCTGCGGGCAAAAATCGAAGAAGGCTTCTGGACCCCCGGACAGATTATTCCCACAGAAGAAGAACTTGCAAAACAATTTCATACAGATTTGTCCACGGTGCACAACGCCATCGAAGCTCTGATCTACGAAGGCCGCATGCGCCGTATCCCGAATCAGGGCATCTCCATACTTGGAGCCAAAATGGACCGGGATCTGGATAATCTCTGCGGCTTTACCCAGACCATGCTGGAGAAAAACGCCCTTCCTTCCACAAAAGTTCTGAATAAAATCATGCGGCCGGCCGGTGAAAAATACGCTGCAATTTTTGGGATTGACCCGGATGACCCCATCTATTACATCAAGCGCGTATGCTATGCCAGCGGCGAACCTGTCAGCATGGAGGAAATCTTTATTCCCCATTACATCGTTCCAAAGCTGGAAGGCATGGATTTGTCGGTGTTTTCGCTTTCTGAAGTGTACCACTTTTACGGTGTGCATCCTGTCCGCGCGCGCCAAACGCTGGATTTGGCTGTATTGGAGTCTTCCGGGGCGCGACTGCTGCAAATTCCACCGGAACAGGCTGTTTTGCTGTTTGAGTGTACCAGCTACAATGCAGAGGATCGGGTTGTGGAATTTTCCCGCAACTATACCCGCGGTGACAAGTACAACTTTACTGTTCATTTTGAAAAATAATCCGACAGGAGGCGAAATTCCATGGGTTTGTTTCGTGGTTCGTTTTATGCGCGCTCTTTGCAGATGACGACCCAGCTGAATGTCATTTTCCCGGAAGAATCCAACGACGTGACTCCCATCATGAAAGGCACTCCCCGTGTACTTTATTTGCTGCACGGACTTTCTGCCAACGCTGAGGAATGGACACGTTTTTCCAAGATTGAATATTACGCTAAAAAATATAACTTTATCATCATTATGCCAGAGGTTCAGCGCAGCTTTTATACCGACATGGCTTACGGCCCCAGGTATTTCAGCTATGTAGCGGATGAACTTCCGCAAATCTGTCAGCGCTGGTTCAACCTTTCTGCCGATCCAAAGCATACCTTTATTGCTGGCGAAAGCATGGGTGGTTACGGAGCAGTCAAAATTGCACTAAAACGCCTCGGGCAGTATCAGGCTGTCGGCATGCTTTCCGGTGTAGCTGACTGGATTTCGCTGGCACAAGATATTCATTCCGGTGCCTGGCCGGAAATGCAGCCATCAGAATTGACTGCTATCTATGGTCCTGCTGCCATGCCCGGCTCGGAAGATGATTTGTTGGCCCTGGTTCAGGGTGCTGCATCAAACCCCAACCGCCCCCAGCTGATTCAGCTGTGCGGCACGGAAGACTTTTTATATGAAAGTAATCGTCGGTTCTTGGAAACCGCTCAGGCTGCCGGGTACGGCCACACCTATCTGGAGTGGCCCGGCGATCACGAATGGCCCTTCTGGGATGTAGCCATTCAGCGTACATTCCAGTTCTTCTGCGGACTGCCTTTAGACGGCCCCATCTTTTAACAAAAAAGGAGAGATTTCTTATGGTTTTGACGAATGCATGGACGGAAAATAATGGCGCAAACCTCCGCAACTTTAACGAGCAGGAAGCACTGGACAGCGTCAACGGTGCTTTGGCCCTGCGCGGTCAGATTGAAACGATCATTGATAAAATCTGGGAAGAAGGCTTCGACGGCATCTACTTTATCGGTATCGGCGGTACATACGCCTCCAGCATGCAGGTTGAAGTGTACATGCGCGGACGCAGCAGTCTGCCCGTCTATGTGGAAAATGCAGCCGAATTTTTGACCACCGGCAACAAGCGTTTCACCAACCGTTCCGTAGTGATCTTATCCTCCGTTTCCGGCAACACAAAGGAAATGGTTTCTCTGGTGGATCACGTTCATGAAATCGGCGGCCGCGTGTTCAGTTTTATCGATACTCCGGGCAGCATCCTGACGCAGGCTGATAAGCAGGACTATCTGGTGGTCTATCCCAAAAACGAGCAGCTGAAATTCTATATGGTTGCCAACTATCTGATGTACAAGAACGGCGAATTCAACGATTACGACCGTTATAATCAGGAGATGGAAGCACATCTGGCCCGTGTTCTGGCTGATGTGGAAATTCAGTCCGACGCCTGGGCCTATGCCTACGCAAAAGCCTGCACTGAATTTCAACATGCCCATCCTGATCTGCCCCGCTACTTTATCGGCAGTGGCAACCAGTATGGCGCAACGTATTCCTACGCAATGTGCTACTGGGAGGAGCAAATGTGGATTCGCACCAAGTCCATCTCCTGCCAGGAATTCTTCCATGGCATGCAGGAAATTATTGTGCATGACACGCCGGTTACGCTGTTTATGGGCGAAGATGAGCAGCGTCCTCTGGCCGAGCGCGTGGCCCGTTTTCTGCCTAAGGTCTGCGGCAACTACACTATCATCGACACGAAGGAATTTGAGCTGGCAGGCATCAGCCCCGAATTCCGCGGCAGCATCTCCCACCTAGTCATGCATGGTGTAAACAATCGCGTGGATGCTTACATGGAACTCTTCCTGCGGCACCCCTTGTCCATCCGCCGTTACTACCGCCAATTTGAGTATTGATATCGAACCTGCGTTCAGGCCGTTGCCTGCTTGCAGCGGCCTTTCAGGAAAGGAGACATATTTCCGTGTTGTGGACTGAAGAAGTATTCGGCGTAAAAAAGCCGATTATCTCAATGCTTCATCTGGATGCTCTGCCGGGTGACCCTCGTTTTATCAATGGCACTCCCATGGAGCAAATTGTCGAGCACGCCCTGGCCGATTTGCATGCTCTGCAAGAGGGCGGCGTGGACGGCATCCTGATTTCCAACGAATTCAGCCTGCCCTACCAGCGGCAGATGGACTTTGTCACTCCCGCTGCTATGGCCTATGTGGTAGGTCGGCTGAAACCTTATCTCCAGGTTCCGTTCGGTGTAGATTGCATCTCAGACGGACGCGCCACTATTGAACTAGCTGCTGCTGTTGGTGCTGATTTTGTACGCGGTACCTTCTCTGGTGTATACGTGGGTGACGGCGGCTTTTACAACAATGATTTCTCCACCCTGATGCGTCGCCGGAAGGATCTTGGCCTGGAAAAGTTGCGTATGCTGTATTTCATCAATCCGGAATCGGATATGAATCTGGATACCCGCAAACTGGACAGCATCGCCCGCTCGGTCATCTTTAAAGCACATCCGGATGGTCTGTGCGTCAGTGCCAGCGCCGCCGGACAGGACGTGGACGACGCATTGATTGCCAGTGTAAAGGATGCTGCCCCCGAAGTAGCAGTTCTGTGCAATACCGGCTGCCGCCCCGATACCATTGCACGCAAGCTTTCCAGCGCTGATGCTGCTGTTGTAGGCACTTATTTTAAGGAAAACGGCAAACTGGAAAATGAGCATCTGGAAAATCTGCGCGTAGATGTCAATCGCGTCAAAGAATTTATGCAGGTGGTCTATGAAGTGCGAAAACAGCTGTGATCCGTGGCTTTTGGTTTTGGATTTAGACGGCACCACCTGCAACAGTCAGCGCCGTATGACAGCAGGCACTCGCCAGGCTTTACGCCGGGCGCGGCAGGCCGGGCATCTGGTCTGCTTTGCTACGGGTCGCCGAAACATTGATATGACACCTCTAGGCGATGTTTCCGACTGTGCCGATTATCTGGCGCTGAACAATGGCAGCAAACTGGTGCGAACCTGTGATCGTGCCGAGCTATATAACCATTACATTCCCGCCGATGTGGCTCGCATTGTAGTTTCCTTCTGTCTGGAACATCACTATCTACTGCATGTGCTCAGCGGTGAAGACTGGGCTGTGAACGGTTGGTCTGAAGGGTTGCAGGAATATGCAGACCAGTTGGGCTGTTCTCCCCGACACTTTGACCGATTAGACCAAGTTCCCATTGATCAGGTGGAAGGCTTTACCGTTACCGTAGACCGGTATCCGGTTTGTGCGTTTATTGAGCAGCAGGGCCTTCCTCTGGACTACACCCTTTCCGAGGACAGCTGTGTGGACATTATGGCAGTCGGCAACAGTAAATGGAACAGCGTATGCAATCTGTTATCTTTGTTAAAGGGCACCCACCGCATTGCTGCTGCGGGTGATTACGACAATGACTTGGAAATGATTCGCAATGCTGATTTGGGGATTGCGGTTGGTAACGCACAAGACTGTGTAAAGGCAGCCGCTGATGTCATTGTCCCCGATAACGATCACGAAGCCGTGAAATATATTGTAGAACAATTTATTTTATAGGAGGATGATGACCAATGGCAACTGCGTACTTTATGGGCATCGATACCGGTACAAACTCTTCTAAAGGCGTTTTGATGGATGATCAGGGCAACATCGTCGCTGTACGAGAAACCCAGCACCATATGACAAATCCCCATCCGGGTCATTACGAGCATGACGCCGACAAAGACTGGTGGGGCGACTTCTGCATCATCAGTCGCGGCCTGCTGGAAGATACCGGTATTGATCCTACTTTGATCAAGGCAGTGGGTCTGTCTGCTCTAGGAGCAGACTGCCTGCCTGTGGACGAAAACTGCAATCCCTTGCGCAAGGCCATCCTGTACGGCATCGATGCCCGCGCCGTGGATGAAATTGAACAGCTGACAGAGTTGTATGGCGAGGAACAGATTCGCCGCTGGTATGGCCGCGGGCTGTGCTCCAGCGACGTGATGCCCAAAATTTTGTGGATTAAAAATAAGGAACCTGAAGTTTACGCCAAGACCTATAAATTTCTGACAGGCTCCAGTTTTTTAGCTGCTAAACTCACCGGAAATTATGTTGTGGACCGTTTTCTGGGGCTGGCCAGTTTTAATCCCCTGTATGACCCGGAAACCTGGGAACCCGTTCCGGAGCTGTGTGCTCCTGTGTGCCGCCCTGACCAGCTGGCCAAGGTACAGGAAGCCGCTGATATTGCAGGTACTGTAACTAGGCAAGCCGCTGCTGAAACCGGCTTGGCCGAAGGCACGCCCGTGATTACTGGAACCGACGACTCCGGTGCCGAAGCTATCAGTACCGGCGTGGTAGCTCCCGGCCAGATGTTCATTCAGTTTGGTTCTTCGGTTTACATGATTCTAGGAACCAAGACCCTGGTAGATGACGAGCGCCTGTGGCGTGAGCAGTTCATCGTTCCCGGTTTGTGCGACATCTCTGCCGGCACTAACACCGCCGGCAGCATGACTCAGTGGCTCCGAGATACCATCTACCCAGATGCTGTGGAAAAACAGGAACAGGACGGACCCAACGCCTATGCCACCATGCAGGAGGGCGCTGATAAGATTCCTGCAGGTAGCGAAGGCTTGATTACCCTGCCTTATCTGGCTGGTGAACGTACCCCTATCAATGACCCCCAAGCGCGTGGATTGATCTTTGGCCTGACTCTGGCTCACACCCGTACCCATATGTATCGTAGTGCACTGGAAGGCGTTGCCTACTCAGTTAACCAGCAGATTCAACTGATGGAAGGTCACCCAGAAGTGGATATCGACCGCATCTTTGCGGTCGGTGGTGGCTCCAAGAATCCGCTGTGGATGCAGATTGTTGCCGACGTAACCGGCAAGGTCATCAATGTTCCCGCCGTTACCGTAGGCGCTGCCTTTGGTGACTGCATGATGGCAGCTTTAGGTGTGGGCTGGCCTGGCTTTGATAATTACGCTGGGCTGACTAAGTACGTTAAGCCCGGTATCCAGTACATTCCCAATCCAGAAAATCATGCCATCTATGAAAAGTATCAGGAAATATACAATGCCCTGTATCCCGCTACCATGGATTTGGCACACAAACTGTCTAATCTAGCTTAATTCACTTTTTCTTTGCTAAAATAAATTTCATCTGATCCTTCCTTAGAAAAGAGGCCCGGCGAAATGAAGTCCGTCAGGCCTCTTTTCTGTTTGCATGCCGTTTCTCTACCTTGCATTTTCGCAGCACTTTTAAGGCATGACATAATCATTCAAGCGTAAAATCAGCGTAAAGCATATAAGTTCGATATGAAACCAGGAAACGGAATCTGCCTTTTGAATCATCCTCTGCACATTCGTCTGCCGCATCAAGATAAACGCTGGGACGCGAATCACATGAATTCATCGTTGGCTGCAAAACCAATGTATGAGATTCATGCAAGCCGTTAGCTGAGGAATAGCAAAAAGCTCCCCCACTTTACTAGCAGGAGATTTATACTTATAACTTATACAATATCCCAAAAGATAAAGTTTTCTTTTAAAACAAAGCACAGCGTTTTAATACACAATGCCTTTATGAGACGGTGGCTTGCTGTTGATTTTATGTTTATGGTGCCTGCATGTGGAATCGATTTAGCGAGATTCATTATGGCGAGCTTTTCACTCATTTAGGACAGCTCCAACACAACACAAGCATGTTTCTCGTAAATCCCATAAACTCGCTTGCCTCTTAGATAAAACAAAAAAGGACTGATCTTTCGATCCGTCCTTTTTGAAGCAAGTAAACACTTTTGGATCCCCACCCGAATCCCAAGCACTTTTTGAGCGTAGCTACAATTCCTTCTTTCTCTTGGAAAGCTCCGGCTGCAGGGATTTCGTTCTCAATCAAATTTGTTACGACTTAACTCAGTTGAGCCGCATTTTTGCTTGTGATAACTGGCACACCAGTTTAAGCTTCGGACGCTTTCTGTGCATCCCCAGCAACCTTTTTGTATTATTATAAAACGCAGATTGCAAAGTGAAATTGTTTAT
>RCNH01000455.1_pt1 | contig 16948 bp, 1 predicted proteins | sample 2041161 | NCBI WGS metagenome assembly RCNH01 (sample SAMN09708215, study PRJNA481090) | Feces metagenome, whole genome shotgun sequencing project. | biome: feces | host: Leptonychotes weddellii | place: Antarctica: Sion Island | collected 2010-03-01 | reverse complement strand
TACAAGTTGCCAGCAAGACGATTGGTACCCAAGGAAGCATTGTTCATGCGTAGTTCAACCGTCACATCCTCAAGGTGACCAAACATGCTAGTGTCTTTAATGTGTACCTCTGTAGCAATTGCACTTAGCACTTCAATTGGAACTTCAACAGCAGGACGCAAGGGGAAAGGCGTCGGAAAATCATCATAAGCAGCCAAAAGACCTAGGGCACTATAGACGCCCGGTTTGGTGTTATCGATGTTTCCTGCAGCATCTACATCCAAGCCTCGTACCTTAACATCAGTTACTTTTTCAGGAATGTAAATTGATCCCTTCACACTAAGGTCATCAATGTAGCTTAAGAGTTCTTCACTTGAATGACGCTCGCGAAGAACCATGTTTCTAATCTTATCTGTCGCTGCTGGATCTTGATTCTTAAATAACTCAAGTCTCTTTTCCTTGGTTAAGAACTGGTCTTGAGCTGTCTTGTCTATCATTGCAAACAATACGTCCTTTATAGCAGGGTAGTTTTCAAGAATCTCTATCCGCTGTTCTTTTGTGAGAGCCGGTATATCAGGTCTATTAGGTTTATCAGGCGAAGGAACTCGTGCGAGTGATTTTAAAATTATATCAGGAGATTCCTGCTGCTTAATATAGTCAAGCATTTTCTTTCGCATTACTGGATTATCCTTTTCCCAGCGAAGGCGACTTGGGTACACAAACAAACGAAGCAGCTCGAGAGCCTGTGGATCCCTGCCTGAGGTATAGGCATCTTTAAGCTTTTGAATCGTCGAAAGCGGCACGAACTTACCACCATCTTTAGCGGCAGTACGCAAGATAGTATCAAACTCCGGCGTAGATTCGTAGGCATTGAAAAGCTTGCTCGGTGAAGTGTATACGGCCTTAAGCTCATTAACACCAACAAGGCTCTCTAGTACAGTTCTTAGATCTGGATCAGAAGTTTCCTTGTAACGAGCTTTAAGTTTTACAAGCGTAGATGCATCTATCGAGCGATTAGTAGCTTTTACAAGGCCCAGTAGCACATCTCTTTCTTGAGGTGTGCCATTCATAATCTCTAAGAACTTATTACGTGAACGAGCTAGGGACGTAAGATCACTCGTTGCAACAAGACTTCTCAAAAGATCTGCAAGTGCCGGATCAACACCATCGGAGTATGCCTTTTTGAGACGCTCCATTTCCTGAGGGCTCAGTCTGTATGTATTTTGTTTTGCAAGATCACGCAGAATCTCTTGACCCTGAGGATTGGAACCAAATACAGCTAACAGTTTTTCAGGCGTATTGTAACGACCTGCAATCATGTAGTCAGTTACTAGGCACTCAAGCAACTTTCTGGCGGCAGCATCTTCTTCAGTTGCCATAAGGGCAATCAAGCGCTCCAGACCATCCTTGTCAATACTTGATGATCCATGCTCGAGAATTACATCACGCATACGTTGCTCGGGATTATCCTGCTGAAGCAGGGCCTCAAGTAGTTCATCTCTATTAACATCAGAAACCAAGGCTCTGGGGTTAACAAGGCTTTTTAAGAATTCACGAGCAGCCTCATTATTTGAGTCAAGCAACTGCCTTACAAGAACATTTCGCTCAGCATCAGACCACTTAAAGCCCTCCTCTGCGATAACGCCTCGTAAAACTTCATCGCCCTGACCATCCCTATGGATAAACTCAAGCATCTTGTCACGTGTTAGATACAGATCTTTAAGATTACGCTCTGAAACAAAGCATCGTAACAGATCTGCGATCTTCCCAGGGGGCTCTGAACTAAGGAAGGCCTTCATGAGCTCTCCATCTTCATAGCTCAATGAAGATTCCCTAATAGCAGCTCTCAGCTTTTCTTCATTTTGCGGATCCTTGAGTATCAGATTAAGTCGTCTATCACGCGTGAGCACTGTTTGGTCTGTTCTGTCCTGGTTGGAATCAATTAGAGCACGAAGCAGTTCATCAAGAGTCTCATCTGGCTGTTCTGCTTTCTGCTTGATAGCAGCTAGCATCTGATCTGGAAGCGCATAGGACGCTCCTTGTTTGATGATGGAGACCAGGACTTCTTTTTCATTTGGTTCCTTAGCAATAACGTCAAAGGCCGCTTCACGGCATAGCGGGTCTTGTACATTTACGTGCCGTGCAAGCTCGGATTTATCAAGGGAATCAAGGTTGATAATGTCTTGCATCTCTTCAAGCCCCATATTTTCCGTATCAAGCCACCAAATATGTTTTCCCTTAGTTATCTCAAGCAATGTGCTTACAAGCTCTGGCTTGGAGAACTGGGATCTATCAATTAGATCCAGCGGATCTACATAGAAATAGTTTATATTTGCCAACAAATCATCAATGCTAATTGTTTCTGAGCTTAACAGACTGCGACACGTCTCAAAACTGAGCGTATGCTTGAGGTGTAATACTTCGCCTCGCTTTTCTACACTCAAAGCACTCGGGTCAATCGCGTCGATTACAGCATCGATATTTAATCTATAGGCAGCACCAATGGTGTTTAGCTTAGCGGTACTACCGGCAGCATTAAGGGCTCCTATCAGGTCTTCCTTGCTAAGCGAGCTAGCATCGAGCGCACTTCTTACCTGGTAAGCAGTCGCCTGCTCAAAGTCTGCTTGAGAAATAAGCGTATCACCATCGATGGATGCCCAATCAACGATCGTTCTCATATCAACATCAGAGCCGTGGCCTGCAAGTACTTGATTCATGGCAGCAAGCAAATCTTCCTCGGGCACCTGATCCCAGTCAATCATAAACTGCAACTGTGAATCCGGCACAGCATCAAAGTCAATTAAGTCAGCAATATTTTCTGCCGCATCTACAGCAGTCCAATCGATGAATGACTCAAGATTGTATTCAGGATGTTGCTCCAATCTGAGCTGCTGAACAATAAAGCCAGGATCTTGCTTAACAAGGTATTGACACCAACCCGCTTCAATTGACTCTATATCAATAGAATTTGGCAAGGTACGTGAGTCAACCTTGTTCCAATCAATCCAATAATCAGCGAGATTGGAGTTTGAATCGCCTGTTAAATCAGCCTGCGATACAAAAGCTACGGGATCAACGCTATCCCAATTAATAAGCTTGCCAAGCTCATCTGCTGATAAGCCATCAAGATTAAGGTTTTGTCTGCGTGTCTGCGCATCGATACTACCCCAGTCAATCAGTTGTGACAGTTGATCCTTAGAGAGGGCATTAAGTTTTGAAGGATTACATTGCGCTACAAGCTGTTTGGCATCGCTTGCAACGGCATCCCAATCAACCAGTCTTCCGTCAAAGGATCGTGCTACATCCTCTTGATTGGTAAGAGCAAGTACTTCTAGTGAACTCTTACCAGTAGCATTCCAGTCAACATACTTGGCGGTTCCGGACCACACATTGGCAAAGTTTACCCCTTTAATAAGTTCTTGTGGGCTTAGTGCATCGTTGAGAATTGCGCGCAATTCACGCGCCCCTGGAAGAGTTGACCTCAAATCAATTTCATTGCGAATTTTCTGCTCATCAAATGCAGCATCACCATACTTATAAATGAGAGCAGTGGCACTCATCGAATCAAGCCTTGGATTTGTATATTTTGCAAGCTTGCGAGTGTCTATCTTTGCAAGGTCTACATAAGGGAACAAGTCATCCTTACGAATAGTACGGTTGGGTTCGATAATGGCAAGTAATTGCTCACGCGAGAGCTTGGTGTAATCAACCAAGCCCTTAAGCTCCGTAAGTGCAATCTTTTCAGGAGCAACAAAGGGCGCAAGGGCTTCTTTGCTTAACCCCTCTGCAGTAAGCAACATGCCTGCACGAGCATTGTGAATCTGATTAAAATCTATGGCATCAAGGAGCTCCTCATCTGTCATAGCATCAAAGTCAATTAAGGAACGTAGAGCTGAAGCACTCAAGTTAGCAATGTCAACATGAGCCAGTACATCTGCCCGATCAACAGATGCTAGATCCGCTATTTTTGCAAGTGATACAGACGGTAGCTTGCTGCCTTCAAGGTCATAGGATAAGTCCTCCCTAAAGCTATCAAGTTTCCAAGAATCAAATTTTGATGAGTCGATAAAGAGTGGTCTATCCTGAGGGTCTACAGCTGAGACAGTCTCGCTGAACTCATTATATTCATCACCAGACACTTGCACCTTTCCAGCAAGACGATATAAAACATCCATGTTCAATTCGCCCTTTTGCCATGCATCATAGAGACTATGCTGAATCTCGTTTTGACCCATAATCAAGTCATCTGGACTTAGTGCCCCTATCTTAGTGGTGTCTGCTAATCCTAATAAGTAATCCCTATCTGCATAAGCAGCCAACTCTTCCTTGCTCATAGAATCAAAGATTGTCGGATCGATTAAGCTACGCAGACGTTCGGGGGATATCTGGTAAATAAGCTCTTCCCTGTCCTTTGTTGGATGCTTTGTCACTAGATTCTTAAGAGTGGCAGCATGTAATACAGAGATCACTTTTTCAAGGCTTGCATTTTGTATCCACCCTTGGAGACTAACTGGATCTACTGCCAAAGCTAGTTCAGTAGCAGTTATGCTCCACTCTTCATAATCATAGCCATACAGATTATTAAGACTCTTCTTAACAAGCGCAGCAAGACCCTCCTTGCTTGTAGCAAGCATTAAATCGGCACGATCAAAGTAGCCAGGGTTGATTCCTGCAGGGACCAATGAAGCTACGAGCTTTGAATCCATGGCTCCTAGTGCAGAATCACGTGACACATAGTAAGAAAGTTGTTTGAGATTCATGCCATCAAGTTTAGAAAGGTCAGCATGGTCGAGCAAAAATTCATACGAGAGGCTTTCACTTAAAAACTTAGTGTCCTGCGTAGGATGTAATCTTGCTAAGGCAATAAACTCATCTCGTTTTGCACCGTCTTCTATGTAATAAGCTAGAAGATTTTTATCCTGAGTAGGATGTGCCTGCACATATCCCTTATAGGCCTCATCTGTAAGATAGCGAGCGAACTTTTGTTTGTCGGACACAGGATGACTCTTCAGCAACTCCAGCATGCCAGCCTTTTCAAAGAAGGGCTCGTAGCGTTGCGCCTCCGATGTAGGATTGCTCATGGCATATGCACGCAGTGCGCTAACAGGGACATAATCCCACGGGCTCCACTTTGTTATTTTAGGATGCTTTGCTACCAGAGCCTCAAGAGCTGCTCTATCCAGGTATCGCTCAAAGGCCTTACCATTGCTATTTGGAAAATTCATTACAAGCTCGTGGGCTACGTTGTCTGGTATCGAGTGAAAAATAGTATTGAGTCCAGCTGGGAATTTTTTGGCAAGCTCAAGTTTGGTTTCTCGACTCATGTACCTGTTATGAGCATAAGACTTGGACTTGAGATAGGTCTGAAGCCAGTTTCGTAAAACGTCCTTATCATGATACTTCGCTAAATATGTGCCTATCCATGATCGATTAGGATACTGGGCAAGTAAATCAAGCTTTTTGTCATAGGGGGCAAGCTCGTATAACGCCTGCTTATTCCCCAGATGCTGAGGCAACAAACCAACAAGGACATCCTTGTCCATCGCATTAAGCAACTCATCTTTTGTCATGCTTGCTAGAAGATTATCTTGCGCATCATCCTGGAGGAAGCCAGCAATCTTTGCAGCAGATTCAGCATTTGAACCAGCCTGACCATGAGCTTCTTTAATAATGGGCTTATAGGCATCCCAAGATGTTTGATCAAAGCCCCTATTCTCTACCAGACTGTACAGTTCATTTGAAAAACTACGTCCACGCAGAAGTAGGTCGATAATCTTATTCTTATCTTGAATGGGATGCTTCTCTGCCCAATCACGAAGGAGTTCCTTGGGTTTGGCATCAGCAATAAGTGTAAAAAGCTCTTCTTGGCTACGACCCATTAGGAGTTTAGTTAGGGCATATTGATTAAGATCTTCTATGCGCGCACCATACAGGAAACTCTTTAAGAAGGATTGCTTCCGCTCATTAGGGATAAGCTTGAGCAGTGTTGCCTGATCAAGCTGCATGAGTTTGTCATTGTCAAAGTACTGGCTCAAGTAGTAATCTTTAACACCTGTTTTCAGCAAGTCTATATCTTGCTTAGGTAGGGCGGCAGCAAGACGCTCCCTGCTCCAGACCTGGCCACCTTCATTTTGAGACACCAGCTTAACTAGCTCATCATGATTCAAGGAATCAAGGTAGGCTTCGGGATCATAGAGCTTTTCTAAGGAAGCGCTCGTTGTTAGCGCCCTAATTGATGCAATATCCAAAGCATCAATTGCTTGTTTATACGCATCCTTGTTATGTATTACAAGGCTATCGTTAGCTTGAGCAAGACGTACAAGATCCTCAGTTTTGAGTGTCTTAATAACTTCTTGTAGTTTGTCTGAATCAAAAAGTCGTTCAAGCGGCCCATCTTCAACCAATACGTTCAGAGCCTCTGAATTAAGCTCTGACAAGGCCTTTTCAAAACGTTTTTTACTATAAATATATCCTGAGTTATTGCGATCAAGCTGAGAAACTAAACTTGCATCACTCAGCTGATCTAAGAGCTGCTCTTGTTTATCACCACTGAAAATCTTGTCAAGCAGATAATCGCTCATTAATGCACTGAGGGTTTTGAAATCAGCCTTATTTAAGAGCTTATTGAATACTTCTCGCTTTGCAATATAACCCTGTGATTCCTCCCGCACAAATTGAGCCAGTTCATCATTACTTAAAGCATCGAGAATTTGCGCAGCATGCTCTTTCGTGTAGCTCCCCTTTAATGGAGGGCCAGCAGTTAAAGTTTGCAAACCGCGCTTTCCCATGCCATCGATGGCAGTGGCATAGAGGTCTTTGTTTTGGATATAGGCATGTTTATTTAAATCAACAAGGCTTATGAGTTCATTACCTTTAATGGAGCTCATATAGCTGTCGAGCACATCCTCAGGCATATAGTATGTATAATCTCCTTCGGGCAAAAGCTCAGCTAGGCTTTCCTTGCTCATACTCTCAACAGCTGTTTCGTACTCATCCTTCTTTTGTATAGAGCGCTCCCTATTTGCATCAATAAGCTTGAATAGCTCAGCAGTGGAAGCCGCGTCCAGAATAATCCTACGAACTTCTTCACCCTTAAGTATCTGATCCAAATTAGAAACTAGATGTGGAACAGTACTTTTATCAAGGGTGTCAACAATGGCTTTGAATTGAGTCAAATCCCGAGCATGGGCGGTGCCTTCTTTCGGTAGAAATTCCTCAAGTTCTTGAAATGACATCGTCGAAATTACATCTAACAACATATCGTCTGTGAAATACTTGGAAAGATCATAGTTTGAGATATATTGTTCAAGCTCAGGCTTATGATCTTGAGAATCGACGGGTTCAGGTTGCGATAAAGGGTCCACCATATTCCTCAACGAATTCTCAGGGACCAAATCGAGCAAACTAGCTGATGTAAGTGATTCTATAAAACCCTTTTTGTCGAATACCGGCTTGAGGCTGCTAAGGCTTACAAGCTTCTCAAGAGCAGCAGGCGAAAGCTGATCAATGAGTTCTTTACTATCAAGATCAGAGCCTAGCTTAAAGCGGTAAATTGCATCCTTTACCATATCAACGGTAAAAGCTTCACCTGCAAAAACGGTAAGCTTGTCAGCATACAGGTTAAAGTCAACCGGTGCTATGGTTACCCACGAGTCTCCATCTAAACCAGCATCGTCACGAAGACTCAACAAGTTATCACGAAACGCTTCAAGGCCCGCCGTTGATGATGAGATATCTTTTTCTGTTCCAGGAACCATTCCGTCTTTAGTGAACAAGGCCCACTTACCTACAGGAAGCTTTACAAGGCCTCGGACGCCATCGTCTTGTACGCCTGGTGCACCCAAGAAATTAGAAAGCTTAGTTGTAAAGCTTTTTAACTGATCATACTGAACAAACTCAAGCTGCTTACCATCCTGCTCGCCTGCCTTGAAAGCATAGTTGCTTACATCCTGGTTCAGCACCATATGAGGGGAGCCTTTGTAGCTATCATTAGTTATGCGATAACCAGAATGCGGGCCCTGCAAGCGACTCCATGCGCTCTGAGAAGGCATAACCTCAGGAAATGCTGATAGACCGTTAAACATATCGTCAACATCACAAGTCTCAGACATATTCCATAGAGACATGTCAGGCTTTGCAGCAGGAGCATCGTAGAACATCTCCCTCATACTCCGAACATGTTCTACATTCCACCGTGACACGTCAGGGTTTGCTACCTGAGCACCATAAAACATGTATGACATGTTCCGAACGTTTGCTACATTCCAATCAGCAACATTTGGGTTTGCCTTGGGCGTTTTGGCAAACATCCATGACATTTCTTCAACGTTTTGCACATTCCACTGTGAGACATCAGGCTCCGCTACCTGAGCACCATCAAACATGGATGACATATCCCGCACGTTTGCTACATTCCAATCAGCAACATTCGGATTTGCCTTGGGCGTGTCGGCAAACATGTTACCCATGTCTCGGACGTTTGCTACATTCCACCGTGAGACATCAGGCTCAGCTACCCAAGCACCATCAAACATGGATGACATATCCCGCACGTTTGCTACATTCCAATCAGCAACATTCGGGTTTGCCTTGCGCGTGTGGGCAAACATTCCTGACACTTGAGTTGCGCTTGCCATATTCCATCTGGAAACATCAGGATTTGCAGATTTAGCAAACCAAAACATGTAATTAAAAAAATGTATGTTAGATGTATTCCAGTTAGCTACTGAGGGATTGGCTATCGGAGTATCTGCAAACATATAATCTACGTTAATAACCTTAGACAGGTCCCACTGTGACACATCAGGGTTTGCTACCTGGGCACCACGGAACAACTCGTCCATAAAAATGACATTGCCCGTTTTCCATCCTGCAACATTTGGATTGGCGGCCTTAGTATAGGCAAACATACCAAAGAGGCTTTTCACATTAGACGTATCCCAGCGAGAAACATCTGGATTTGCCTTTTCAGCGTTATAGAACATTTGCGTCATATTTTGTATTTTTGATGTCTTCCACCCTGAGACATTAGGGTTGGCCTCTTTAGTGTCACGAAACATCATAATTGTTGACTTTAGATTAGCAGTATTCCACTGGGAGGTATCTGGGTTCGCCTTATCTGTTCCAGCAAACATACCATTCATGGTCCGAACATTGGACACGTCCCAACGTGACACATCGGGGTTGCCCTGTTTTGCGTGCTGAAACATTAAGTCCATATATTTAATAGTCGATACGTTCCATCCTGAAATATCAGGAAGTTCACCTTTGGCGCCCTGAAAAGCATATGACAAACCAGAAACAAGATGCTTTGAAAGGTGGTGTTGATTATTTGTAATTCCATCGTGTCCATGAATTTCGCGCCGCCCCTCGTAAAGATCATACAGAGACTGCATTTTAGTAAAATCAAGGTTTTTGATATTTGGCTGTGCGCTTTCAGATAATCCTCTAAATAAAAAGGTTGGCGTAGCAGCATGCGCAATATCAAAATTTTCAAACCCAATAAATTGTGCATTTTCAAGCATAGACGGTGCTCGATCACCTCCCCAATGCCCCTTTTCCCTTAGCCCTAGATCCAGCTGCATATCATCCCCATAATTGCCAGGGAAGGGTTCTGCCCATCTCACCTCATACCATTCTCCACTTGTACGAAAACTTGGAAGTACAGGCATGAACATAGGGTCTTTAATAATAAGTTTTTGTGCTGAAGGCAGGTCATTATAACCAATAAGCTTGGCCAGTTGCATCCAATAGGTATTAAGGGTTCCTTTATCGGATGAGCTAAGGGTCACTGACTTATCATCTGGATTCCAATGTGCTACAACCGAACCTGGGTAATACGGATCACTGACGTCAAAGGACTGCGGACGTGACCAATCAACCTTACTAGACGTACCAATTTCCATACCTATCTGTGAGCGTTTAAGATTATCAAGCACATAATAGGGGGTATAAACAAAGCATTGCTGTTGCCTATCCCAACGTTCAGCCATATCCCAGTGAATTGGTCTATAAAATTTAATCTCCCCTTCGGGCACATCGATACCATTGGGCATCCATAATTCAGTCTCAGCCTCCGTAGGCAACCAAGGTATTTCGTATAAATAAATTCTACTACCCGCTGTGCTGCCATCGAGCGGATGAAACATCGGACCCCAATAAGTATCTTTATCTGGTGAGTAGTCAATCTGGGCTGATAGGCTTTCTAACTCCCCAGCCTCAGCCGGCTTGGGCATAATGGGACAAAGGCTCAAGGCGAGAGCCAATGAAAGCGTTATGCTTGTTATGCGCTGTATATGTGACTGATTATTTTTTGACCTAGATGGGTAGATGTCGTGCATGATGCGTTTCTGTGCAGTTTTACGGATAACGCACTGCAAGCGTTCCTGAGTAGAGCCCATGAGCTGCTACCCCCCCCGTGATTTTGATGGCATGAAACTACGCTATTGACCGGGACTTATATCCAATTAAGACCAGAGTGAGCGCATTTGTATCATTTTAGGATACCATCGGTTCACAAATTATCTACATAATTATTAGAATTAAATTAAATTTATCTCACAACCCTGTTATTGCCTAACATACTATTTTTATAAAGTGTCACGTACCAGTACCGCCTACCCAATAGATAACACCCTTTGCCAGCAGGATGCTAAAGCTCCTGCTCAGCCCCACATCCTCCACGCCCCCCCTTTTTTTCTGTATCAGTATATGCCGATTACAGCCTACGCTCGCTTAAAGCACCTACCCCCCCACCCTTTCAGATAGTCGCACTAAACCCTAGGGAAGACCTACATAGAAAAGACTCTTATGTACCTAAGAAGCGGTGCATAAGAGTCTTTTTATATAGAAGTATTACATTACTGCATTCGTAGGGGGCTCGTGCTCATGAGCTATTGCTGTATGTCGGCCCTCCTAGAAGCTGCCTTCGACGTGTGTATAGTCCCTATAGGTCTCACAGGCCTGTGTCAGCAGTTGTATAAGCTCGGGCGTATCATCCTGGCCAAAGGAATACTTCACTGTTTGTGGTTCCTTATCATGGATTTGTTCTACACGAACAAACACCACATCTACCTGCTCAAAGCCCTGCAAGAGAACAGCAAGGGCGTAGCAGCTTGCCTGCAAGCGATGCTTTTCTTGTAGGTGCTCGAGCGTCTCGCCCTGATGACCACCCGTTTTGTAATCGATAATCAGGCCTTGATGAATGTCAGAATGACACAACAGGTCAATTTCGCCTTCAAGACTCAGCTCTCGAATATCCTTGCTACAAGCTTCGGGCAGTATATCCTTAAGCGCTATGACAAAGGGAAGCTCGGCTTCTAACTGGTCATAGGATGCAAGCTGGGCGCAAACGGCACTGTGTGCCCACTGTTCACAGGCTTGAAGCAGGCGTTCATATCCCACATCTCCCAGCTTGTAATACTGGGCACGTGCACGTATACGATCATCATCAGGCAGGACAAGACTACCGTCTTCCCTACGTGTTGCTACCATATACTGAGCCAGGCGATGGAAGGCCGATCCAAAATCTACAGCGCTATAGCCTGCCGTATCACCCAAGGCCACTTCACCCTGCTCTGCAAGCTGCTCCCCACGCCCTTCATGAGCTTCTAAAGTTGAAACTTCCAGGCTATCGCACTCCTCTAAGGTCGTTGCTTCTTCAACTTCGACGGGCACAAGCTGTGATGCGCGCAAAAGCTTACTAAAGGATACAAAGGCACGGGGAGTCTGTGTGGTGTGCAAGGCGAACAAGGGGTCAGTAGCAACTTCTTGTTCGAGCTGGTCATATGAGCCTTCTCCTTCGTGCAAGGGAGCACCATCATAAGCTATGCGCTCCCAGTCTTCTTCGTGGGGCACGCATTCTTCTACCTTTTCCCTACCACCTTGGAAACCCTGTTCCTCAGAATAGTCCCGTTCATCGGCTTGCTTGTCTGCATCATTACAGAGTGATTGATGCAGGTAATAGACCTCGGGGGATGAGCAGATAAGCTGAGGTTCATCCGATATAGGCAGAAGGCTCAGGCTTGTGCCTTCTTCAAGAGCAGCATGTGCCTGCCCTGGATTTTCATGGAGCATAATTCCATCCACCACAGCTTCAAACAGGCGGCCCGTACGCAGCCCTGATTTTTTGTAGCTAACAATGGGAGATGCTATGAGTAGGTACTCACTGGCACGTGTGAGGGCAACATAGAGCTTTCGATATGCCTCGCGTTTTTCAGCCAGATCGTCATAGGCACATAGCTGGGTTTGCCAATACACCGCAGAGTTTTCGAGATGAGCTGGCATGAGCTCAGGGTCTATTTTGTCAAAAGGCATGGCTTTTTGAAGCGAAGCTCCAAGACCCACATGGGGCACGCCCAAGGAATCAGTAAAGAGTACCGACGTGTAGGACTTTGTTGTCTTAGAGTCTCCGTCATATTCTGCCAGGGCAACAATAGGAAATTCCAAGCCCTTAGACCTATGGATGGTCATGATGCTTACGGCATTTTGACCTTCAACTGACAAGCTTCCCTGAGGTTCACGTACGCCTTGAGCAATGAGGCCGGAAAAGGCATCGGATACAGCAACGATGCCGCCACCCGTACGTCCTTCAAGATCTTCAATAATACGAATGGCCTTGAGCACATTGGCAGCCTCAACCATGCCAGCACTGCCAGCGTTATCCAAGTTTTCAAAGAAGCCTGTGTTTTCAAAAAATTCGGTACAGATTTGAGAAGGCTTGCTGTAGGCCAGCTGCTTACGTGCCCTTCGCAGCAAGCATTTAATATGGCGCACGTTGTCACTATCCTTGCGCTCCAACGCCTCAAATGCCTGATCTAAGTTTCGGGGTTTATACATACCCACACCAGAAGGCTCAGATACAAGGCGCAAGAGTTCGTCATTACTTATGCGCATCACACTGCTCTGCAACAGGGTAAATAAGGCCTCAGAGTCATAGCTATCTGCCAAATAGCGCAAAAGAGCTTCAACCGCCTGTACTTCTTCTTGAGCATAAAAGCCACCGCCGCCAATAACGAGGGTCTGCAAACCCTGTTCACGCAGGGCGCGTGCATACACATCTACATTACTAAGGCGCCCAAGTAAGATAACCATCTCACGGGGCTCATGTCCCTCACGCTGTAGGCGTGCAAACTCCGAGGCTATGCCTTCAGCCTCACGCTGCAGGGCATCCTGCTTAGATATGCCAGATCCATTAGCATAAGCGCTACCAAGGATGCCAAGGCGTGGAGTGGATCCCTTATAGGCGCCCGTCTCACGCCTGCGAGGCTGCAAGTCCAAAAAGTCTTTACCAAAAATTTCATCCTGGCCACAGACGATACGTACGAGCGACAAGATATCTGCATGAGAGCGGAAGTTGTAATCTAGCTTTTGCAGCAGGCCGTCATTTTGTGAAACGACCTTTTCTGCCAGACGATTAAATACCCCTACATCAGCACCGCGGAAGCGATAAATACTCTGCTGAGCATCACCTACTGTACACAGGTAGCGTTCATCAACCAAAAGAGATATAAGCTTTAGCTGCAACTCATCCGTATCCTGAAACTCGTCAATCATGGCTAGCTTAAAATGCCTGCGATAGCGTTCGGCTACCTCAGGATGAGCCAAAAGAGCAGCATAGCAGCTATGTATCAAAGACGCGTTATCCATGAGAGATTCTGAGCGCAGCAGGCAGTCATAGACTTCCTTTGTTTGCCGAGCAATACTCACAAGCTGCTGCATATGAGTTCGTGCATAACTTACAGAAAGCTCTCCCAAGGCCCAGTTTTTCACTGCTCGATACACATCTACCGCCTCTTTTACCGAAGCGGCACGCTTTTCACCGTTAGGGCTTTTTGCTATGAGCTCATAGGCTTCTTGTATGCCAAGGCTAGGATTTGCCACCCCCGCCTCAAGCTCTTCAACATATGCTTCAAGCTCGGCATGCATGGATTCAAGTGTTGTTGCCTTACTTGTTGTCATGGCACATTCGGTGAGCGCCATAAGCTCATGCGTTGCATCAAGGAATTCCTGCATACTACGACACGGTGAATAGGGCCGAGGCCCCAAATCAATGGAATCAAAGCCATCCAAGGTATTTGACACCTTGCCTATGATGTCAGACACCATGGACCACACGGTATTTTGTTGCATGGAATCTATGGTGTAGCAAGCATTAAGCTCAGAGAGGTCAATCTGGGCTAGGTCTGGATTGAAGGCAAAGGGTATGCGCAGCTCTTCCATCGAAGCTAGAAAAGCCTGACATGTCTCTTGGTCGGGATCTTGAATATAATCAACAACGCAGGCAAAGGCCAGGCGGAGCAGGCCCTCTTCTTCATTGGGTGGCAAAATACCAAAGCGGGGATCGAGACCAAATTCAAAGGCGTTTTCTTTAAGTATGCGCGAACACATACCATGAATGGTTGAAATCCAAGCATTATCAACCTGCAAGGCCTGCTCAAACAAACCTTCACCGCGCAGGGCCGAGCGCACACGACCTTGGATTTCTGCTGCTGCCTTTTGGGTAAAGGTGATGGCAAGCACCTGATCTATGGAATCTAAAAAGGGGCCACTTTCGGGAAGAAGGGCGTAGGCAATGCGCTGTTGCAGGGTAAAGGTTTTTCCTGATCCAGCGCCTGCAGACACAAACAAAGGGCCATCTACATGCTGGATACATTCCTTTTGTGCCTGGGTATAGGTAGACCAGTCCATGCTAACTCCTTAGTTTTCCGTAGCGCGAGCACACCGGGCAGCTCTTATCGCCGCAGGCTTCTATATGGCCGTGTTCTAGTTTTTCTAGTTCTTGGGCTATGGCAGCCTCAGTTTGCTGCAAAAAGTCTGCAAAGGTCAGGGGGCTTACGGTGCTTATGCCCTGCTTTTTTGCCGAGCTGTGGTCAAGATCTGAGGGGCTCAGCACGTAATCGCTGTACAAGCCGCCTAGATAGCAATCCTTTAGCGAATAGTAGAAGGCACCTACAACAGGAATGCCAAGCAGCTCTTGTACAACGCTTGCATATATAAGGGCCTGGGGCTTTTCGGGAATAGCAAGCTTGCGCCCCTTAGTTTGCGCAAGAGACATACCACGCAGGGCTGCGGCACTCTTATAGTCGATAACTATGGCATCAATGGGATCGCCTGTAGCTGGGTCATAGCGCACATCAATACGATCGATGCTTCCACGGATAGGAAGGCCTGCATAAAAACATAGGTCCTCTTGTCCAAATTCGTATTCGAAATACCGTGGCGTATAGGCTCTGAGCGTTTTTGCATCATGGACAACAATATCAACCAACTGCTGACGCAGGGTGTTTGCACTCTGCATTTCAATCTCAGTTACTGGCAGGTAGCGCTCGCCAGGAGGCAAGTCCTTTTGCTTTTCTAGCTCCTCGTCAAAGATAGACTGCACAAGCTTACATTCTTGCTCAAGCTGAGCACTCGTATTTGCTTTGCTACCAAACTGCTCGCGCCAGGTGCGGTAATACAGACACATCACATGATGGGCAAAAGTGCCTGACTCACGTACAGAAAAATCTTCTCCCGGACAACTGAGCCTACAGCGCCGCTCATAGAACCAACGCAGGGGACAATTTAGATATACGTCAATCATAGAAGCAGAATATTTGTGTCCTACATAAGCCTGCTTGCCTTGCATATCTTTATAGCGACGCTGTGGATTAACCAGGCTTGTAAGCTGGGGCTGTATATCTCGCCTCTCCCAATCCGTGTGCGTTGGCACCTGAATACGTAGCTTGGGCGTGGCACTAGCAAAGTTGTCAGCATAGTCTGACTCGCTTTTTTGTATAAGGTAGGAAAGCAGGCACTGTGGTAACAAGGTGGCCTTATCAAGTTCATCCCTATTTAAGAAGTTCTGACGATAGCAGTCAGTAATGTCGTCAAATAAGAAAGCAGGGTTTTCTGGATCTGCATCTGTTGTATGTAAGCAGCGGGCAAAATATATTTGGTTTTTTGCAGAATGCACAAGACGTGCAAAACGGGAGCGCCACTCGAGCACCGGGTCATCGACAAAGCGTGTGCCATATTTTTCAAACAGGGCTGCATGCCCCACGACAGAACGTGCAGCAGCAATGTGAGAAGCATTTAAATCGGTAAGTATCAACACGTCTACAGGCTCCAGCTGCTCGCTTGCACATGCGAGGCTTACAAGCTCCACCTGAGGATCTTCGCTATTGGCAGCAGCAATGCGAAGTGATGCTGCCTCTATGTATGACAGGTAGTCCAAGGGAGACACATCGCAGGCCTCAAGGGCAGAAAAACTACGCTCAAGATATGACAGCACCTGACGATACTCTGCTTGCACCAAGGCTGGTAAATCATAGGACGTATCAAGGCGAGTACGCAGCAGGCTAAAGGCTTCTGCATAGTTGCCCTGCTTAAAGGCATCTATGAGCTGGGCAGTTTTTTGGGTGGAGCCGTCGTGCAGAACATCAGCGATAGTTGTAGCATCAACCGTTCGGTCACAAAGCCAGGTATCAATAAGCACCTGTGCCTGGTCTATACCCTGTTCAAACAAGGGACTAACAACGTAATCCATAAGCTCGGCAGCGGATAGGTTTGTTTCTTCCAGGCCAAGATATATAAGCTTTTTGCACGCCTGGTAGAAGGCAGAATCTGAGAGCTTATAGCTCATAGATATGCTCTGGCCAATATGAGGGAAGAGACGCGAAAGGCTGCGGCTTGCAGCACGCACGTCATCATGAACAAGGCGTACACGCTTGCCTTGGGACACAGCCTGGGACACAAGCTGGGCATACAAGGCATGCTGGGCATAGCGACCCGCAGGCAGGGCAAAACATACATCCCCCTGTGGTAGCACAGGCTCAGAGGCTTGAGATTCGTAAAGTTTAGCCTTAAGACGCTCAAGCTCATGCGCACATGCAGGCAGCTCAGGCGTGGCATCGCAGATACACTCATAGGCAAGGCCATACTGGTCACAATAGTTAGACCACAGTGTAGTGTGATCTAACTCACAGTA
>RCNH01000454.1_pt1 | contig 16963 bp, 13 predicted proteins | sample 2041161 | NCBI WGS metagenome assembly RCNH01 (sample SAMN09708215, study PRJNA481090) | Feces metagenome, whole genome shotgun sequencing project. | biome: feces | host: Leptonychotes weddellii | place: Antarctica: Sion Island | collected 2010-03-01 | reverse complement strand
AGCTGTCGCCCGTGTGGAAGAAATTTTTGGAAGGAAGTTGATATTTATGGATTTATTTTCTATTTTTGTAATGCCTTATCATACCGGAAAACGGATTTTTTTCATTACCAACCACAAATCTTATTGTCAATGAAATTTCACAAATCCCCGACTTAGGCACCCCCAGACCCTATCATGAGCAGTGACAGTCGTTCGGACCGTCCAACATTCTCTAGTCGTTGTTGTCTTCCGACATCGACCGGCAATCTATCCATTCAATCAAAACGAACAAAATGAAACTTATCACAACTACCCTTTCGCTCGTGCTCACGGTCGGTGTATTCCTATCGGCCGTGGCAGACAACCGAAAGACCGACTATGTGCGTCCGCTGGTCGGCACCGACGGCTATGGCAATGTCTATCCCGGCGCACAATATCCTTTTGGCGCAATACAGATAAGTCCCGATACAGACAACGATTTCTACGATGCCGCCTCGGGCTACAAATACAGCCACAACACCATCATGGGCTTCTCGCTCAACCACCTCAGCGGTACAGGTATCCCCGACCTGGGCGACTTTCTCTTCATGCCGGGCATCGGTGAGGTAAAAATAGAACCGGGCAGCTACGAACAGCCCGAGACAGGCTACCGCTCGCGTTACAGCCACGACAAGGAATGGGCATCACCGGCCTACTACGGAGTGGAGCTGACCGACTACAACATCAAGGCAGAGATGACTGCCGGACTCCACAGCGGCATGTTGCGCTTCACCTACCCCAAGGCCGACGATGCCTATATCATCATCGACATGAAGCATACCCAGCTATGGAAGTGCAAGTGGGCCAACTTCAGAATCGAGGACGACTATACGGTCAGCGGCTTCAAACTCGTCAGAGGCTGGGGGCCCGAACGCAGAGTCTACTTCACGGCCCGCTTCTCGAAACCCATACGCGACTTCGGCATTATGGAGCACGGCAAACTCGTCTGCTACAACACCTCGCGTTTCCGTTCCTCAAAAGAGGCATGGGGAGAGAATCTCAAATTTTGGATGAGATTCAAGACCGAAGAGCAAGAGCAGGTAACTGTAAATGTAGCCATCTCATCGGTCGATGTGGAGGGTGCAAGAAAGAACCTTCAGACTGCTGACGGCAAGACCTTCGAACAGATGCGTGAGGAGGGCGAGGCACAGTGGGAGAAGGAGTTGTCGCGCTTCGAAGTCGAAGGAGACCAGACCACCAAAGAGACCTTCTACACCTCGGTTTACCGTTGTTTCCTACATCCTTTTCTCTTCCAGGACATTGACCGTCGCTATCTGGCCCACGACAAGAGTATCGAGAATGCTAAAGATTTCACCAACTACACCACCTTCTCGCTGTGGGACACCTATCGTGCTTTCCACCCACTGATGAACCTGCTGCGTCCCGACCTGAGTGCCGACTTTGCCAACTCGATGCTGGCTCACTATGACCGCAGTGTGGAACACATGTTGCCTATCTGGTCATTCTACGGCAATGAGACTTGGTGTATGATTGGTTACCATGCCGTTTCCGTACTGGCCGACATGATTGTCAAGCAGATTCCGGGCTTCGACTACGAGCGTGCCTTCGAGGCCATGAAGCGCACGGCCACCAACCCCAACTACGACTGTCTGCCCGAATATACAGAGATGGGCTGGGTACCCTTCGACAAAGAACGAGAGTCGGTGTCGAAGACCCTCGAATATGCCTACGATGACTATTGCATCGCCCGCGCGGCACAGGTGCTCGGCAAAGACGAAGATTACAAGTTCTTCATGAAAAGGGCCATGTCCTATAAGAACATCATCGACCCCGAGACCAAATTCATGCGCGGCCGCGACTCAAAAGGCAATTGGCGCACGCCGTTTGCTCCGGTGGCCTATCAGGGTCCCGGTTCGGTGAACGGCTGGGGCGACATCACCGAAGGCTTCACTCTCCAGTATTCGTGGTATGTACCTCACGATGTCCAAGGACACATCGAGGCGATGGGACGCGACCTCTACAAGATGCGTCTCGACTCACTCTTCGCCACCGAACTGCCCGACGATATTCCCGGTGCACACGACATTCAGGGACGTATCGGAGCCTACTGGCACGGAAACGAACCCTGTCACCACATCATCTACCTCTACAACTATTTGGGTGAGCCGTGGAACTGCCAGCGTTGGATTCGCTATGTGTCGGACAACTTCTACGGCAACGAACCGGGTTCACTGAGTGGCAATGATGACTGCGGTCAGATGTCGGCATGGTATCTGTTCAACACCATGGGCTTCTACCCCACCAGCCCCTCGAGCAACATCTACAACATCGGCTCCCCCACCGTGGCAGCTGTGGAAATGCAGCTGGGCAACGGTAAGAGCATCAAGGTGACCACCAAGAACTGGAGCAAAGAGAATCTCTACATTGCCAAAATGTATCTCAACGGCAAAGAGTACTCCAAGTCTTACATCACCTACGACGATATTCGCAACGGAGCGGAAATTCACTTCGTGATGTCGAAACGCCCCTCCCACAAGAGAGGTACACGTCCCGGTGACATTCCGCCTTCGACCATCGAGTAACTCCTCTTTTCAATAGATAAAGGCAGGTAAAACCAAATGTTTTACCTGCCTTTATTGTATCCGTACAACGGATGGAAAGCCTCACATCTACTTGATGTCGATATACTCCACGGGCTGCTCCTTGACCAAATCCAAATCGCGGAGCTGGAACTTCACCTTCGAGAAGTCAATCTTGCTGTAATCGATGCAGCGGAGAGAGCTGTTGAACTGGGTGCGGTAGTAGAACTTGCGCGCCTTGAGGTCAACGGCTGTGGTCCACTGTGTGGCACTGAGCATATCGGGCATCACTTGGGGGTCGGGATACTCCACACCAACGGGAATGTCGAAGTTGTTGAGAATCTGAAAGGTATGCATCACGGCGTCATAACCTGTGGGCTGCTGGCGTGCCGAAGCCACATAGAAGACCGCACGTACGAAACGCGAGGGAGGTGTCACGTCACCGGGAAGACCCAGCGAGCAGAACCCGCACCGAAAGGGCGCAGCTCGACATCGTGAGCAATCTTGTGTGCGGGAGCAGGATCCGGCATGATGTTGACACAGTTATTGAGGTTCAGCATCTGGAACTCGAACGAAGGAGCGTTGGTTACCACGCCTACCTTGTTTTCGAAGACGGTGGGTGTACCGTCGAGATATTCAATGACCACCTGACGACCCGTAGCGTCCGCCAGACGGAAGTGAGCCGTACCGAAACCACGACCGTAGGGCACGACATGGATATTCTCCAGCTCCTCAATGGTGGCAAAATTAGCGACAGCCCACGACAGGAACTGACCGTCCTCGATAGTCGTTGCGTTGAACTTGGGGTTATACTCCTCGTAAACGCCATAATTGGGGAAGTAGAAGAGCTCGCCCACCAGACCTTTCTCATTGACCGCCTCGGCCAGGAGGTTATCCTTCAGTACGCCGATACCCACATAACCGTATTTGGCTGTATTTTCATACCGTCACTACCCGAGGGGGTCTGTGCAGTGATGGTGTAACCGCGCGGTACAATCATATAGCGCAACTCCATCACAAATGTACCCCACTCCATGGTACGACCTACAACGTAACTGCCATCGGCAACCTTGAACAACACACCGGTGCATGCCGAAGCCGATGTCGGGCACCACATCGGAATGCATCTCGGGCAGCAGGCTGATGGTGCAGGAATCTCCTATAATATAGAATCGGCAGGCAGGGGAAATTATCAAAGTTTTTCCACCTGCGCCAGCAAGTCGGCGATGATTTTGGGTAGGGCGTAGGTCTCGAGGTCGGCTTTCGGGACGGAGATGCAGCCCTCTATCGGGGGCAGGACATCGACTTTGAAGTGGTAGCCGTCCACCCTCAGCAGGCGGTGGGTCAGCTGGTGTTTCCAACCCTTTGCCACAAGGGTAATGTGTCCCTCCTCGCCATAGGTCTCGCGGATACGCGACAGCACCTCACCATCTTCCGCCGGGTGGTCAAACTCCATAAGGCAGGGTTCATACAGACCCCGCCAGATGTCATTCCCCTCGCGGCGGTGCAGCAGCATTCGCTCGCCGTCCTCCACCACGACATAGACCATATAGCGGTTCTTCACCGCCGTTTTCTTCGCCTTGACGGGAAAATCCTGCACGGTGTGACGCTCCCGAGCCACACATCTTCCGACAAAGGGGCACGCCCCACAATCGGGTGATTTGGGCACACACTGCAACGCTCCGAAATCCATGATGGCGGAGTTGTAGAGATGGGGATCGTGGCGGTCGAGCAGCTCATCGGCCAATGCCGAGAAGGTTTTCTTGCCTTCGGTGGTGTCGATGGGAGTTTCTATGCCATAGATGCGCGACAGCACGCGGTAGACATTGCCATCGACCACCGCACGGGGCTGGTGGTAGGCAAAGGCGCACACCGCAGCAGCCGTGTAGTCACCCACACCCTTCAGACGGCGTACCTCCTCGTAGGTCGAGGGAAATGCACCCTGTCGAGCCACCTCTTTGGCGGCGGCGTGGAGGTTACGCGCACGGCTGTAATAGCCCAGCCCCTGCCACAGCTTCAGCACCTCGTCCTCATCGGCTGTCGCCAGCGAGAAGACATCGGGGAAGCGTTCGGTGAAGCGGCGATAGTAGTCATAGCCCTGCGCGATGCGGGTCTGCTGGAGAATCACCTCCGAAATCCATATCAGATAGGGGTCATCGACCTGTCGCCACGGCAAATCGCAACGTCCGTATTGGCGATACCACGTCTCTAAAATTTGGGCAAAATCACTCATCGATTAGCAGCCCGTGCCATCGAGATTGCAAGCCGCACCCTCACCCACGGGACGCGAGCGCAGTCCTGCCTCCTCAGCCACGAGGGTCACCGTGCCGTCCTCCAGCACGAAGCAGGGAATGCCGACAATACCTTTGCGGCGCACGGCATCGAAAGCCGCGGACGAGTCGCGCAAGCGCAAAAAAGCCTTCAAGTCTCTCACATGACGGCCGATGTCAATCACTTCGTAGTTTGCGTTTCCTTCGACCTGTGCCTCCACATAGGTGCAATCGGGGCAGGTGACCATACCGTAGATACGTATCATAGTTGTAATGTTTTTATAATAATCTATACAGACAAAGATACAAAATTTTTTCTGCCGACCGCATATTTCACCGCAGCAGGGATTGAACACTCCACCACCTTCTCGGGACAGGCGCACCTTCTCGTTCCCTTTTTGAAAAGATTAAGCGACTTCGACAGCCCCATTAATCACAAAATATTCGTACATTTGTCATGTGGAATCTTCCCCCTTCGGAGGATTTTGCAAGAACCACAACACGCAAAAAATGACTGAATTGAATAACACTTCGTCTCGACAGCGACTCTACAAGGGTCACCTCGTAGATATCGAACACCGCCGCATCTTCGACGGCGAAATCACCGTCACCGACGGCATCATCGCGGACATCCGCCCCACGGACACCCTGCCCGATGATGCGCCCTATCTGTTGCCCGGCTTTACCGATGCACACATCCACATCGAGAGTTCGATGATGACGCCCTGCAACTTTGCACGTGTGGCGGTGCGTCACGGTGTGGTCAATGCCGTGTGCGACCCCCACGAAATCACCAACGTACTGGGTGTCAAAGGTATCGACTTCATGGTGGAGAATGCCCGCCACTCACGTTTCAACTTCTTCTTCGGACTGCCCTCGTGCGTACCCTCCTCGCCCCTTGAGACTGCCGGAGCGACCATCGATGCCGCACAGACCCGTGAGTTGATACAGCGTGACGACCTGCATTTCCTGGCCGAGATGATGAACTTCCCCGGCGTGTTGTCCGACGACCCCGAAGTGATGGCCAAGATAGACGCGGCACGCAAGGCAGGCAAGCCCATTGACGGCCACGCCCCCGGAGTGAATGGCGAGGATTTGAAAAAATATGTCGGTGCGGGTATCTCCACCGACCACGAATGTTCATCGCTGGAGGAGGCACGCGAGCGCATCGCCTTCGGCATGAAAGTCATCATTAGAGAGGGCAGTGCCGCCCGCAACTTCGAAGCCCTCTACCCCATCATCGGCGAAGCACCCACCGAGGTGATGCTCTGCTCCGATGACAAGCACCCCGACGACCTGTTGCACGGCCACATCGATGCGCTGGTGCGCCACGGTGTGGAACACGGCATCGGTGTGTGGGAGATGTTGCAGTCCGCCTGCCTCACCCCCCTCACCCACTACGGTATCCCCTCGGGACAAATGCGTGTCGGCGACACAGCCACATTCATCGCCGTGGACAACCTCAACGACTTCACCATCGAATCGACCATTATCGGTGGCGAGGAGGTTTATAACCGCGAGGAGGGCGTATGTGAGGAGGCACTCTCACTCGGAACACCCTCAAAGGAGTGTCCCAACCATTTCGAAGCCACGCCTATCACCGAAGCCGACATCGCCACACCCCTCACCGAGGGTCATGTGAAGGTGATTGTGGCATTCGACGGTGAGCTGTACACCAAATGTGAGGAGATTCCCGTGGAGTTGCTCCACGAACAGGACATACAAAAAATCATGGTCTATAACCGCTACGGCAACGGTCGTCCGCAGGTGGGCTTCATCAAGGGATTCCACCTTCGCAAGGGTGCCATAGGTGCCACCATTGCCCACGACAGCCACAACATTGTCGCCATAGGAGCCAACGACCACGACATCGTGACGATGGTTAATGCCCTCATCGAGACACGCGGCGGTATAGGAGCAACTTCCGACGGAGAGTCGGAGATTCTGCCCCTGCCCATCGCAGGACTCATGTCACCGGAGTGTGCCGAGGAGATTGCCCGTCAGTACCAACACCTCGGCTACAAGACCAGACAGATGGGTTGCGACATGAAGTCGCCCTTCATCACCATGGCGTTCATGGCTCTGCCCGTCATTCCCGAATTGAAAATCACCGACAAGGGATTGGTCGATGTGCTGAAATTCGACTTCACGGATTTGGTAAGCCGATAGATGTGACATCAGGCAACAAAAAAGGACGACTTTTCGAAAAGTCGTCCTTTTTTGTGTCGTTTGTCCTACGTTATGCAGGGTAAACCAAATTCTTGTCGGTGATGCAGTCCAACACCTCGCGGAGGTATTTCTTCGCCTCCCAGCGAGCCATCGGCAGGTTCATCATCAGATAGTTACCGCAATCGTGCGCGGTAGCTCCGGGAACTTCGCCCTCATAGGTGGAGATAAACTCGAAAGTCTCCTTCACCAAAGGCAGAATGTCGCGTGAGGTCAAATCGCCCTTCACCACCAGATAGTTACCCGTGAGGCAACCCATGGGACCCCAATAGATGATTTTATCTGCCCACACGGGGTGGTTGCGCAGGAAGGTAGCCGCCAAATGCTCCATGGTGTGGATAGCTTCGGGGCTCAACGCAGGTTCGCGGTTGGGCTCTTTCATACGGATGTCGAAGGTGGTGACCACCTGCTCGCCGACATTGTCCTGACGGGATACATAGATACCTCTCAGGAGGTGGATATGGTCAACTGTAAAACTTGGTATCTTTTTCATTTTCAGACTTATAAATTTTCGGGTAAAGCGTGGAGGAAGGTCTCGGTGACATGGAACGAACGGTCGGCCATCTCCTCCCAGAAATTGACATACTGCGAGAAATTCTCCTCACCGTGGACGGGGCAGTCGCTGATGATGCGGAAGCTGATGAACGGTGTGGAGAAGAGGTGGCACACCTGTGCAATGGCTGCCGACTCCATATCTACGGCCAATCCGTCGGGGAAGTTGCTCTTGATGTGGTCGAGCACCGCACGCTCGGAGATGAATTTGTCACCCGTGCAGATAAGACCGCCGTGGATGCGGGTCTCGGTATCGAGTGAGAGTGCCGTGTGATAGAGCACATCGTTGGAGTCGAAACGTGCGGGAAGACCCTGCACCTGTCCGTATTCGTTGCCGTCGCCGCACCACACATCGTGATAGACTGTCTGGCGGCTCACCACGACATCCATCACACGCAGGCAGGTGTCGATACCGCCTGCCACGCCCGTGCTAATCACACAATCGGGGTGGAAGTTGCGAATCAGCTCCACACATCCGGCTGCGGCGTTCACCTTACCGATGCCACACTGCATGAGCACCACGCTGTTGCCACGGATACGGCCCTTGATGTAGGTGTAGGGGGCGATTGAGAGTTCGGTTTTGTCTGTGAGTTGGGCAGCCAGCTGCTTCTGCTCCGAAGACATGGCTGTGATAATTCCTATATTCATGTGTTCAGTTTGATTTCAGAGGGCAAATTTACACTTTTTTTATCAGCCGACGAAACTTCGGCAGCGCAAATATTTGTACGCCATTGGGCAGATTTGAGTATATTTGTCCCTCGTAGGGATATTCCTATGCAACACAAAACATTGAAACAGATGATACACTTCGATACCGATTATATGGCAGGTGCGCATCCGCAGATTATGGAGCGACTGCTGGAGACCAATTTGGAGATGACCGCCGGATATGGCAGTGACGACTACACCCGTAGCGCAAAGGCGCTGATAAAGGAAGCGTGCGGTCTTACGGAGGGAGAGGTTTACTTTCTGGTGGGTGGCACACAGACCAATGCCACGGTCATTGACGGCCTGCTGGCACACCACGAAGGGGTCATGGCTGCCGAGACGGGACACATCAATGTCCACGAGTCGGGAGCTATCGAGGCTTCGGGACACAAGGTGCTCACCCTCCCCTCGCACGAAGGCAAGGTGTGTGCCGAGGAGGTCAGCCACTACATCTCGCAGTTCTATGCCGATGACACCTACGAGCACATGGTAGCTCCCGGTATGCTCTACATCTCCCAGCCCACCGAGTACGGCACGCTCTACTCGCTCCGAGAGTTGGAGTCGCTCCACGAGGTATGTCGTCAGGCTGATATTCCGCTCTACATCGACGGTGCGCGTTTGGGCTACGCCCTCGGCAGTGAACAGGCGGACTTCACCCTGCCCCAACTGGCGCAATGTTGTGAGGTGTTCTACATCGGTGGCACGAAGGTGGGTGCTCTGTTTGGCGAGGCGGTGGTGGTCACCCGCAAGGGTCTCCTGCCCCACTTCTTCCCCCTCATCAAGCAACACGGCGCACTGCTCGCCAAAGGTCGTCTGTTGGGTATTCAGTTCGAGACGCTCTTCACCGACCAGCTCTACACCCGTATCGGAGCACACGCCGTGCGTCTGGCGTTGAAGTTCAAGCAGGCATTCATAGACAAGGGTTACGAACTATACATAGACTCCCCCACCAATCAGCAGTTCTTCAGATTGGAGAACAAAAAGATGGACGAGCTGATGCAACACGCCACCTTCGAGATGTGGGGACCGCGTGGCGAAACCCACACCGTGGTGCGTCTGGGGACCAGCTGGGCGACACGCGAGGAAGATGTCGATGCGTTGATAGCCCTCTTGTAGCACGGGTTCACCTCAACACAAAAAGGCGGACAACTGTTTCTGAAGTGCAGTTGTCCGCCCTTTTTATCGGTAGGTAAATCAATAATTCTTGGCACGCTCGCGGCGGAGAATGGTCTGCATCTCGAAGACCACATCGGGGTGCTTGGCAGCCACATCCTCACGCTCGTATTTCTCCTTCATGTCGAAAAGCATGGGGGTCTTCGAATTGCCCGTCTCTATTTTGGGCCCCCACGGAATCATCTTCGGGCCATCGTTGGCCTCGATGAACTTCCACTCCGCGGTACGTACCGACAACAGGCGGTTGGCCGCCAACTCCAGCACCCACTCGCGGTCGTTGTGCGTTTCGCCGAGGAGGTTAGAAAGGCAACTTCTGCTGTCGGGAGCACTCCCCTTGGGCAGACACGCACCAATCAGCTCGCCCAACGATGCCATCCAGTCAATCTGCGACATCAGCACATCGGACTCCACACCGCCCGACACGCGTTTCGGCCAGCGGACAATGGCAGGGACCATCGTACCGCCCTCATAGGCACTGTATTTGTTTCCGCGATAGGGACCTGCCGGGCGATGACCACCCAAAAGTTCCTCCGCCTTATCGTCATAGCCGTCATCGACCACAGGGCCGTTGTCGCTCGACAGGATAACCAGCGTATTGTCGGCAATGCCCTGCTCCTCAAGGGTCTTCATAATCTGCCCCACGCTCCAATCGAACTGCATGATGGCATCACCTCGCAGACCCATCGGCGACTTGCCACGGAAACGCTCGTGGGGAAAGCGCGGCACGTGGACATCGTTGGTGGCGAAGTAGATGAAGAAGGGTTCATCGCTGTGTTTCTTGATAAAATCGACAGCATGGTGAGTTATCGAATCGGCAATGTGTTCGTCCTTCCACAGCGCTTTGCCACCGCCCTTCATGAAGCCGATGCGCCCGATACCATTGACTATGGCCATATCGTGACCGTGACTCGCCTTGAGGTTGTAGAGCAGTTCGGGGTTCTCGCGTCCTGTCGGCTCACCCTCGAAATTCTTTTCGTAGCTCACCGAGATAGGTGCCGTGGGGTCGTAATTCGCCACGCGGTCGTTCTCGATGAAGACGCACGGCACACGGTCGGCCGTGGCAGCCATGATGTAGTGGTAGTCGAAGCCTAAATCGCTCAATCCCGACGGCAGAGGAGCGTTCCAATCCTGCTCACCACCCTTATCACCCAAGCCGAGGTGCCACTTGCCGAAGGCTGCCGTAGCATAGCCCTCGTGGCGGAACATATCTGCCATGGTGTACTGCGCCGGCGAGATAATCATGCCGGCATTGCCTGCCGCCACATCGGTGCCTGCCTTGCGCCACGCGTAGTGACCCGTGAGCAACGAATAGCGCGACGGGGTGCTGGTGGCTGCCACAGCGTGGGTATTGGTGAAGCGCACGCCCTCGGCTGCAAGTCGGTCCACATTGGGAGTGGCGACCCTCTCCGCACCGTAGCACGACAAATCACCATAGCCCAAATCATCGGCATAGATAATCACCACGTTGGGCAACGTGCGCCGGTTCACTGCCTTATTTCTTTTCGCCGGATTTGCACCCGACACCATGCCTGCCACCAAGGGAGAGAGGCACGCCACGGTCAAAAGTTCTTTCTTCATCGTATTGGGTTCGTTAGAGGTTACACCTATTATATATCGGGATTATTCCACGCCTATCTCATCGGCAAAAACGAAGGCTTTTTCGGGTCGGACGGTCTTCAAGTCAGGAAGGTCGGTCATCACCTCCGCCGTGATGCGCACATAGCGACTGCTCACCGCCACAAAGGAGAGTTCCTCGCGGCGCACCTCCATGGTCACTGCCGTGGGGGCAGGCAGGGACTTGCGTGCCACCTCCTTGAAATGCTGTCCGTCATCGGAAATCTCCACCACAAGGCCTGCGAGGGGGAAAATATCGTCATTGGTATTGATGAGGGTATTGACCCACACTTTCGAGAATTGGGTGCTTTCGTCCAAATCGATGGTCGCCTGCAAATCCTCGCCGCAACAGCCCACCCAACGGCCGTCACGGTAGTTGGTCGAGCCGAAACAACCGTCTGTGAGGGTCTGCCTCAGCCGGGCACGGTAGGATTTGTGGGGCGCGTGAGTGAGGGTGAGGGGTTTCATCGTGGCCAGATGGCGGGTGAAGCGTTCGACAGTGATGTCGCTCAACTGACCGTCACGGATAGCCACCGCCCGAAGCTCGGCATTGCCGGCAATCTCCACGGGCTTTTTATAGCGCGAAGAACGGATGCTCGGTGTCGTGCCGTTGAGCGTGTAACGGATATCAGCATCACCGAAAGTCGAGAGGGCGACACGCAACACCCTCTCCGTGGTATCTGCCTCGGGAAGAATCATCACATCGTAGATGTCTCGGCGATAGTCGTAACCGCGGCGCTCGTAGATTTTGAGCAGTGAGGGCAGTCTTTTCACATAGCCATCGAAATTGCGGTGCTCGGGTGCGGACCACTGCACCTCCGCCAGCGACGACATACGGGGCAGTATCTGCCACTCGACCTTCAGACTGTCCGCCGTCCACTCCGTCCACAGGCAACCCTGCGCACCGATAATATAGGGGCGTTCCTCCCCGGTGAGCTGTTCCGAGACGGGTTCGAAGTCATAGACCCTTTGCAGGCTCTTCAGTCCCTTGATTTTGTTGAAATTGGGATTGCTGAAATAGAAGTACTGAATGGGTGCCACGATGCAGTTGTGGTGCAGGCGTGCCGTCTTGACCACCGCATCGGGGTGCGTCCATGCCACCACCGTGGCGTTGTCTGCCAGACCGCCGTGCAGCATCTCGTCCCAGCCCAGCATCTTGCGGCCGCGTGCCTTGATGGTCTTGCCCACCTCCGACATGAAGTAGCGTTGCAACTGCTCCTCACGGCTGTGCTGGGGAGTGGCCTTCAGTCCCAATTGGCGAATCTTCGCCTGACATTTGGAACACTCCTTCCAACGGTCTTTGGGACACTCGTCACCGCCGATGTGGATATATTCCGAGGGGAAGATGTCCATCACCTCCTCCAACACATCTTTGGCAAATTGCAGGGCGCGGTCGTTACCGCCACACAGCACCTCCTTGAAGACACCCCAACCACAGGGGATTTCGTAAGGGCCACCCGTACAGCCCAGTTCGGGATAGGAAGCCAAGGCCGCCATCATGTGACCGGGAAGGTCGATTTCGGGAATCACGGTGATAAATCGCTCGGCAGCGTAATCGACAATCTCGCGCGCCTGCTCACGGGTGTAGAATCCGCGACACTCGACATCGTCATATTCGGGAGCCCACGATATCATCGAACACGGACGCACCGAGCCAATCTCCGTCAGACGGGGGTATTTCTTGATTTCTATTCGCCAGCCCTGGTCCTCGGTAAGGTGCCAGTGGAAGTAGTTGATGTTGTGGAGTGCCAGCATATCGATGACCTGCTTGATGTAGTCCACCGGGAAGAAGTGACGGCACACATCGAGCATGAAACCGCGATAGGCGAAGCGCGGGGCATCGTTCACCTCACTGACAGGGAGTGCCGGTTGAAGGTCGGTGCCGATGGTCGCGGGCAGCGACTTGAAAAGGGTCTGCACACCGTAGAAGACACCGCTCTCGCCACCACCGCACAGCTCCACGCCGTCGGCATTGATTCTCAGACAATAACCCTCTTTATTGGTGAAGGTCGAATCCACCGACAGACGAATCGCCCCACTCTCGGCGTAGGCAGTGACCTGCAAATCGAGACCCGTCACCTCTTTTATGTAGGACGAGAGGAAATGTGCCGTGCGCACGAGTTTCTCATTCTCCGCATCGCACACGATGGGGGTCGCCGGGGTAAGCACAAAGGGTTGTTCTTCGAGGTGTTGCACCACCTCACGGGGTTGGGGTATGACATTCAGATCACCGACAGCCACCGATGAGCACGAAGCCATCACTCCACAGAGCAGGGCAGCGAAGCCCAACTTCAAGGTCAAGATATTCTTCATCAGCAGGAAATAACTTTTTGGGGATTAAAGCCTGCTCGCGGGCATACTTCATCTTGTAAAATTAGAGGTTTTGAGGGGCAAAACCAAATTTTGGAGCGTACGATTTGCGCCTGCGCCCCATCGGACAGGTGCGTGTTCGTCATTTCATCGCCCCATGCAACAAAAAACGGCACAGGAATTGCATCACAAATTCCCATCAAAAACAACTCGATTATGGCACACAGTAACAGTTCCCCGAAGACCGGGGACCATGCTCATACTCCGATATTTGACTTTTCATAACGGAATTTATTGATTTTGTCAGTAAAAATTTTAAATATTTCCGAGAAAATTCGCATTTTTAAATTTTATGGGTACCTTTGTACCCTGGGAAAAGACATTTACAATAAATACAAACACACTATCTGAAATTGAAAAAATTATTTTTACTTCTGACATTTGCTGCTTTGGCGGCCACCACCGCGATGGCAACAAATAGCAAATCCGAAGACAACAAGGAGTATCTCAACGGGAAACGAGGCAGCTTCGCAGGTTTCCAGACCAACAGTTTCTGGTCGAACTGGGAGGTATCTGCCGGTTTTGGTATCGGTACTGCCGTTTCGACAGGTCCCGATTTGGGTGAATATGGCAAGCGTCTGGGCTTCCAGGGCGATTTCTCGCTCACGAAGTGGTTGCACCCTGTTGTAGGTCTCCGTGGCCAGTTGCAGGGCGGTAAATTCTCGAACTTTCACCCCGAGTACGGCAAGATGAAGTGGCCCTACCTCTTCGCTCATGCCGACGTGATGATTAACCTCTCGAACTGGATTGGCGGCTACCGCGATGACCGCGTCTATTACGCCGTTCCTTATGCCGGTGGTGGTTACATGACTTCCAACTTTACCGACAAGAGCCAGAAAGAGAACCACTATGGCACCAGCCAGCAGTTCGCTTTGGCATTCGGTCTTCTCAACAAGTTCCGCGTGTCGAAGGCTTTTGATATCAACCTCGAGTTCAAGGGTCTGTGGGCAAAGTCAAACATCAGCCCCGCACAGATGTCGGGTCGTCACCTCATTGGTCTCTCAACGACTCTGGGTGTTACCTACCGTTTCAAGCACCGCACTTGGGAGCGCGCCATCGCAGCATCGGCGGTAGGTGCAGAGATTGCCGCTTACCAGAAGGCTGCCGAGCAGAGCAAGGCCGAGTTGGACAACGCAAAGGCCGAGAACGAGAAACTCAACAAGGAGTTGGCTGACGCAAAGGCTGCCGCTGCAAAGGCTGCCGAGCCCGTCATCGTGAAGGAAGAGGTGAACAACAACGCATCAATGTCTGTATTGTTCTACTGTGGTTCGACCCGTATCTCGGTGAAGGAGCAGACTCGTCTGAAACTCATCGTTGCTGCCATGAAAGAGGCACCCGCCGACAAGAAGTTCACTCTCGTTGGTCACGCCGACTCGCAGACCGGTACACCCGAGTTCAACAAGCGCATCGCCGAGAAGCGTGCAAAGGTCGTTTACGACTACCTCGTCAAGGAGGGTATCGATGCTGACCGCATGACTTACAAAGGCGTGGGCGACACCATGGATATCAATCCTTACCCCGCTGCCAACCGTGCAGTAACCATCGAGTAAGGTTATCCCCACATACAACAAAAAAGCCGACATCTCAGGGTGTCGGCTTTTTTGTGTCTATATATCAGAAAATTATGTCCTCCACACCCCGTTTTACCACCAAAATTTCTCCTCTTTCATTCCTGCTTCGCATGTCGGAATCGCCGCTACAACCCCTTGAGGAGGCGTTTATTACATATTTATTAAAATTATTAACATTCTGGAACAGCATACCGGAAAATAAGTATATTTGCATCGTGAAAAATGGGTTTGCCCACCACTACTAACCGACAATGTGTAACCTGCACAAAAAGCACTCACTATCACAACTTTATAAAACAATGAAAAAAATCTTATTCCAGTCGCTCCTCGTTGTAGCGACAATGTTCTTTGCTTTCGGCGCAACGTCATGTTCCGATGACCCCATCGACGGAGGCAATGGCGGAAACGGCAGTAACCCTGACCCCAACAAGGTTACCTTGGCCGACATTCTCAAAGAAGAACCCGGACAACATGAGGTAGAAGGTGTCACCGTAGTGGCTACCAACGAGCAAGGCTTCATCGCACAGGAAGGCGACGCTCGGATTTATGTTTTCCTGGGTGAAGCGCACACCTCGGTAGCCGGTGATGTTGTCACTCTGTCGGGTGAGACCACCGTCTACAACAATCTTTTGCAGTTCGGTAAGGGTACTATCGTCACCAAGACCGGTACCGACAAGGTCGCAGTCCCCGCTCCCACCGTCATGGAGGGTGCCGATTTGGCAGCCTACGCCAAAGCTCCCGAATACAAGTACGCAAGCTTCCGCGGTACCATCATGGTCGCAGGTCAGTACCTCAACATGCAAATTGACGGCACCAACTTTCTGGTCAGCATCGACTACATGGGTGATGAGTTCAAGAACAAGTACAACATGCACGATGTGGAGCTGACAGGTTGGCTCTACGGTTCGTTCAAGAGCTTCATCTATGTGTTGCCCGTAGAGGTGAACGACCTCGGCGTACACGAGGAGGAGGTTCCCGCCAACGCCATCTATTTCAGCAACTTCGACAAGAGTCCTGCCACACAGGACTACCAGCACGGCAACCGCAAGGAGTGGCCCTGGCTGGAGGATTTCGACGGTTGGGTAAACCACAAGGGTTCGGGTGCAGACCAGGTGACCTACCAGTCGCACAACATCTCGGCACGCACCAACCAGTCGTCTAACGGTGAGTTGTCGTACTACGATGGTTCGGGTATGAACAACATCTTCTTCTCGACAGCCCCCAACTACTTCTCGATTGAGAACATCGCAGTGAACACCCAGAATCTGAAGCTCACCTTCGGTGCACAGCGTTACGCACAGGGTGCTTCGAACGAGTTCCTGAAGTCGGACTTCGTGGTTCGCGTATCGCAGGACGGCAAGACCTGGTCGCAGAGTCTGAAGTATGACTTCGACAAGGAGGACGGCAAAGGTCAGTGGAGAGTTGCCACCCTCAACTTCTCGATTCCCGCAGGCGTGAAGAACCTCTGCATCAAGTTCGAGGCCAAGATGAGCAGCGTCAATCGTTTGGACGACGTGTTGCTGACCGAGGGTGAGGGCGGACAGCTCGCAGAGTTCGGCGCACAGGAGGTCGTCAAGACCTCGACCATCGCAGAGGTACTCGCAGCTCCCGTGGACAACATCTACAAGATTAAGGGTCAGATTATCGGCACTCACGACAAGGGTTTCCTCGTGAAGGACGACACCGGCATCATTCTCACCTTCAAGAAGAAGCACGGTCAGAAGGTCGGTTCGTTCGTAACCGTGGAGGGTGTGACCACCGTATATGCAGACATGAAGCAGTTTGGCGAGACCAGCATCATCACTCTCGAGAAGGAGGGCACCTACACCCAGCCCCAGCCCGAAGTACTCGATGGCAAGAAGATGGAGGAGTACGCACAGAACCCCACCATCAAGTACATTCAGTATGAGGGTCTGATGAC
>RCNH01000453.1_pt1 | contig 16989 bp, 15 predicted proteins | sample 2041161 | NCBI WGS metagenome assembly RCNH01 (sample SAMN09708215, study PRJNA481090) | Feces metagenome, whole genome shotgun sequencing project. | biome: feces | host: Leptonychotes weddellii | place: Antarctica: Sion Island | collected 2010-03-01 | reverse complement strand
GGTAGGCCTCGGGGCCGTAATAGTCGTCGGAGTTGATGACGGCGAAGGGGCCGTCCACCACCTTGCGGGCCGCCAAAACCGCGTGGCAGGTGCCCCAGGGCTTCACACGGCCCTCGGGGACAGCGTAGCCCTCAGGCAGGTCGTCCAGCTGCTGATAGGCGTACTTCACGTCGATGATCTTGGAGAGACGGTCGCCGATGGCGGCCTTGAAATCGGCTTCAATCTCATGCTTGATGACAAAGACCACCGTCTCAAAGCCGGCGCGGCGGGCGTCGTAAATGGAATAGTCAATGATGAGCTGACCGTGATTGCCCACGGGATCGATCTGCTTCAGACCGCCATAGCGGCTGCCCATGCCGGCAGCCATGACCACCAAAACAGGTTTTTTCATGGATATGTCCTCCTGATATTCGTCTCCGGCTGCTGCCGGGTAATCGCTGAAGGGGAAAGGGGATCAGTCACGGTAGCCATTGGGGTTCTCAGACTGCCACTTCCAGCTGGAAGCGCACATCTCCTCGATGCCGTACTGAGCTTCCCAGCCCAGCTCTTCCTTGGCGCGGGTGGGATCTGCAAAGCACTCGGCAATATCGCCGGGGCGGCGGGGATCGATCACATAGGGGATCTCCTTGCCGCAGGCCTTGCCGTAAGCTGCAATAACATCCAGCACGCTGTAGCCGTGGCCGGTGCCCAGGTTGCAGATGAACAGGCCGGGCTTGGTTTCCAGCTTGCGGATGGCTGCCACGTGACCGCGGGCCAGGTCCACAACATGGATGTAGTCACGCACACCGGTGCCGTCCGGAGTGGGATAATCGTTGCCGAACACGTGAACCTTTTCCAGCTTGCCCACAGCAACCTTGGCAATGTAAGGTACCAGGTTGTTGGGGATGCCGTTGGGGTCCTCACCGATCAGGCCGCTCTCATGAGCGCCGATGGGGTTGAAGTAACGCAGCAGAGCCACATTCAGATCGGGATCTGCGGTGCAGCAGTCGGTCAGGATGCGCTCGTTGAAGAACTTGCTGGTGCCGTAGGGATTGGTGGTGCCGCCCACGGGGAAGTCCTCAGTGATAGGAGTGCTTGCGGGATCGCCGTACACGGTAGCGCTGGAAGAGAACACGATGTTCTTGCAGCCGTACTTGCGCATTACGTCCAGCATTACCAGGGTGGTGTTCAGGTTGTTCAGATAATACTCGATGGGCTTTGCCACGCTCTCGCCCACAGCCTTGTAGGCTGCAAACTGAATCACGGCATTGATGTCGGGATTCTCACGGAAAATCTTGTCTACCTGCTCGGGATCGGTCATGTCAGCCTCAACAAAGCGGAAATCCTTGCCGGAAATCTGCTTTACACGCTTGAGGGCTTCGGGGCAGGAATTGTAATAGTTATCTGCCACCACAATATCATAGCCTGCTGCCAGCAGCTCAACACAAGTGTGGCTGCCGATATAACCAGCGCCGCCGCTTACCAAAATAGCCATTCCAAACACTCCTTTTTCATGTATCCGGAGCCGCCGAAGCGACCCGTGAAAAATGTTGCAATCCAGTCAAAAGGCCCGGGGCCTTTATCCATGTTTAATAGTAGTTCCAAGGCACTATTTTTGAAATAGATTATCCTGCTAAAAGCCTGCACTAATCGCTCATTCCATGATACTGCCGTCTTTGTGCGACAGCACTTTTACCGAGCTGGCATACTCCGAAGGGGTCATTCCGGTAACTTTTTTGAAGTGGCGGGAGAAGTAGTGAATCGAGTTGTATCCCAGCAGCGCCGCAATCTCGGTGAAGTTATGCCGGCCCTCACGAATCAGCTCTTTTGCGCGGGCGATTTTCAGGGTGCCGAAGTATTCCATGGCACCGCCGCCGGTCTTTTCACGGAACACTTTTTGCAGATAGCTGCGGCCCACCAGATTGTCCCGGCAGATATCCGCCAGGGTCAGGCGCTTATCCACATTGTTTTCCAGATATTTCTGCACGCGGTCCAGAAATTCATTCTGGGTGCGTTCGCGGATCAGACTGCTGGGTCCGGCGCCGCTGTGGCCGCCCTGCCGGATCAGATTGAGCAGCATTCCTTCCAGGGCCAGAGCAATCAGCTCTTCACTGCCAAAGGGGGCGTCCGGTCTGCGGGTCAGGTGCTGGGTAAGCGGATCTCCCAGAGGGGTGCTGAAAGCTGCCCCGGCCTGCTCCACAATGCAGGCCATGGCGGTGCGCTCCCGATCTCCTGCGCCCAGCACCTTGCCGCGGAAAAACTCCATCGCCGGGCTGCGGCATTCAAAGGCAGTAATCACCAGATTGGGGGCCGCTTTGCCGTCTGCCCGCAGGCTGTGAAACTCGCCCGGAGCATGGAAGATCATCTGACCCTTATGCAGCGTTTTTTCTTCATCGCCTGCGGTCACAATGATCTCGCCCTTGTCCACGTAGACCAGCTCCCAGAAATCATGACTTTCGCCCACAAACGCATAATCTGGCCCGTATTCAAAATAATGCACCGATACCATCCGTTTAACCTGAATCGGTCTTTGCAATTCCAGCAGCTGATACGCCATCTCTGTTTCCTCCCGGACCATTGTCCGCCCTGTTGATCCCCGCAGGAATCGGTAAATAACGTGTAACCAAATGTGCACACATCCGTTTGTACTAATTATACACGATAGAATAACGATTGTGCAAACGCCACTCTGCACGATTTTTCTTTTGCGTTTTTGGCTACTTTTTCCCCAGCGGCTGGCACAGTACATCGCTGTCTGCTATAATGCTATAATATGTATCGGTTATTTCCCCGAAAATCTTTACGAGGTGAATCCATGTTACAGCGGTATTTCTATATCAACAAAAATTTCTTTTTAACGGTATTTTCCATCACGCTGCCCATTGCCCTGCAAAACATCATCAGTCTGGGCGTAAACGTTATGGATACCGTGATGCTGGGCCAGCTGGGCGATCTTGCCCTGACGGCGGCCAACCTCGGCGGTCAGCCCTTCCTGATTCTGAACAGCATGTGCTTTGGTCTGGCCAGCGGCGCCGCTGTACTGATTGCCCAATACTGGGGCAAGCGGGACTGCCTGCGCATCCGCCAGCTGTTTGCCATCAGTCTGCGCTTTGTGCTGCTGGCTGCTGCCCTGCTGTCCCTGCTGGGTTTTTTCTTTCCGCGGCAGTGCCTTTCCCTGTTCACCAGTGACCCCACTGTCATTCAGGCCGGCTCCAGCTACCTGCGTGTATTGGCCCTGAGCTTTGTCTTTGCGGGCTTTTCCAGCTGCTACATCATGTGTCTGCGGGGTGTGGAGCAGGTTAAAATCAGCATGGTGGTTTACGGCACCAGCTTCTTCGTGAATGTGTTCTTCAACTACTGCTTCATTTTCGGCCGTCTGGGCTTTCCGGAGCTGGGCATCCCGGGCGCTGCCTGGGGTACCGTGATCGCCCGCATCTGGGAAACTCTGGTGGTGCTCTTTTATATGTGCCGCATTGAAAAGAGCGTGGGCTTTACCCCCCGCTGGCTGTTCCGGGGCCACAGCGGCCTGATCGGTGACTATCTGAAAAACAGCGTTCCCATTGTAACGAATGAGCTGCTGTTCGGTCTGGGCGTTGCAGCAGCCAATCTGATCATCGGTCACATGAGCAGCCAGTTTGTGGCAGCCATGAGCATTGCCAATGTGGTTACACAGCTGATCAGCGTCTTCAACTGGGGCGTTTCCAATGCCACCGCGGTAACCGTGGGCAAATTCATCGGCGAGGGCCGCACAAAAGACGTGCCCCGTGTGGCACGCAGCCTGCTGGCCATCAGCCTGGGGCTGGGCCTTGTAAGCACCGTTCTGCTGCTGGCCGGCCGCGGTCTGATTCTGTCGGTCTACGCCATCAGCCCCGAAGCCCGCGACCTGACCTGGGGTCTGCTGACCATTCTGAGTCTGTGCCAGCCGCTGTTTGCCTTCATCTGCAACCTGCTGGTGGGCGTGCTGCGGGGCGGCGGAGATGTTCAGATGAACTTTTTCCTGGACTGCGGCCTGCAATGGCTCATCGGCGTTCCCCTTGCCGCATTGGGCGCATTTGTATGGCATCTGCATCCGCTGGCCGTGTTCCTGCTGCTGCGTGCCGATTACCCCTTCAAGCTGATTCTGGGCATTATGCGGCTGCACAGCGGTCAGTGGGTTCGCACCGTGACCAGAGATTGATTGCTTTCACAATGTTTTCACAGCCGAACGATGTTTTTTTCACATTTGAGCCATATACTATAGGACAGATGATTCCGGAGAACACATCCTCCGATCCCTCTTTTGGAAAGGAACGCAGATAACTATGGAAAACAACTGGGAATACGATTATTCCGAACTTTATCGGGGTGCTGATGCCCAGCAGACACAGCAGTCCCAACCAACTGCACCGACCACTCCGCCTAAAAAACACCGGAACTTTTCCGGAAAGAAAATTGCGCTGCGCGCTGTAAGCCTGGTGCTGGTGGCAGCCGTTGCCTTTGGCGGCGGATATCTGGGTGTGTATGTTGGCAGCCAGACCATTCAGCCTGCATCGTCCGGTGCTCCCGCAGCGCCCACACCCGGCTCTACCCTGTCCACCGGCAGCAGCAGCGACCTGACCGGCGTGGCCAACAAGGTTGCCCCCAGTGTGGTGGTTGTGACCACCGAGATGCTGCAAACCAACGGCATCTGGGGCCAATACGTAACCAGCGGCGCAGGCAGCGGCGTGATTATGAGCGAGGATGGCTACATCATCACCAACAACCACGTAGTAAGCGATGCCACCAACATCAAGGTTGTGCTGTACGATGACACCGAGTATGACGCAACGCTGGTGGGCACCGATCGTCAGAGCGATGTGGCCGTGCTGAAAATTGACGCAAAGGGTCTGATTCCCCCGGCTATCGGCAACAGCGACCAGCTGGCTGTAGGCCAGAACGTGCTGGCTGTGGGCAACCCTCTGGGTGAGCTGGGCGGCACCGTGACCAACGGCATTATCTCTGCGCTGGGCCGTCAGGTCAATGTGGAGGGAACCTCCATGACCCTGCTGCAGCACAACGCGGCTGTAAGCCCCGGCAACAGCGGCGGCGGCCTGTTCAACGAAAAGGGCGAACTGATTGGCATTGTAAACGCAAAATCCACCGGCAACAACGCCGAAGGTCTGGGCTTTGCCATTCCCATCAACGACGCCATGAATTCCTTTAACAGCATCCGCGAAAACGGTTATGTCACCGGCCGCGCCGCTCTGGGCGTTACCGTGGTGGCTATCACTGATCCCAAAACCGCCGCACAGGCCGGCGTTGCCACTCCCGGCGTTTACATTCAGAGCGTTACCGAGGGCGGTGCTGCCGATAAGGCAGGCCTTGAAGCCGGCGACCGCTTTGTTATTGTGGAAGATGTGATGATCGAATCCACCAGCGATCTGACCAACCTGCTGAGTTCGCATTCGGTAGGCGATGAAATCACAGTACAGGTGGCCCGCGGCCGCAAGCCCATCACCACCAAGGTTGTGCTGGACGAAATGGCCGCTCCCGCTGCCTGATCCCCACTTTAAAAGTTCTTTCGGTACCGGGCCGCCAGGTGCGTGCCGTACTCCTTTCTGCTTTTACAAAAGCGCTGTGTGCCCGCACCCCGGGCCGCAGCGCTTTTGTGCGTTCTGTCAGACTTTTGTCGATTCCTTGACACTTTTTTCACAGGATGCTAGACTTGATCTGTTTGTAAAAAAACGATTCTGCAAGGGAAATCGGACCCCTGCAAAAAACTGGACTGGAAAGAAGTGTATTCCTTGACACTGAATGAATTGCATCCCGGGCAAAGTGCCGTGCTCACCGCCGTAAACGGCCAGGGTGCTTTGCGCCGACATTTTCTGGATATGGGCCTGACCCCGGGCACCCGGGTAACCCTGCGCAAGGTAGCTCCCATGGGTGACCCCATCGAGCTGGAGCTGCGCGGTTATGAGCTGACTTTGCGCATGGATGATGCCAAAAAGATTCAGATTGAACTGTGCTCCGCCCCGGCCGCCGCGCCCGTCTGTGCCGAGCCCGCCGCCTTGCATCAGCCCATCGACCATCCGGGCCACGGCGAAGAAAACGAGGAACACCGCCGGGCCCATAAATCCCGCAGACCTGCCATTCCCGAGGGGCAGCCCCTCTCCTTTGCCCTGGCCGGCAACCAGAACAGCGGCAAAACCACACTGTTCAACCAGCTCACCGGCTCCAACCAGCACGTGGGCAACTTTCCCGGCGTAACCGTAGACCGCAAGGACGGGCAGATTCGCGGTCATCTGGAGGCCACCGTCACCGACCTGCCGGGCATCTACTCGCTTTCACCCTACAGCAGCGAAGAAATTGTTACCCGTGACTTTCTGCTCAAGGAAAAGCCTGACGGCATCATCAACATTGTGGATGCCACCAATATTGAACGCAATCTGTACCTGACCATGCAGCTGATTGAGCTGGGCATTCCCATGGTACTGGCACTGAACATGATGGACGAGGTACGTGCCAACGGCGGCACCATTATGGTCAACCAGCTGGAAGCCCGCCTGGGTATTCCGGTGGTTCCCATCAGCGCTGCCAAGAACGAAGGCATTGACGAACTGATTCGTCATGCGCTGCACGTGGCCCGCTATCAGGAGCCGCCGGCACAAACGGATTTCTGCCGCGACGATGATGACGGCGACGGCAGCAATGCAGTGCATCGGTGCCTGCACTCCATCATGCACATGGTGGATGACCACGCACAGCGCACCCGGATTCCCACCCGCTTTGCCGCCACCAAGCTGATTGAAGGAGATGCTCCCATTCTGGAGCAGCTGGCGCTGGATCAGAACGAGCAGGAACTGCTGGGCCATACCCTGAAGCAACTGGAGCACGAATCCGGCACCGACCGGGAAGCTGCCCTTGCAGATATGCGCTACGACTTTATCGGCCATCTGTGTCAGGACACCGTGATTCGTCCCTCTGAGAGCAGGGAACACGCACGCAGCGTGGCAGTGGACCGATTCCTGACCGGCAAGTACACCGCTATTCCGGCCTTCCTGGGCATTATGGCGCTGATCTTCTGGCTGACCTTTGGCATCATTGGGTCCACCCTGAGCGATGGTCTGAGCATGATTATTGACTGGCTGGGTCAGCTGACCAGCACTGCCCTGATCCATTACGGCATCAATCCGGTGGTGCACAGCCTGATTATCGACGGCGTATTTGCCGGTGTGGGCAGCGTGCTGAGTTTTCTGCCCACCATTGTGGTGCTGTTCTTCTTCCTGTCCATTTTGGAGGACAGCGGTTATATGGCCCGTGTGGCCTTTGTTATGGACAAGCTGCTGCGCAAGATCGGCCTGTCCGGCCGCAGCTTTGTGCCCATGCTCATTGGCTTTGGATGCAGTGTGCCCGCTATCATGGCCACCCGCACCCTGTCCAGCGAGCGTGACCGCCGCATGACCATTCTGCTGACCCCCTTTATGAGCTGCAGTGCCAAGCTGCCCATTTACGGTATGTTTACCATGGCCTTCTTCCCCCGGCACCGGGCACTGGTCATGATCGGCCTGTACGTGATGGGCATGGTTGTGGGTGTGCTGCTGGGTCTGCTGCTCAAAAGCACCGGCTTCAAGGGCGAGCCTGTCCCCTTTGTGATGGAGCTGCCCAACTACCGTTTGCCCAGCATCAAAAGCGTGGGCCGCTTGATCTGGGACAAGGCCAAGGACTTTTTAACCCGCGCCTTCACCATTATCTTTGTGGCTACCATCCTGATCTGGTTCCTGCAAACCTTCGATTCCCGCCTGAATGTGGTTACTGACAGCAGCCAGAGCCTGCTGGCCCTGCTGGGCGCTCTGATTGCTCCCGTTTTTGCCCCGCTGGGCTTTGGCGACTGGCGTGCCGCTACCGCTCTGATTACCGGCTTTACCGCCAAGGAAGCTGTGGTCAGCACGCTGGCTGTACTCACCGGCAGCACCATGGCAACACTGCCTGTGGCACTGGGCCGGATCTTTACCCCCTTCACCGCCTTTGTGTTCCTGACCTTTACCCTGCTGTACACGCCCTGCGTTGCCGCCATCGCCGCCGTAAAGCGTGAAATGGGCGGCGCCCGTGCCGCCCTGACCGTGGCTTTGCTGCAATGCGGCATCGCCTGGATCATTTCTTTTGTTGTACGGTGCATTGGCTTCGCTTTTGGTGTATAATAGTAAGCACAGGATATTGCCCCGGGAATTTCCCGGAGAAATGAGGTTGTTTATGAAGAGCTTTCTCATCGTTGTTGTGATGATTGTGCTGTTTGTACTGGCTGTTCGCTTTATCGCCAATCACGGCGGTTGGCAGGGCGGCTGTGACGGTGGCTGTTCCAGCTGCAGCAGCCGCTGTGCAGATCCTTCTGCAAAGAAGAAGAACGGTACTTCCAACAACTAAATCAGCGCCCGCCGACCAATCCGGTTTGGCGGGCGTTTCTGCTGGACGTACTCCGGCGGTCAGCCGCCGGCAATAGTAAAAGGAGGAGTATTCTTTTGAAATTTAATGTAACTGCTGCCTACTACAGCCCCACCGGCGGTGTAAAGGCAGCCACCGTGGGCCTTGCCAGGGCTCTGGATTCCGGCGCAGCTGAGCTGGATCTCTCGGCTCCCGTTCTGGCCCGCAGCTATGACTTCGGTCCGGATGATCTGGTGGTATTCGGCGGGCCTGTATTCGGCGGCTGCCTGCCCGACCCCATGCTGCAGGCTCTGCGCACCTGCCGCGCCCACGGCGCTCTGGCCGTGGCTGCTGCCGTTTACGGCAACCGCGCCTTTGACGACGCTCTGCTGCAGCTGTCCGACGTGCTGACCGAGCTGGGCTTTACGGTGATTGCCGGTGCCGGCCTGCTGGCCCGCCACTCGCTGGCAACCGAGATCGCCGCCAACCGCCCCGACGCGGATGATTTCACCGATTATGCACATTATGCCACCGCAATTTCCCGAAAGCTGGAGCGTGCGGATCACTCGGTTCCGGCGATGCCCGGCAACCGCCCCTGCACCCCCTTCAAAAAGTGCAGCAATACCCCTGTTGCCAGCGACACCTGCACGCACTGCGGCCTGTGTGCCCGGGAATGCCCGGTACAGGCAATCGACCCTGTAACCCTGGTGGCCGATACCAGCCGCTGCTTTATGTGTATGCGCTGTGCATTCATCTGCCCCGAGGGCGGCCGTGCTCTGCCCAAAGAGGTGGCAGATTCCTATCATCAAATGCTCAGCGGGCTTGCCAATATTCGTCGTCCCAACGAGCTGTTCCTGTAATTTTCTGTGTTCTCCAGTGCAAATGCACTGCACAAGGCCCCGGCGTAAATGCGCCGGGGCCTTGGCTTTTGGGCGGGGTTCAATAGTACTTGCTGATGCGCTTATCCAGATCCAGCACGGCACGCTCGGCACCCTTTGCCACCTTTTTGGCCATGCGCTTTGCACCGCGGGGATCGCGGCTGATCAGATACGCGCCGGTTGCGCCCACAGCGGACACCGCTGCCACGCCCAATACTGCACCCATCATATTCGTCTGCTTTTTCATGCTTGCATCCCCTTTTTGTGTTTTGTCCGGCAGCAATATCTTTTCCCTTTCTGACCGCAATATACGTCTTTTTTTCAAGGGCCGCATATGTTACAATAACTTTATACTTTACGGCCAATCCGTTCAGGGTTTCCGCAGAAGAGAGGTTTTTTTACCATGCAATTTTCCAATTCGCCAAAATCCGTCCTGTGCATCCACGATCTTTCAGGCGCAGGCCGCTGCAGTCTGAATGAGATTCTTCCGGTGCTCACCGCAATGGGCTGCCGCGTGGTGGCCTTGCCCACCACCCTGCTCAGCACCCATACCGGCGGCTTTGGCACGCCTGCTTCGCTGGACTGCCTGGAATACGGCCGTGCTGCTCTTGCTCATTATCAGGAGCTGGAACTGGAATTTGACTGCATCTATGCCGGATACCTGTCCTCTCCGGCCCAGCAGCAGCTGGTGCTGGATGCTTTTAACGCCTGGCCCAACGCCATCAAAGTGATGGACCCGGTTCTGGGTGATAACGGCGCTCTGTACACGGGCATGGAACCGCTGATCGGTAAAATGGGCGAGCTGTGCCGCAAGGCCGACCTGTTTACCCCCAATCTCACCGAAGCCTGCCAGCTGCTGGGCCGTGCCTTTCCGCAGAGCGAGCTGACTGCGGACGAAGCACAAAATCTGGCTAAGGATCTGGCCGACAGCTTTGAGCGTTCTGTTGTAGTCACCGGCATCTCCATGGGCAAATACATCGCCTGTGCCGGCGGCGGTCAGGAAAACTTTGTACAGAAGCGTCTGGCTTTGCCCCAAAGCTTCCCCGGCACCGGCGATCTGTTCGGCGCTGTTCTGGTGGGCGGTCTGCTGCGCGGCAACGCCCTTTCCGCCGCTACCGACGCTGCCGCAGGCTTTGTGGCCAGCGCCATCAGCGCCACACCTTCGGATGCCGACCCCCGCATGGGTGCCTGGTACGAAACCGAGCTTTACCGCCTTGCGGTGCGGAGCTGACCATGGCTGTACTGAATATCGTTCTGGTTGAGCCCCGCATTCCCCAGAACACCGGAAACATTGCCCGCACCTGTGCCGCTACCGGGGCGCGGCTGCACCTGGTAGGCCCCATGGGTTTTACCATTGATGACAAAAAGCTCAAACGGGCCGGGCTTGACTACTGGCATCTGCTTGATATAACATATTACAAAGATATTGACGACTTTTTCGCCAAGAATCAGGGGCCCTTTTATTACTTCACCACCAAGGCTCCGGCACGCTACTCTGATGTGGCGTATCCCGACGGGGCCTATTTGGTATTCGGCCGCGAGGATGCCGGTCTGCCTGAGGACCTGCTGTATCGCAACCAGCCCCACTGTGTGCGGCTGCCCATGCGCTCTGACGCACGCAGCCTGAATTTGTCCAATACAGTGGCCATCGCCGTGTACGAGGCCCTGCGCCAGTGGGATTTTCCCGAGCTGCTGGATCATGGCCAGCTGCGCAACTATGAATGGAAGTGAAACTATGAGCAAAATTGCCATCCTTACCGATTCTGCCTGTGATATCCCCGCCGAGCTGGCCGAGGAATATGGTATTGACATTATGTCCTTTATCATCACGCTGGACGATGTAAGCTACGTGGAACGTCAGGATTTTACCATGGACCAGTACTATGAGATGCTGCGCAGCGCCAAGGGTCTGCCCAGCACCGCTCACATTACCGCCCTGCAGTTCTGTGAACAGTACACCAAGTATGTGGACGAGGGTTACACCGATGTGATTCATCTGTGCATCAACCGCACCGGCAGCGCTACCTTTGACGCTGCCACCATGGCACAGGGCCTTCTGCGGGAAGAACGCCCCGAGCATCACATGAAAATTCATCTGATCGACAGTCACACCTATTCCATGGCATACGGCTGGCCTCTGTGCAAGATGGCCCGCCGGGTACGCAACGGTCTGGAAGCCGAGATGGCTGTGGCCGAACTGGAGCAGGAGCTGGCCCGTTCCGAGGTTGTTCTGGCTGCCTTCAGCCTGAAGCAGCTGAAGAAAAGCGGCCGCGTAAACGCCGCTGCTGCATTTGCAGGTGAGCTGCTGGGCCTGCGCCCCATCATCAGCCTGATCGACGGCGAGAGCAAGGTTCAGGTCAAGGTTCGCGGTGACGCTGCCGTTCTGCCTGCGCTGGTGAAATATGTGGAATCCCACGCCACCGACATTGCCGAAGAGGAATACATGATTGGCTGCACCGATCTTGCCTGCACCAAGGATCTGGTTAAGCTGTGCAAAAAGCAGTTCGGTCATGCCCCTGCTCAGGTTTTCCAGCTGGGTGCTGCCGTAGCCAGCAACACCGGCCCGGATGTTGTGGCCCTTGTGTACCTGGGTGCTCCCCGGCGCTGATCCGGCCGCAATTTCAGATGCATCAAAAGCAGAGAACCGTTTGGTTCTCTGCTTTTTTGCTTTTATTCCCCGCAGGACCCCGCTTTTTGTGTTTTTTTGCGGTTCCCGCGCAAAAACCGGAGTTCACCTTTGCCTTGGCCCTTTTTTGTGCTATAATGGCAGTCGGCCCTTTTTATGGGCTATTAACGAGCAACTTAGGATTTTAGGCTCGCCGTGCCGGCACCCGTTTGCAGAGGGCTGTCGGACCGGATCCACCCCTGCGGAAGCAAGCGGCGCCGCTGGGATAAAATCTTGCCGCCGAGGTCTTTCTATGTCCAAAAAACTGTCTGCAAAACGTCTTGTCCGCTGCGCTCTGATCGCTGCCGTTTACACGGTGCTGTGCCTGGCGCTGGCCCCCTTCAGCTACGGTCCTGTGCAGGTGCGCATTGCCGAAGCGCTGACCCTGCTGCCGGTGTTCGGTGCTGAGTACATCGTGGGTGTTACTCTGGGCTGCCTGCTGGCCAACGCACTGGGTTCCACTGTGGTGGATGTGGTGTTCGGCACTGCTGCCACTCTGCTGGCCTGCCTGGTTACCTGGCTGCTGCGCAACAAGCGCATTAAGGGTCTGGCACTGCCCGCTGCCATCCCGCCGATTCTGTTCAATGCCGTGATCATCGGCCTGGAGATTGTTTTCTTCTTCGGCGAAGGTCCTGCCACCGTTCCCGCTTTCCTGTGGGCCGGCTTTACCGTTGGCATCGGCGAAGTAATCAGCTGCGGCATTCTGGGTGTAGGCCTTGTGTACCTGATTGAGCACAATGCCGGTCTGCGCCGCGCGTTTAACGAGTAAGTTTTCAGCATATACGCCAAAGGGCGGTCAGGTTTTTTGTCAGTCCTGACCGTCCTTTTTCATAAGTTTCAGCAGCCTTGCCAAATTGGCTGCACATATTTTGTATTTTCCGCCTTACGGAAAGGAGGCCCATTATGGCAAATACCGACCTGCTGATCTGGGACTGGAACGGCACCCTGCTGGATGACGTGTCCCTGTGTCTGGAAACTTTGAATCTGCTGCTGCGCCGTCATGGCTATCCCCAGCAGTATGACCTTGCACAGTACAAGGAAATTTTCCGTTTCCCCATTGAGGATTATTACCGGGATGCCGGCTTTGATTTTTCCCGCCATCCTTACGCTGAGCTGTCCGAAGAATTTATGGATTATTATACCCCTCACAGCGCGCACTGCGGCCTGATGCCCGGTGCCGAAACCGCGCTGACAGCTGCACGTCAGATGGGTGTGCCGCAGGTCATTTTATCTGCCAGCCCGGTGGACCTGCTGCGCAATCAGGTTCGTGAGCGCCGGATCGACGGTTTCTTTGCCGAAATGCTGGGCCTTGGAAACATCTATGCCCGCAGCAAGGTGGAGCTCGGCGTGACCTTTATGCGCAAATCCGGCGTTAATCCCGCCCGTGCCCTGCTGGTGGGCGATTCTGTGCACGACTTTGAGGTAGCGCAGGCTCTGGGCACCCGCTGTGTTCTGTGCTGCGCCGGCCACCAGAGCCGCACCACACTGGAAACCACCGGTGCCACGGTGATCGACTGCCTGGATCAGCTGCCCGCTTTGCTGTAAGCGGTTCTGTTCCGGAATTTTTGAACCTGAAGCTATCCCGAAAAAACCAGCGTGCATCCAAGTGCGGATACACGCTGGTTCTTTTTATCCCTTTTTGAAAAATATTCTGCCCGTTTTGCGCTCAGCGCTCACTTTCCAGCAGGTCCAGATACTGCTGCATCCGGCGCATCATTTCCTCCAGGCTGAAGCAGCCGCTCTCCCGCAGGGTCAGGCGGCCCTGTACCAGCACCTGCACGGTGGGCACAGTGAACACGCTTTCGGCAGCGGCAACGTCCGGGAACTCTTCTATCGGCACATACACATACTCTGCTGCCGGCCGAGTGCTGACCCACTGCTCCAGCTTCTGCCGGATGGCCGCACAGGGCATACAGGTTTTTGCCCCGAACTGCACAATGCACAGCGGGCGCTCCCGGGTCCATTTTTTCAGATCCATTCCCCGTTCATAAAGCTGCATTTTTGTTTCCTCCATGGTGTTTTTGACATTATAGCCCCACCGCTTCCTGCGTGCAAGGCTTAATATTCACAAAAGCTTTACTTCTGGGACGCAAAAGTGCCTGAAAGCGCCCTTTTCCAACCGCTGACACTATGATATAATAAATAGGTATCCGACTTTGACCAAACAGGCCGGTTCCGGGCTTTTGAACGCCCGAACCGCCTGATCTTTTGATTTTAGAGGGTGTTTCATCATGTCTTTTCTGGAAAAAATCTTCGGTTCCTTTTCCGATAAGGAACTGAAAAAGATCCGGCCCATCGCCGACAAGGTGCTGGCTCTGGAACCCAAAATGCAGGCTCTGAGCGACGCCGAGCTCAAAGCCATGACCCCTGCCTTCAAAGAGCGTCTGGCTCAGGGCGAAACGCTGGATGATATTCTGCCCGAAGCCTTTGCTGTATGCCGCGAAGCCAGCTGGCGTGTGCTGGGCATGAAGCACTTCCCGGTACAGATTCTGGGCGGTCTGGTGCTTCACCGCGCCTGCATTGCCGAGATGCAGACCGGTGAAGGCAAAACTCTGGTGGCCACCCTGCCGGTTTACCTGAACGCTCTGACCGGCGAAGGTGTACACGTTATCACCGTTAACGACTATCTGGCCCGCCGCGACTCGGAGTGGATGGGCAAGCTGTATCGCTTCCTGGGCCTGAGTGTGGGTCTGGTGGTTCACGGTGTGGAGGGCGATGCCCGCCGCGCTGCTTACGCCGCCGATGTAACCTACGGCACCAACAACGAATTCGGCTTTGACTACCTGCGCGACAACATGGTTACCTACAAGGAGCAGATGGTTCAGCGCGGCCATGCCTTTGCCATCGTGGACGAGGTGGACTCCATCCTGATCGACGAGGCCCGCACTCCTCTGATTATCAGCGGCAAGGGCGAGGACTCCAGCAGCCTGTACCAGCAGGCCGATGCGTTTGCCAAAACGCTGCGCGCCAGCAAGGTGGTGGAGCTGGACACCAAGGAGGAGCAGGATGCTCAGGTGGACGGCGATTACGTCATTGACGAAAAGCGCAAGAGTGCTACCCTGACCCAGAGCGGCATTGAGAAGGCCGAAGCCTGGTTTAAGGTGGACAACCTGGCCGATGCTGCCAACATGACACTGGCTCACCACATCAACCAGGCCATCAAGGCCCGGGGCGTGATGAAGCGGGACATCGACTATGTGGTGCGTGACGGCGAAGTTATCATCGTGGACGAATTCACCGGCCGTCTGATGATCGGCCGCCGCTACAACGAAGGTCTGCATCAGGCCATCGAGGCCAAGGAAGGCGTAACGGTTGCTGCCGAGAGCAAAACCCTGGCTACCATCACTTTCCAGAACTATTTCCGTATGTATAAAAAGCTCAGCGGCATGACCGGTACTGCCCGCACCGAAGCCGATGAGTTCCTGGATATTTACGGCCTGAACATTGTATCTGTGCCCACCAATCTGCCCCGTGCCCGTCAGGATCTGCCGGACGTGGTGTACAAGTCGGTAAATGCAAAGTACAACGCCGTGTGCGATCAGGTTGCCGAGTGCCATGCCAAGGGCCAGCCCGTTCTGGTTGGCACGGTAAGCATTGAAAAGAGCGAAGTGCTGAGCAAGATGCTCAAGCGCCGCGGCATTCCGCACAATGTGCTGAACGCCAAGAACCACGAAAAGGAAGCCGAGATCGTGGCTCAGGCCGGCAAGCAGGGTGCAGTGACCATTGCCACCAACATGGCAGGCCGCGGCACGGATATTATGCTGGGCGGCAACGCCGAATTTATGGCCAAGACCCAGATGCGCAAAGAAGACTTCACCGAAGAGCTGATTGCCGAGGCCAACGGCCACGCCGAAACGGACAATGCCGATATTCTGGCTGCCCGCAAGCGTTTTTCCGAACTGTATGAACAGTACAAGCAGGACATTGAGGGCGAAGCTCAGGCCGTGCGCGAAGCCGGCGGTCTGTACATCATCGGCACCGAACGGCACGAAAGCCGCCGTATCGACAACCAGCTGCGCGGCCGTGCCGGCCGTCAGGGCGACCCGGGTGCCAGCCGCTTCTTCCTGAGCCTGGAAGACGATCTGATGCGCCTGTTCGGCGGTGAGCGTGTTCAGTCTTTGATGGACACCCTGAAGCTGGAAGACGATCTGCCTTTGGAAAACAAAATGCTCACCAACACCATTGAGAGTGCTCAGAAGAAGCTGGAAGCCCGCAACTTCGGCATTCGTAAAAACGTGCTGGAATTTGACGACGTAATGAATCAGCAGCGTGAGATCATTTACGGTCAGCGCCGCAAGGTTCTGAACGGCGAGGATCTGCAGGACACCATGGCTCAGATGCTGCGGGATGACGTACACGGCAGTGTGGATTCCTTCCTGGCCGGTGACGTGCCCGATGACTGGGATTTTGCTGCTCTGCGCCGTCACTACCTGGGCTGGCTGTGCACCCCGGATGACTTCCACTACACCACCGCCCAGCTGAACGATCTGGAAAAGAAGGACGTTGAGGAACAGCTGGTGCAGCGTGCGCTGACCATTCTGCACAACAAGGAAGAAAAATACGGCAGCCCGATGATGCGTGAGCTGGAGCGCATCTGCCTGCTGCGCAACGTGGATACCAAGTGGATGGATCACATCGACGCCATGGATCAGCTGCGTCAGGGCATTTATCTGCGCAGCTACGGCCAGCGTGACCCGGTTGTGGAATACCGTTTCGAGGGCTTTGAGATGTTCGACGCCATGGTGGAAAGCATCCGCCAGGATTCCATTCATATGCTGCTGACCATCGAGGTTCGCAATCAGGCCCAGCCTGTGCGCCGCGAGCAGGTGGCTAAGCCCACCGGCGAAGGTGCTGCTCCCCGCAAGGGCGAAAAGGGCAGCGCACCCGTGCGCGTGCAGAAGATCGGCCGCAACGATCCCTGCCCCTGCGGCAGCGGTCTGAAGTGGAAAAAGTGCACCTGCGCTCAGTACCACCCGGAACAGAACCAGCAGTAATCCGATTCAAAGTGCCGGACCCCATATGGGGTCCGGCACTTTTTCTGCACTTTTATTCCGAATCATTCATCTGTTTCTCTTTTTAAAAATGCGTCTT
>RCNH01000452.1_pt1 | contig 17038 bp, 26 predicted proteins | sample 2041161 | NCBI WGS metagenome assembly RCNH01 (sample SAMN09708215, study PRJNA481090) | Feces metagenome, whole genome shotgun sequencing project. | biome: feces | host: Leptonychotes weddellii | place: Antarctica: Sion Island | collected 2010-03-01 | reverse complement strand
TTTAATGTGTGTCAAAATTTCATCTGCAAAAAGGTATTTTCCCTCAACATAATCTCCGTTTTTTAACTTTCTGACTTTGTTAAGTTCGCTTTCATCAATTGTATTGTTTGAATATATTCCCCACCCAACAGTCAAGCCATCAGGCAAACTTCTCAGACTTGTGCAGCCACTTAAATTCATCCACCCACCAACGGTCAAGCCTTCGGGTAATGCGGTTAAACTGGTGCAGTTGTTTAACCACAAATTCCCCCCAACAGTTAAGCCATCGGGTAACGCGGTTAGGTTAGTGCAGCCTCTTAAATCCAAACACTCACCAACGGTTAAGCCTTCAGGCAAGGCACTCAGGCTAGTGCAGCCTCTTAAATCCAAATACTCACCAACGGTCAAGCCTTCTGGTAAGGCACTCAGGCTCGTGCAGTCGCTTAAATACAAACTCACCCCAACGGTCAAGTTATCAGGCAAACTTCTCAGACTCGTGCAGCCACTTAAATTCATCCACCCCCTCACGGTTAAGCATTCAGGCAAGGCACTCAGGCTAGTGCAGTCTCTTAAATCCAAATACTCACCAACGGTCAAGCCTTCTGGTAAGGCACTCAGGCTCGTGCAGCCCTCTAACTTCAAATCCCTCTCCACAGTCAAGCCATCAGGTAATGCGGTTAAACTGGTGCAGTTGCTTAACCACAAACTCCCCCCAACAGTTAAGCCATCAGGCAAGGTGGTCAGGCTAGTGCAGTCCTCTAAATCCAAATTTCCCCCGACGGTCAAGCCTTCGGACAAGGTGGTTAGGCTCGTGCATCCGCTTAAACTCAAACTCACCCCAACAGTCAAGCCATCAGGCAAGGCACTCAGGCTAGTGCAGCCCTCTAACTTCAAATCCCTCCCCACAGTCAAGCCTTCGGGCAAAGCGGTCAGGCTAGTGCATCCGCTTAAACTCAAACTCCCCCCAACGGTCAAGCCATCAGGCAAACTTCTCAGACTCGTGCAGCCACTTAAATTCATCCACCCCTTCACGGTTAAGCCTTCGGGTAATGCGGTTAAACTGGTGCAGTTGCTTAACCACAAACTCCCCCCAACAGTTAAGCCATCAGGCAAGGCACTCAGGCTAGTGCAGTCCTCTAAATCCAAATTTCCCCCGACGGTCAAGCCATCAGGCAAAGCGGTCAGGCTCGTGCAGTCGCTTAAATACAAACTCACCCCAACGGTCAAGCCTTCGGGTAAGGCACTCAGACTCGTGCAGCCGCTTAAATCCAAACACTCACCAACGGTCAAGCCATCAGGTAATGCGGTCAGGCTAGTGCAGCCTCTTAAATACAAACTCACCCCAACAGTCAAGCCATCAGGCAAACTTCTCAGACTCGTGCAGCCACTTAAATTCATCCACCCACCAACGGTCAAGCCTTCGGGTAATGCAGTCAGGCTAGTGCAGCCGCTTAAATCCAGATTCCCATATTTATCCATCATGCTTTCAAGTTGTTTTAGTGTGTATTTCATCTTTCTTTACCTCTTTTCGTTTTATCAGCTTTCTTGCTGTGTTTATATAATACCACAGTTTACAACGGTTGTCAATAGTTTACAATAATAAAAATCAAAAAATTATGGATTATTAGTAAAGATAAACTTTGAAAAAGTTCTTTGAAAATAACACTAAATAGAAAAAGACACTGAGTTGCCACACCCAGTGTCATAAAAAGACATAAGCAATAAACTCTGTCTTTAAATATTTGAGAGATTTAATTATATCATTAAAACAAATTTATGTCAATAAAAAATCCCCCGAAAAATCGGGGGCAAAGAGGAAGAAAAAAGAAAATTAAAAACAAGAAAGATTTATTTACTTATTTATTATACTACGGTTATTATATTTTGTCAAGTGCTGACATTACTGCATTGTACCGGCTTTTATCAACAGCTGCAAGAATCCCGAAAAACTGTTCTAACACATTGTAAACATCTTCTGGTTTTTTCCCACGGACTGCATTGTGGAACGCTCCTTCACCGTCAAAAACAGGCTCAAGCGGTTCTGTTTGCTTGCGTACAGCCCTAACCTCTTTTGCCTGTTCAGGCGGTTCCTGCTCGTCTTTTACAGCCTGCAAGGCACACCAATAAACACTTAGCTGCGTTGCTACACTGTCAGTCATTCGCTCTTGTTTTAATTTTGCGATTTCTGTTCTCAAAATATCGGCTTGAAGGTTCATGAATTATCCCTCCCGATACATCTCCAAAAGTGCTTTAATTTTTGCAACCCATTCAATCTGGTTTTCATGCTCGTAGTTGTAAACCGCTTGCATTGCAACAGGTGTTTCGCCGTGCTCTGCTTTGTATGCTTTCATGATTCTTGCAGCGTGGCTGTGCAACATGGTAATTGCATCCAGTCGCATTGTTGCAATTTTTGCAAAAGTATCTGCAAGCTGACGGTCATCGTCTTTATACTGTACTGCCATTTTTGCATAGCGGTCAGCGTCTTTGATTTCATCTTTAATATCCATGACAATATCTTTAATGATTTGCATAGTTAAGCCTCCTTGATATATTTATAAAGATTTTCAATATCTTCTTTTGTGATTTTTACTCTACCAAGCAACGGAATATTTACATAATCGCCATTTTCGCTGAAATAATCAACAACGGCATCGTGTAATGCATCAATGTCAATCTTTCCGTTTTCGTCAATCACACCAAGCATTGCAATAAACGGATGGTTTGCGTATACTTGCAAAGTGTTTGGCAGATTTTTTATAATTAAAGCAGCACCTGCACCAAAACCAATTTTTTTCCATCCCTCAAGATGGTTAATCATTTCAGAATCAATAAACTTTGTTAATCCAAGCTGCACCTTATCAAGTCCAACTTTCATGTGGTATACCTCCTAAAAAAGAAAGGGCAGGATTTACACCCTGCCCAAGTTTTTATTTTGTGGGCTTAGCCGCATCAGGTAGGCAAGCAGGCATTGCAGCTGGACAAATAGAGTCCAACGGCATTACCAATTTGCCAGGAACAAAATGGCAATCAACATAACATTTTACTCTTTCGTCGCCGTTTGCGATGTCTTTATAAACACCCTCAAACTTGCTGTCAACAAAAGCAATGTTGTCAGTGATTTTCTGGTTAGTAACAGCCTGAGTACAAATGTTCTCATAAACCTGTTTTTCCAAACCATTGATGCGAGTAGTGAAACGCTCTACAACATCAGCCAGCTTTTGGTCGCTGTAAATGTTTGCTTTCAGCAAAGCGATTTCACCATCTTTTGCAGCAATTTCAGCAGCTTGTCGTGCATCATAACGGGTTACAAACTGGTCGTCAGAGCAATGACCATGATTATAATGACCATAACACATAGGGTCAACATAAACAGGACGATTGTTTCCCAAACCGCCAAACAAACCGCCCATGCCATTGAGGACACCAAGAGTAGTGCCAGCGATACCAAGACCCAAGCCTGTGCCTGCAACGCCTTTGCTTGCATAGCTTCGTTCCATTTCCATAGGTATACCTTCTTTCTAAAAATTTAAAGCCACAAGGCAAACAGGTGTGAAAATTCACCTTGTAACCTCATGGCTTTATTATAGTATTTTATTGGAAGTTATCCCACTGCTGTAAGTCCTTTATTTTTACTTAAAAATTCGTATCCGAATCAATAGAATCAATCAAAATTTTTGCAATCCTTAATTTTGACCACATCTTGCTTGTTTTATTCAAGGCTTCTTGCTGTACTCTGTAAACTTTATCTTTTGAAATAGGCGGATTCATCTTCTCTGCAGTGACTTCTTGTGATAGCTGACGTATATATCTAAGAATCAAAACTTCTGTTTCTTCATCACTTAGATTCACATACGACAACGCTACACACACACTCAATCTGTCATAATGATGTTTTAGTATATTCTTTACTTCTTCGGTGGTCAATCATTCCACCTCATTTCTTTTTCTTTTTGCTTGATTTTGGAACTTGCCCCGTACCATGGCAGATATTGCAAGGGCGTGTGTTTCCGTTCGATTTTGGCTTAATTGTGATAGTTGTGGTGGTTGTTGTTTGCGTGGCTCTTGCCATTAGCTTTCACCACCGTTCTTTGACGAATTGTCATTATATTGCTCGCCCTCAACATTATTGATAGTAGCACTGTCACCCTCTACTGTCTGTGTTGTAGTAGTTTGTGTAACACCAAGTTCCGCAACGCTGTTCAAAGAGTTCAAAACAGCTTCATTCATTGTTTCCTGCATGTGAGAAGCAGCCCACAAAAGAATGATTGTAATTACAAGATTATATATCGTTTGTGCAATAAACCCAAGCCAAAGACGCTTGTTTTCTTTCTCGTGTTGTTGCAAAACATCTGACATTATGCGGTTTATTTCAACGCTTTTTTCAATCATATCTTTTTCTGTCATTTTATTAACCCCCGATTTTACTAATAAACATACCTACAACACCTCCGATAATAGCGGTGATAGTAGCTGCCACTGCTTTATCCCAACGCTGTGATGGTTGTTCGGTAAGTTTTTCCAAAGATTCTTTAACTTTTTCCAGTTCAGTCAAAATCCTGTTGTATCGGTCATCTGCCAAAGCGACGGACACTTCAATGTCAAGCACTCTTTGATTAATTTTTTCAAAGCGTTCCTCAAGCCTGTTGATTCTTGTTTCAATATCCATATAATACACCCCATTTCGATAAATTAAAAGCCGCCAGCAATTGCCAGCGGCACAGAATTACTTTTTCTTAGGCTCAGTGTACCACATAGCTTGTGAACTGTCAGAAATTCCACTTGTTGTTGGGTCGTTTACCACACCAAGCAAGGCAAGCACCACAAACAGTGCGTTTACAACCTCAATCAGCTTATTTCCAAACGCTCCAAGGTCAAGCTGATAACCAAAAACTGCAACAATCACTTGAACCAACAACAAAACCGCAGGGATAAAAGACAACCAAAACGCTTTGTTTTTAAAGCGTACTACCCAGTTAATATTTTTCACAGCGTTACACCTCTTTCACCTGTGTTTGAACAGACAGCATTTGTCCCAGATTCACAATTGCTTCTTTGTCTCCGTTTGTCATTGGGCTGTACTCAACCATAAACAATCCTTTTTCAACCTCTGTTACGGTGTAGGTCAATCCCAACTTTTCACCTAAAGTAACCGCCGTGATTTTGTCTCCAGTAGAGCAAAGTCCGAATTTTACATCATACAGCTTTACCGATTCAGCATTAGATTTTTCAAAGCCATTCAACCCTGCGTTTTTAATTTCCTGCATAATGCCAGTACGGAACAAATTGCTCATATCCACACCACCAGCAATGCCGTTCACTTTTGCTTTGCTTGTGTATTGGTGCATATCTCGTGGAATTATACGGTCATAGTTTGTGCGGTAGTCTGCAAGCCAAATAGTGTAGCGTTCCGCAAGCTGATTGATATGCAGTTTTTCTTTGATGAATGCAGTATAAGAGTATACCCCCACAAAATAGCCTGCTGCTTCCAGAATGTCACACCATGCAATTATTTGTGCAGCCAATTGGTCTTTGCTTAGCTTGTTCATTCGCTCACGGTTTTCGATGTCATAGTAAATGGGTAACTCAAAAGTTTTGCTTGCTAGCAAAGTTTTGGTAAATTCCGCCTCTTCTTTCACTTTTGCAAGGTTGTCTGCTGCACTATAATAATAGGCGCCAACAGGAACTCCTTGTGCTTTAAACCCTGCATAATGTTGCTCAAAACAAGAATCTTTCATGCACTGGTTAGCTGTACCATATCCAGTGACACCACAACGCAGCAAAACTCCATCAATTTGTTTTGCGACCTGTGCATAATCAATTTTTGGTTGCCAACTGCTTACATCAAGAATTTTCATTATATCACACCTTTTCAATTTACTTTATGATAATTTTACCATACCAATGGTTCACCGTCAACCGTAAACAGTTTCACCGTATTGCAGTTGTCCCAAAACAACAGACAGTTTACGCTTATAAATCGGCGGCTGACCATATTCGCCAGCATTTTGTTGAAACTCTTCATTTTTCCATTCTCCAATCAGCTGATAGCCCAAAAATTCTTTTTGCGCTACCTCTTGCAATTGCTCGTCTGGTGTGTCTTCGGTTTCATGGTCTGGATAATACACAGTAATGCTTTCCAGATTATCTGCAGTAAATGCGAATTGAATTTCAGAGAACTGTTGTTCCTCTGCTACAAAAGGAATTTCCAAAGTTGCACGCTGTCTTCCACGCATAATGCCGTTTGGGTTTTCCTGTGGCTGTTCAATGGTAAATTTTTGACCGTTTTTCAGTTTTAGTACCATAATATCTCTCCTTTATGTCTTGATAATATATGTCATATATACAGAAGGCTGCATATTGTTGTGTGGCTGTCCGCCACCTGTTACACCAATACCAGTACCACCCTCATAGCTTAATTCGCCGCCTTTTATTGTTTCCCATCCACCGTTGCCTTTAAATCCTGCAAGTCCTGTATATTGTCCGTCTGGTGTATTTGTTCCGTTTATCCAAGCAGCCCACGGATGCCAGTGCGGGGGCATGTTAGGTGCGTAAAGCGTTTCGCTTACGCTACCTGTTTTTCTACCTACTTGCTCACTTGTTCCACCGATTACAGTGTTCCCACCAAGGTTAGGAAGATTAAATGTAGTGCTGCCATCGCCAGAGCCATATAAAGTGCCAATTGCAGAAAACAATTTTGCATAGGTTGTGCGTGATACTGCTTTACCATCACATACAAGCCAACCAGCAGGGGCTACTTTTCCAGCAAAAGGGAGCGTGATACCAGCAGGTGTAATAGATTCCGTAAACTGTGCTTTAATCTGTGCCAAGGTGTTGTTATCCAGTTTCGCAGAATCAGCAGCTTTTTCCGTTTTTCCTAAAGCACCCACATCTTGTGCAGTTAGTCCATACCCTATTTTTTTCCAAGGTTGCCAACGTGTTCCTTCGTAAGATATTCTTTGCACAGTAGTAGCCAAAATAGTTTGTTGTGAAGGGATGTAGGTTTGCACTATGGTTTTATTGTTTGATTCAACTTTTAAAAATCCATAAGTGGCAATGTTTGAATTTATCTGGTTTGGACCATTTTTAGTTCCATCCCAACTATTTCCTACTGCAACCTGATGAACATTATTTTCAGTAAAGTTGTTCCAATCCCTACCACCATAAATAGGGTCACCTTTAACTTTCGCAAAAGTAGATAAACTTTCTTGCTTTGTGAAAAAATTATCTTTATCCACATCAGCAATCAGTTTTCGCAAGTCTGCAAGCAAGCTGTTTACTTGATTGTTTAGGTGTGATGTTGGTATTCCTGTCACGCCATCACGCATCAAGCCACAAACGCTTTCGTCTAGCATCGTGTTTGTAATGTCTGATATAGACACTCTTACACTACTTGCAGGAATGTTTACAATATACAAGCCTAAATCATAGATAGACTCCGTTCTCGATATATCAGGCGGTGTTGGGCTTGTGTCTGGTGTTCCTTTTAAAACAATAATTTCGCTTTTGTTTTTTGCTTTGTCAAACCTTAAAACAATTCTATCTTTTCGAGGCCGTACCCCGTCAGCTATTGCAATATCAACAGATTCTGGGGTCAGACTTACAACCGATTTTCCTTTAAATTCTGCATTTTGTATCCATGCAATACCTTCGGAAATGGTGATTTTTCTATCCCCTGTTATCGTTGCCTTAAAATACTTATCGGCAGAATATACACCGCTTGTGCGTGTACTTAAATAAGTTTCAGCGTTTGATGCGTCATAGTCAATTCCATTTAACGGATATGTGATTATTGCCAATTTGTCACCCCCTGCGACTAATATTTATAGGCTCTCCAAGTATCACCTGACGGGTAGTTGTGTTGTTTTGTGATACCTCTGAAATACCTATAATTCTTACTTTTAATTTTATCCCAAATTCAGGAATATTGCAAGATACAATATCACCGAGATTGACACGCTCGTCATCAATTAGAAACTGAATGTTTTGTATTTTGATTTGCTCTATCAGTTTACTTTCACCGACACGAACAAGACGCTGTTTATAGTCTTCTGGTGATTCGTTTTCTTGTGGCTGTTTGTTGCGTGCATCTACATACATTTCTCTGCGGTCAATACCTGTGCTTTCGGTATCTCCTGCCATTACTGTAACACGGTTTTCTCCTTCTCCTGCACCTGCTACAATAGCCACATTTTTATAATTAGCTGTGCTTAGAGAGTAATTAAGCTGATTAATATTTCCAAAATATGTTGAAAACTTTACTTCTGTATTTTCCAGTGGTTTATAGCACTCAAAAATCAACTTTCTTTGCTTTTTGTCATGGCTAAACCGAAATCCCATATCGACTGCCTGTGAAATATTTTCGCAATATTCAAACAATGTTGCATCAGATTTTTGTGCAGTGAATTTATCAGGAATGTTTGCAACTTCTCCTAGCTCTATTCTATCCCAAGGTTTCATTTTACCTACAAGCTGCCGTAAAGCGGTTTCTGCGTTTTGATTACTAATTACTTCAGTACTTACCCTATCTTGTAAAACCCTTGTAGCAGAATAACCTGCCACAAGGATAACACCGTCCAATATTTGCACCGACTTAATAATCATAAGAGTTTCAGAGTTTTTCTTGCCAACATAGTAGTCAGGCTGAAACAAACTTACATTATCTTCGATTTGCCAAACTTCAAGTTGAAAATCTCCCAAAGTATTATAATTTTCTTGCCATACAAGTGATACAAAGCTATCAATAATGGCGATACGCTCTAACTCTGTATTGTATACACTACATTCCATCATATACCCCCGAATAACTTTCATTAAAAACTACAGTTGCCACAAGCCCATCAACATTACTGTCTGATGTTGTTTTTATCAGATTATCTCCAATTTTTAGCATAAACAGTGTGCTGTCCTCGTCAAGTTTCGTGAAAATGCTTGTTATTTTTCCGTCTTTTGTTTTTTCGATGTACAATTTATTGTTTTTTCGATATACATTGACTTCTTCGCCGATTTTAAGAGTATCATTGATTTTCAAAAATTCAAGCGTTTCAGCATCAATAATACCGTAATTTTGCACGGCTGTTTCAGCAATAAAACGAATTTGAAAAGGTGTCTCTGCTACACCACGATTTATACAGTTTACAAAAGCGTTTGGGTTTTTGTTCCCAAAAGTATGTGGCTTTGAGTAATTTACAGGAAAACGAAACGCAGGCGTGTAGCCGCCTAAGATAAAGCTGTTTTGAGTAGCTGACAACCAGAAAGGCGATGCGCAGTAAATAGAGATAAAAAACGGAGCTCCTGTTTCCTCTTTGCCACCGACAGTTGGGGTGCTTTTTACTACACAGTTACAATAATATTTTTCACCAAAGTACAGTTTTCCGGAAGTCATTGGAGTGAAAACTTGTAACATACTGTACTTTATCATGTTTATATTCCTTAAAATTTTACCAGATATAGTACGCTCAATACCGCTAACAGAGCGACTTTCAATAGTCGCTCCGTATTTCTGAAAACCCTGTGATGTTTTTACATTCACTTGCACCCCTGACAGCGGTGTAATGTCGAAAAGCGTTCCATGTTGAAATCCAAAATCAAAAATTTTTCCAGAATCGGAAATAAATCTTGCATTATACACCCATTAACACCGCCCTCCGTTGTGCGTTCTGTGCTTCAATCATCAATTCTGCCGCTGTTTTCGCTTGTGAATAAATGTTTTGTACCACAGTCACACCACCTGTTTTTTTGTTTAAGTTTTCGTTTTCTTCTCGTGTCAAAACTCGTTCACCTTTATGCAATTCTGCAATATATCCATCGAACGGCACAAAATTCAATCCAGTGCGATGGCTTCCATCAACCGCCATGCGTGGTCTTGCTGGATTTTTACCACCACCGCCACTTGCAGGTTCTGATACAGTTTTAACGGTTCGTGTTTCGGTTGTGTTGATGTCTACATTGATAGTTTTTTTTCCAAATACTCCATCCCATAAATTGTTAAACCAATTTGTAAACCTATCCCACACTGCCAAAATTCCATCTATCAAGCCTTGAATAATGTCACTACCTACTTTTAGCCAATCGGTTTCTATGATGATTTTTATAATTGATTCAACAAACTTACCAAAAACAACATCAATCTCTCCAAACAGATTTAAAACACCCTCAAGTAATGCACCAAGAATTTTACCACCTGCAACAAGAAACTTAGGTAAATTATCAATAATAGCAATAAGCATTTTGATAACAAGTTCACCAGCAGCAGTCAAAAGGTCTGGTACTTTAGCAACTATACCATCAATTAAAGATATCAGCATTTTAGAGCCAGTGTCTAATATTTGCGGTAAATTATTAAGTATTGTGTCTATTAAAGCAGAAACCGATTTTAGAGCCCCGTCAATCAATTTTGGAAAAGATGCTATAATTCCATCAACCAAAACAAAAAGGATTTTAGAACCTGTCATAAGAATTTCTGGTAGCAGTTCAAAAATAGCATCTGTGATTGTTGTGATAATAGTTGCAGTTTCTTCTCCTGCTGTTGGTAGCATATCAGAAATCCCGTTTAAAATAGAGCGAACAACTTTCACACCTGATTCAACGACTTGCGGTAATGCTTCAACAACAGCTTTAGCAAACGACTGAACTAAAAGAAAACCTTGCTCAACAAATTTAGGTGCTGCATCTGCAAGCATTATAGTAGCTTGCGACAAAATTTCTCCGGCTGTTTCAATAACACCAGTTATACCTTTGTCACCCATTGCTTGGCTTAATTTATCAATCCAACCAATAGCGGTTTCGATAAGCTCTCCAAATCCCGCTGTTAAGTCCTTTGAAAGTGCTCCAGCTAAAGCCATAGCGTTATCTTTCAGTGTTGATATTCTGCCTTTTATGGTACGACTTTGGTTTTCCATGGCATTAAAAAATTGCCCACCTTCACTTGTAGCAGTCCTCAACGCGTCTGAAAGTTCTTCAAAAGATACGCCACCATCGGACACCCTTTTTCTGACTTCTTCCATTGATTCGCCTGTTTTTTTAGCGATAATGGTTAAAGGGTTAAAACCTTGGTCAATCATCATGTTGATTTCTTCCAAAGATGCTTTTCCGTTTGATTGAATGCGTCCGAATGCGGTTGCCATCGTTCCCAATGCCTGTGCATCACCTTGAGCAACATCGCCGAGCCTTTTTAGTTGGTCTGGAATATCTTCCGCAGAAGAGCCAAAAGCAAGCAATGTCTTAGTCGCTCCTGCAAGGTCTGACATAGCTAATGGAGTTGCTGCTGCAAAATTTTTTAAACTTTCTGTCAGTTTATCTGCGCTTTCTGAACTTCCTAGCATGGTTGTAAATGCCGTTTGAAATTGCTCCATAGTTGCATTATAAGAAATTCCAACTGTAGCAAAAGCTACTAATGCACTTGTTGCGACTGTTGTAGCTATAGTGATACCTTTAGCAGCTACCGAAAAACCTTTTTTTAGTCCGTCAAGACTTTTTCCAATGTCTGTTACTGCAATTTTCCATGATTTACTTGTTTTTTTGCTTTCAACTTCTTGTTTTTTTGCAAGATTCATGGCTTCAAGTTTTAATTCGTGAGCCGACTTTTTTGCACTCTGTACGCCTTTTTCATATTCTTTTGTATCAAGTCCAATTTTGGCGTACAGATTAAATAAATTCACCCCATCAACTCCTCCATTAAAGCTATCAGTTCTTCTTCGGTTTTTTCTGGTTCTGTAGGTTCTTTTGGTTTGCTCGTCATATCTACCCAGCGTTCTTCAACACCTGCAATACACATCAAACAATCGGTGATATAAGCCTTGTACTGCTTTTCTTCATATTCTTTTTGCAGTTCATTGTAAATGTGCTGAGCAATCCAATCATCACCCAGCACCTCAAGCAAATCAAGCCTTATTGACGAAATTAGACTTGAATATTTTACAGCTCCAATTTCGCCAATGATAACAAAAAATCAAGCACCTTTGGATTAGAGATGATTTCCATAGCAGCAATTGCAATGTCCAGCCCGTCAGGGTCTTCTCCGTCTTCCAAAACGCACATTTTTTCAATTACCGCATAAGTTTCCTCAGCATACTCGTCAAGCAAAACATTCAACATTTCGTTGATATTTTCTTTCGCCTTTTCTTCAACTCTCTTTTTCTTTTCTTCTGCGGTTTCTTCACCTGTAAAAACAGGCATTTTTTTTCGAATATCCAAAACCTTTGTATTTTTCAGAAGATTATCTACATCAAAGCGAACAGCGTTGCACGCTCTCAAAAATGCTGCACCTTTTAAACTTGCAATTGTTTTCATTTTATCATTCTCCTTGTTTTTCGATTACATAGCACTCCAAAGGTGATTCGTCTTGTGCTGTAATAGAGTACATACCTTTTAAAGAAATTTCAAGATTTCCCGTTCCGTCGTTTTGAGATTGAAAATTCAAACCATCCATAGAAAACGCATTTTTCAAAACCGCTGAAAAAACTTTCGTTGGTGTCTGTGGAACAACGTACCAGATTTCTTTGACATTGCTTTTAGACAACATTCCGTGTTTTGGTACAATTTTTGTTCCGCTTTTTACAGAATCACCGGATACAACTTCCTCTCCCGCAAAACCAAGAGCAAAAGACAAGGTTTCTTTTTTAATGGTTTTTGTGGTGAACTTCATTCCTGCATCGTACATGGTAACTTCTTGAAGTTCCAACATGCCCTCTTTTGCATTATCAATACCTTCGGCATGGTCTTTGGTGATTGGCTTCAAGAAAATATTTACGCCCCCAGTTGTGGTTGCTAAAAGGTGTGACTGGTCAAACGGTGTAGCCAGCGTGGTGTCAAACTGTGTCAATACCATCCCAGCCCCTTTCGCAAGGCTTTCAAAGGTATCAACTGGAATCTGATTGATGATTACATCTGCCATTGTTTTTTCTCCTTTCAATTTAGGTCATATGTTATATTGATATTTAAATAAACCGCCGAAACATTCTGATTATCATCTGGTGCAGGTTGTGCAAAAGGATTTCCAGGATAAATCCAAAGATATCCATTTCCGCACGGAACAAAAGCACCGTTTTTTATTTTATCGTATATCTCGTCAGCTTTTGCAAGCGGTGCAGCAAGTGAATACTTGCTCAAGTAATATAGCTTGCACGCAATACTTGTACTTTGAAATGTTTTTCCAACCGCTAAATCGTATGTAATATAAGGGAATTTTACTGAGATTTCTTTTCCTTGCTCATCAAAAGCAAAAACTTTATCTGTCACATACGCTGGCAATCCAAAACCAGAAAAAAATCCGTACAAAGACTTTGCTACTTCCTGCATCATAGATTAAACCTCTCGGCAGAAAACTGTTGAAACTGAAAACTCGCAATCTCTGGTGTTTCTGTTTCTCCTGCTGCTGTTGTCAACCTATAAAACGCTCCTGTTTGCTTATCTTTTAATACATCAGATAACCAAAGCGGAACATTTTTTGGTGCAGTCAGCTTGTAAATGCTTGTAACTCCTAGCTGCTCAGCAATTTTTCCTGTAGTGCTTGTATCAGAAGTCAATGCAGCTTTAAAAGTTTCGCCATCGTCATAGTCTATGATAAAGCCACCCATCCCATCAGGTTTCATTTTCTTTTGCATAAAAACAAATTCCTTGTTGAACGCTACTTCGTACAAATTCATATGCTTTTCTCCTTTCTAAAAAATAAGTGCGGCGGTTTTTACCACCGCACCTGTTTAGTGCTGTTTCATCTTCCTGTATGGGTCAAGCTGTTGTTTAAAGACTTGTTCCCATCCAGCAGGGATACCGTTTTTACTTGATGCCTTGCTGTAAGAATAACCGCCAAAACTCTCGCTTGTAACCGCCGTTGGTTGGTTTTTTTCGCTCCATTCAGATATTTCTTTAATTAGTGTCAACACTATTCGTGGAATGTTTAGTGCTACAACATAACCATAAAATGTTTCGTCAACCAAACCAGACAGAGGATACTGATAAAATCCATCATTCAGACTACTTCCGTAAATTCTTACATATTGCCCATCAAGTATGTTTTCAACTTTAAGAGTGCCGTTCTGAATTGTGTATGACTGCTTTTGCAGGTTTGTATCTGCCTTAAAATCGTTGTTTAAGTGCATTAAAACCTTTTCAAGCATTATCATCTGTTTTTCGTTCATCAAGCACCACCTCCAGACGCTACAACCGCTGTTGTGGATGCGCTTGTTTGTGTTCCTGTGTAATTGCCTGTACCTGTGACTTTGACTTTGATAAACTTGTCACTTTCACCCTCTGTCAATACATAAGTTTTAGCAGTTGCCCCAGATATTGCAGAGTATGAACCGCTTTCAGTATCAGACTTTTGCCATTCATAGGATACGGTAGCCGTTGCTGGTGTTACATTTGCGGTCAATGTTTGCCCAACTTGTGGAGTTCCTGCAATCGTTACGGTTTTTACCGCATCCGTCACAGTCACAGTGCATTTGTCAGTTTTGTTACCGTCCCCAGTCTTAACGATAATATCAGCAGTTCCAACATCCACCGCAGTCACATTGCCATTGTCTACAGTAGCAACGCTTTTCTTGTTGCTGTCCCATGTAACGGTAGTATTTGTGGCTGTTGGTGGATTGATGGTTTGTGTCAGCTTTTCACTTTTTCCCTTTTGGATTGTGGTTTTTTTCTTATTCAAACTGACACTCTCGACTGGGACTGTTAAGGGGTTAGCTTACCATACAGCACAGCTACAGCTTTTGGCTCTGTCACCTTTGCGCCATACACGTGAAGTCCTCGTACTTGGTCAGCAAAGTCATCAGTCAATCGATTTGCTTCTGTTTGCAGAATCTGCTCGGCATAGGTAGTGGCATACGGAACAGTTGCAACGATTTCCCAATGGTCACTGCTCCAATTTACATTGTTACTCATGTAAACGGTAAATCCAGCGACCGAACCAACTTCACCATTTAGCAAAGTTTTGTTTGCAGTTGCGCCATCAGATGCCTTTACAAAGCGGTCATCCATCAAAAGCAGTGCGTAAACCTCAGGAGGTACAACCAGCTTTCGGTCTGCGGTCGGAACATTTGCTTTGTCCAAAGCGGTGCGTAGCTTTACAATATGTTCGTAAATATTCGCAGCAGTCAGTTGAATAGCCGAACCAGCAGAACCAATTTTATTTCCCTCGTTTGCTCCTGCGGCTATGGTTTTTAGCAAAAACTTGTCAGATTTATCACTTAGCGCATAGCCTGCACGTTGCATTGCAGAGTCCATCATATCTCCTGCTGCTTGTGCCGCATCAACATCTTTCATCTTGAAAGAAAAATACTCTTTTTGGTCAATTTTCAATGTTTGGTCAGTGGTAGACAAATCGTCAGTAGTGACGCTTCCCTCATAATTTCTTACTGCAATTTCACCAATCGTGTTAATATGCACGGTATCGCCAGATTGTTTGATTTCTCCCTCATAGTTGCGGTTTACAAGATTAGCCGCTACATGGGAATTATCCAAAGCATGAAGCAGTCTTGCGCTCCATAACTCAGGAATAAAACTTGTTACTGCCATTTATCATTCTCCTTTCAAAGTTGCTTTAATAGCGTCCCAATTTTGGTTGATTTCTTGTGGTGTCATGCCTTTAATGTCTTCCATCTTAAAACTTTGCTGTTGTGTGTCTGGTGGTGTTTCTGGTTTTGCGGTTTCAGTAGAATCTGTGACACGCAAATCAGCCCATTCTGTTTGCAGTTTTTCGGTCAGCTTGTCACTGTCTTTGATGCTGCCGTCTGGCTCTACCTCAAAACCCGAAAAATCAGTTGCAGCCAATACTTTAGCGTGTCCTCGCTTATCAATTCCAGAAGATTCAAGCAGTTTTGTCAATGCTGCCTTTTTGATTGAAAAAACCTCTTTGTCTTTAAAATCCTGTACTTGCTTTTCAAGGGATTTGATTTTATCAGCACTTGCATCACTGTCTACCAGCTTTTGCAGTTCGTCACGCTGCTTTGTGACTTCTTCCAGCTGAGTAGCTTTCTCACTCATAGATGCGAGTTGTTTCTTTAACTCTGATACAGTTTCGTTATGACCCTCAATAATCTGTTCGATTACTTCTTCGGACAACCCCAATGCTTTCAAATACTGCCGTTTTAGTGACATGTTAAAAACTCCTTTACCTCGGCGGCGTTGCTTTGCCGTTTGTTTTCAAATCTTATTATACAACAAAAAAACCACCCTGTCAAAGGTGGAATTTTTGTTTATAATAATACGCTATCCCCAAAGAAACTCCGTGTATTTTTGCGGCTATTCGGTAATTAGTTCCTGCTTTCAAATCTCTAATCAAAAGTTGCTTTGTGTCGCTTTCAAGTCTTGGTTTTTCGCTATACATTACTGGTTTTTCTGTTTTCCATGGAATCCCTAACACATCCAGTATTTCCTCTATTGAGCAATCGTATAACTGCGAATAGATGTGTATCTGCTCACCTTTGTTTTTACAAAGCCTGTAATCTTGTTTTATGTAGCTGGCATCTTCTTTTGTCATCATACATCACCTACCACAAAACCAATAGTTGCAGCAATAGCCGCAAAGCTGACAGTTAAGCCATAAATAATAATATAAATTTTTGCATCAACCTTGTTTTCTTTTTCTACGATTTTCATCATTTCAATTGTGCCTTTAAAAAACGCAATCAAAAACACCAATGCAGTAACATTTCGTATCACAAATATCTCTCCATTTCTTCCTTTAATCTTTCTTCCCTTTGTTTCGTATAGCACTTTCTACACATGTTTTTAGCAATCATCGGCACATCCTGACCGCAGACAACACACTCAGTCGCTTTTGGCTTGCGTGGCTGTTTACGCTTACATCCGCACGAATTACTGTTTCCTCTTGACCTCAGTTCTCCACCAGAACGCTCAACTACATTACCGCAATCACAGACACACTCAAACATTGCGCCTCGGTATAAATCTGTTCTAATGTATCTAACAGGCAACAAAAATCCATATTTTATACCTGTTTCGTCTTTGTACTTTTTCTTTCTGTTCATTTCTTCCTTGCCTCCTTAAAACCATTATAGCATAACTCCGTTTTCTTGTCTATCGTTTTTTTAGTAATTTTTAT
>RCNH01000451.1_pt1 | contig 17063 bp, 15 predicted proteins | sample 2041161 | NCBI WGS metagenome assembly RCNH01 (sample SAMN09708215, study PRJNA481090) | Feces metagenome, whole genome shotgun sequencing project. | biome: feces | host: Leptonychotes weddellii | place: Antarctica: Sion Island | collected 2010-03-01 | reverse complement strand
ACCAGCACACAGCTGCTTGAGGAAGTTGAAGGTAAAGTCGCTCTGCAGACCGGTAACACCATCAGAGCCGGTCTCTTCTTTGTCAGCCAGAACACAGACAGTGGTGAACAGGGGGTTCACTACATCCATCTCGGCCATCAGTGCAGGATAAGCGTCAACGCGGTCATCATGGCCGTAAGCGCCGATCATGGCACGGTCAAAACCTACGTCGCGAGCCTTGTGTGCGGGAACGGCCTCGATCTCAGCGCGAACAAAGTCTTTCTCCACGATGCCGTACTTCTCGTTCAGCAGCTTCATGGTGTACAGCTTTACGCGATCCTTAACTTCCTCATCCTCGATGGGAGTGCTGCCCACCAGAATGTTCAGCTCTTCGCCGCGGATGCCGTCGCTCAGCTTGCGCTGACCCTGCTCACCGCCCAGGTGGGGCAGCAGGTCAGTGATGCAGAACACGGGATCGGTGGGATCTTCACCTACGCACAGCTCGACCTTTTCGCCATTAGCCTTGTACATGACACCGTGCAGAGCCAGAGGCATAGTGGGCCACTGATACTTGCGGATACCGCCATAATAGTGGGTCTTCAGCAGAGCCATGTCTGCATCTTCGTACAGAGGCACAGGCTTCAGATCCAGACGGGGAGAGTCGATATGGGCGATGTTCAGGTGCACACCCATTTCCAGGGGCTGGCTGCCGATGGTGGCAGCGATGATGTTCTTATTGCGGTTTACAAAATAGACCTTGACACCGGCAGCATATTTGGTGCCAGCGCAGAACGGCTGATAGCCCTTCTCCAGCAGCAGCTGCTCGGCGTAGTTGGCTACCTCACGCTCAGTCTTACCCTTATCCAGGAACAGCTTGTAGCCCTCGCAGAACTCCTGAGCCTTTTCGTTAAAGCTGCAATCCACATCCGATACGGGCTTTGTGGAATACAGCAGTTCTTCGGCCAGCTTCTGGCCTGCGGTTTTTTCGTTTGCCATAATGTTTGCACAACCTTTCTTTTATTCATTATATAATTCCTGATAGGCGGAATAGCTTTTTGTGATCTTGGCCACATACCGATCCATCTGCGTATACGGAAAAACGCTCAATGTTTCGCCGTTTTGCGAATATTCGGAATTTTTGAGCAGCTGATCTACGGTTCCCCAACCGCTGTGATAAGCGGCTGCAGCTGTGGCAAGATCGCCCTGATAACGATTCAGGCATTGAAAAAAGTAAAAACTGCCAAAGCGAATATTGGTTTCCGGATCATACAGATCCATAAATTCCAGATCCTCGCCGGGAGCAATTTTTGATTTAATCCAATCAAATGTTTCCTGCGTAATCTGCATCAATCCGCGGGCATCCACATTTGACTGGGCCTCGGGATTGAATCCGCTTTCTGTGCGGATTACAGTATAAAGCATAAGCGGATCAATCTGATATTTATCCGCATAATAATTTACAAACTCACTGTATTTGCGTGGATAAGCTGCTTCATACAGCTTACGCCCGCCGGGCACGATTGCCAGCGCAGCCAACACCAGCAGCACCAGTATAATTATCAGGGGCTGCCAAAATGGCCGCTTCTTCTGCCGTGATGCTTTTTTCCGCATCCCTACCCCCTGTTCTTCCAGAACTCCAGTGCAGCATCTGCCCGTGCCTTCAAGGCAGACAGATCTGCATCGTTTTCCAGCACATAATCTGCGCGGCTGCGCAGCCATTGCTCACTGGGCTGGGCATTCAGCCGCCGCCGTGCCATTTCAGCCGAAATTCCATCCCGCTGACAAATCCGCTGCACCGAGGTTTCCATTGGAGTGGCAACCAGCAGCACACCATCGCACTCCTGTTCAAAGGGGGAACCAAGGATAACGGCTCCATCCGCAAAGAACAGCTCTGCGCCCGCTTGTTCTGCCCTGTGTTTCGCCTCAATCATACGGCGAGTAATTTCCGGATGCGTGATATTGGTCAGGTCCTGCGTTCCCTCCGGAGTAGCAAATGCGCGATCTGCCAGCAAACGGCGGCGCAGGTTTCCGGATTCATCCAGAATATCCTGACCAAATCGCCGGCACAGCAGCGGCAGACAGGGTGAACCGGGTTCCATCACTTCACGGGCCACAATATCGGCATCCACCACCGGGTATCCCAGCGATACGAAGTAGGCTGTTACCTGAGATTTTCCGCAGCCGGACCGGCCGGTTATTGCGATTGTTTTCATAACTCCACCACCCGGAAAGCAGCTGCGCGCAGCAGGCGATTATAAACTGCCAGCGAAACACCTGTATCCTTGGGGCAGCGCGCATACACCGTTTTTGCCCCCTGCTCATCCAGGGCACGCAATGCGCGGAACAGATCATGGGCCTGTTCTGCGCCGCTGGTTTCATGCCCGTAAGTTATGCAGGGCACCGGCAGCTTTGTTTCTTCGCCCTCGAAGCAAAGGCAGAATGTCCCCTGCTCCCGGTGTGCATCCACATAGGCTGCATACTGCTCAAAACTGCCCCGCAGGATGGTAACATCCGCCTTGGGTGCATAGTGCTTGTACTTCATTCCGGGGGAACGGGCGGTTTCCCCTTCCTTTAATTTTTCCAGAATGGCGCCGGAAAGCAAGACTTCTTCGCCCAGTACTTCTTCCATCTGCTCCTTGGTTACATAACCGGGACGCAGCAGCATGGGCTGAGGACCCGCCAGCGTAACAACCGTGGATTCCACACCCACCTGACAGCTTCCGCCGTCCAGAATCATGGGCAGGCGGCCATCCATATCCGCGAACACATCGGCTGCGGTGGTGGGACTGGGACTGCCCGAAAGGTTTGCCGAAGGTGCCGCCAAAGGCAGGCCGCAGGCTGTAATCAGCTGCCGGGCTACCGGGTGGCTGGGCATACGAATGCCCACCGTATCAAGACCTGCACAGACTTCGTCTGCAACCTTGGGGCCGCGGGGCAAAACCATAGTCAGCGGGCCGGGCCAGAACGCCTCGGCCAGTTTTTTTGCGCCTTCCGGCACTTCAGAAACCAGGCCATCCAGCATATCCAGCGTATCAATATGCACAATAAGGGGATTATCCTGAGGACGTCCCTTTGCTTCAAAAATTTTATTCACGGCACTGCCGCAGTATGCGCTGGCAGCAATACCATACACTGTTTCCGTGGGGAAAGCCACGATCTGACCCTGCTGCAGCAGCTGGGCCGCCTGACGAATACTGGCGTCATCCGCCTGAGTCAGGATTGTTTGCATAATTCTGTTCACTCCTGTTCTGCCGCCTGCAGTTTTTCTGCCTGGTCGGCCGTGATCAGGGCGTCGATGATTTCATCAAGATCGCCGTCCATGATGTTATCAATTTTTCCGTAAAGAGTCAGGCCGATGCGATGATCGCTGACCCGCCCCTGCGGAAAGTTATAGGTTCGGATGCGTTCGCTGCGGTCGCCGGTACCCACCTGACTTCGGCGCTCTGCTGCGATCTCGTTTTGCTGGGCCTGCTGCTTTTGCTGAAGCAAACGGCTGCGCAGAACCTTGAGGGCTTTGTCCTTATTCTTATACTGGCTGCGCTCGTCCTGACATTCCACCACCATGCCGGTGGGAAGATGCGTCACACGAATTGCGCTGGAGGTTTTATTGACGTGCTGACCGCCGGCACCGCTGGAACGGAAAGTATCAATCCGCAGATCATTCATATTCAGGTCCACGTCCACTTCTTCAGCTTCGGGCATGACTGCCACGGTCACTGTGGAAGTGTGCACACGGCCCTGGGTTTCGGTTTCAGGCACACGCTGCACCCGATGAACACCGCTTTCAAATTTCATGCGGCTGTAAACACTTTTGCCTTCCAGTGCAACACTTACTTCTTTGACGCCGCCAAGCTCTGTTTCGTTCAGATTCAGCACTTCGCTGGTCCAGCCCTTACGCTGCGCATACATCATATACATACGCAGCAGACTGTGCGCAAACAGCGCAGCTTCTTCGCCGCCGGCACCGCCGCGAATTTCCAGGATTACGCTTTTTTCATCGTTTTTATCCTTTGGCAGCAAAAGCAGCTTGAGTTCCTGAGCCAGTGGTTCCAGCTTTTCCTTGTTTTCGCACAGTTCCTGCTGTACCATTTCCTTGAAATCAGGCTCCAGCCCGCCCTCATCCAAAAGGGCCAGGGCCTCATCGCAGGCATCCTGCGCCTGCTTATAGCGGTGATATGCTTCCACCAGAGGTTCCAGCTCACTGTATTCTTTCATCAAATCCCGATAGCGGGCATTGTTGCCGGCCACTGCGGGGTCTTGCAGTAAACTGCTGATCTCTTCAAAACGGTGGGCTACAGCTTCCAATCGATCAAACATCGGTTCCGTTAAAACTCCTTTAATTCAAAGTATCAGCTGCAACGGAACAATGCTAGGGTTCCTGGGGACGAAGCACTTTTTTGATATTTTTTTCAATTCTGGCACGGGGCAGCATTACCTCACGGCCGCAGCCCGTGCAGCGGATACGAAAATCCATTCCCACACGCAATACCAAAAATGTATTTGCGCCGCAGGGATGATTTTTTTTAGTCTGGATGGTATCTCCAACCTGCACGTCCACTTGATCCGCTCCCCTTTCACTGCAAGTTTTCATGCACCCGCCCCTACTGTGGGGGTACATACTTTCTTATTATATACTATACAACTGGTTTTGCAAATATCTACGGATGTCGTTGCATATGTTTTTGTTGCCGGGCACACCCTTTCCAAGCCCGAATCAATCACAATGAAAAGAGGATGGTAAATATGTTAGAATTTCGTGCAGAGGGCCTGTGCCGCCCTGCCGAGAATATGTCCCTGGAAGAACTGCGGGCCGCCTGTGCCGGGAAAGAGATTTTGCAAAGCATTGCTCTGGCCTTTGATACACAGCATCGGCTGCGCTTTTTACTGGCCGGGCAAACCGCTTTGATGGATTTTGCCGACTGTGCCGATGGGGCTGCCGAGGGCAATGTGCGGGACGTGGCTGTACTCACGCGGGTGGGGCACCCCACCTGCTTCATGATCGAGGCCATTGATACCGATGAGAACAATCAGCCGATCTTTCATCTTTCCCGCGCCCTGGCCCAACAGCGCTGCAAGGAAGAATATCTGGATCAGCTGCCGCTGGGTGCGGTTGTCCGCTGCCGTGTGACTCACATTGAACCCTTTGGTGCGTTCTGCGATGTGGGCTGCGGCATCAGTGCTCTGCTGCCCATCGACTGTCTTTCCGTCAGCCGGATTTCCAGCCCCGCCGACCGCGTAAGTGTGGGCCAGGAGCTGCTGTGCGCTGTAAAGAATCGGGATGCACAGGGGCGCTTGGTTCTGACATTGCGGGAGCTGCTGGGCACCTGGCAGGAAAATGCCAGCCAGTTTCAGCCCGGTGAAACCGTGGTGGGCATTGTGCGCAGCGTGGAGGACTATGGTGTTTTCATTGAAATTGCCCCCAATCTGGCCGGCCTTGCAGAGCCCTGCAACGATTTATGCCCCGGGCAGGCGGTGAGCGTGTACATCAAGAACATTCTTCCAGAAAAGATGAAAATTAAGCTGGCCGTGGTAAATCGCGCACTGGATGAGACAATTCGGTTTGAACCGCGCTATTTTATAACCGAAGGCGTTTTGGATCACTGGACCTACTCCACGCCTCAAAGCACAAAGCGAATTGAAACTGTATTTTGCTGAGGATTGCCCCTTGCCTGCTACAGCGTTCCACCGTATAATATAAGTAGCAACCAAACACAAAGGATGTGAGTACCATGGCGGCAGACGCCTTTTTGGCCGGTGTCAAACCCGGCGGTCTGACCAGCAGCACCGAAATCGGGATTCTGCTGTGTTATCTGATTAAAACCACTGCCCCTTTAAGTCGGCAGGCTCTGGAAGATGCCCTGATGGGAGAACAGCTGGTAAACTATTTTGAGCTGGCCGGCGGACTTGCAGATCTTGTGGATCAGGGTCTCGCCATTGAAGGCCGCGAAGGCTATGAGATTACCGCAAAAGGCACCACTGTAGCGGATACTTTGGCAGATGATCTGCCGCGAAGTGTTCGGGAAAGTGCGGTGCGCGCCGTAATCCGTACCCAGATGCACCTGCGGAATGCCGCTCAGAACAAAGCAGAGATCGAGCATATTCAGGACGGATATATGGTACACTGTTCCATCTCTGATATGGGCAGCGAAATTTTCCATCTGTCCCTTGCGATGCCGGATTTGCTGACTGCCGAGATGATCAAGGAACGCTTTGTTGACTGCGGCAGCGATATTTTCCGGATGGTGCTGACCACCTTGACCGAAGAAACCGAGGAAGATTAAGTTGCTTTCCGGTGACAATCAAGGTGTTTGAAATTTTATATTGCGAAAAGCAGGCGGCTTTACCCACTGAAAGGGCAAAGCCGCCTGCTTTTTATGATCCCGCACTTTGCATGTGCAAGATCAGTCGATCTTTTCAATCCGGATACTTTTTGCCAGTGCTGTAAGTTCCTGCCGGGTAAAAGCATCCTGCTCTGCAATCAATTCCAGAAAAACCGGCATTTTCTGCCAGTCATACGCCAGAATACAGGGCGTGTTTTCCACCGGAATCTCGGCTGCGGACAGTTCTGTATCCTTTTGCAAATCCTGCCACCAGAAGGTTGCAGTTGCAGCTGCTCCGGTTTTGCTCGAACGCTGCACCCGATAGTTTTCATATCCCGCATGATTGGAAAGGGCAACTCCGGCAAAAATCTGCATCGGCAGCTGATTTTTTGCAGTATCGACCGATTTCAGTTCCTTCGGCTGCTGGGTTCCAAGGCCGTAAAAATTCAGCTGCCCAGCCTGCTTGCCACTTTTCCAAAGGATATAGCTTGGAAATTCTCCATCTTCACCTGCATCTGTATTCTGCCGCAGCTCACAATTCTGCGGCAGTTCCATTGTTACCGCACTCTTCTCGCCGCTGGTAAATGTGAGAACCATATTTGTGCCGGCATCATCATTTTCATCAAATGTAATCTGTGAATCCCCATATCCAAAGTAATAGATCGTATCCGAATTTCCATCCGGCTGATAATCCTGCGGGGTCAATTCCAGTGTACCGCTGGCAAGCATCTGCTCCTGGCCATCCGGCCGGCTTTTGGCTGTGAGGCTTGCATAAGCCACCAGCCCATTAAAGCTGCCCGCGGTCAGATCCAGCCGGCTCTGCCAACTGCCGCCTGCCGTCCAGCCGTCCAGCCCGCCGGGCAGTTTGCTCAGAACGCTGGTGCTGTCAATCAGTGTGCGGTTGTCATAAACACCTTCGCCCTGATAGGCACTGCTGTGCACCATAACGCGCAGCTCCGTCTTGCCCTTGGCAAATGCACCTCCATCTGCCTGCCGGGAAATCACATCCAGTGCCTCTTGGGATGGCAGCGTCAATGTCACCTCGCCGCTTCCTGAAATTGTCAAGCTGTTGAGCAGCTCATCAATATAGCTCTGGCTGCTTTCCTCCAGTCCTGCTGCGCAGACGCTATCCTCAACGTAATACTCGCCGTTTTCCAGCACTGCACGGTGGATGGCAAAATCTCCAACAGCCGGATCATAGCGCTGGAACAGGATTGTGCCGGAGGGTTCGCCTTCAAAGCGGATGGAAAGCGTGCTTCCTTCTGCCACTAAATCCCCATGCAGCGGTTTCTTTTTCAGCATTCCGCGGCCGTCCACGGTATACAGCAAATAGTTCGTTTCTACAGTTCCGCACGGCTGCCCCAGACTGAAATCCATGTTGCCGTCATGATCATAGTCGGCCAATTCAATGGTAAAGTTCGGCGGAAAATTCAGGGTTTGCCCGTCACTTGTCACGGCGAGCAGATCATTCAGGCTTTGCTCAGATTGTTTTTGCTTTCCCTTCCAGACTTCCAGCGCATAGCTGCCCCGATAATTTTCCTGATAAATGCCAATGCTGATGTCCTCTTTTTCTTCCTCAACGGTGAAATAACGTCCCCTTTTCATCACCAGGCGAAGTTCCAGACCATTTCCCAGATCGGCACGGGTTACCGTAACATTTTGTGCAGAAGTGCCCGGACCGGAGTTCTCCTCATGACCCAGCGGTTTGCCGTTTTGCTCCAGGCGATAGCTCAGCACACCGGATGCTGTGCCTTTGTCCGTTTTTTCTTGAATATCGGGGTGATCTGCATTCTCCGGGTTACTGCGCAGGAACAGCTTATAGGTACCCGGCTGCATCTTTTCAAGCCTTCCGGTTTCGCTTTCCCCGCTGACCGATACTGTATACTCTGTGCCGTTTTCATCCCGAAGACCTGCCGTCATTAGCAGTGCGCCGGGTTTACAGGTCAGCCGAAGATGTACATCTGTTTCTGCCTGGGTTATTTGGATCTGCTCCGGGCAGATGGCTTCTTCACCGGGCATCAGTTCAAACGTCATTCCGTCATTCCAGTTTGCATCCTGTTTTTTGTCCGGATCTGTGCCCAGAACAACGGCCAAAGCCAGCCCAAGAATCACCGCAAGCAGAACGGCCCAAACCGCCGGGCGCTTCCACCTTGCCAGATTCTTAATGCGGCCCTTCGGATCACCCTCGCCAAAAGCCAGAAGAGTACCCACAATTTTGCGATTTCCTGTGGCCAGACTCAAAATCGACTGCGCGTAATCCGGCCGAATCTGCGGACCGATCTTGCGGATTACCGCTTCATCACAGCTCATTTCCATGTCACGGCCTGCCAGCACAAACGCAGCCCATACCAACGGATTGAACCAATGCAGGCAAAGCGCCGCAAATGCCAGCAGCTTCCATAGCGGATCAAAGCGGCGAATATGACATTGCTCATGGAGTAAAATGTAGCCGCGCTCACGTGCATCCAGCGCAGAGGGCAGGTAGATTTTTGGGCGCAGCGCCCCCAGTACAAAGGGCGAAGGGATATGATCTGCTTCATACACATTGCCTTCCAGCCGCACTGCACCCACCAAAGCCTTGCGTACGCGGATGTAATTGCCAAAACTCGCACCTGCCAGAATCAGTACGCCCAAAACCCATACACCGGCAAGCACCGGCGTATAACCGTTTGCCCCCGATTTCTGTGCAGGTTCTGCCGGTGGCTTCTGCTCCGGATGCGCCTGTGTTTGCAGCTGTGTCTGATGAACTACCGGTGCGGCATTTTCCGATTTTGCGGGCACCTGCTCTGCAATCTGCATTTTCGGCTGCATCATACCAAACACGGACAGGTCGGACGTGACTGATACCGGGCAAAGCAGCCGGAACAGCACAACAGCCCACAGTGCATAGCTGATTGCCTTGGGTGCACGCTTCAAAAAAAGGCGGGCCAGCATTACCACCAGGATCACCACACTGGCGGTCAGGCTCATTTTTACAACATTCAAAAACAATGTTTCCAGCATCTCTGTCACCTCCGCATTTGGTCGATGATTGCCTGCAGCTGATCAATTTCGCTGCTTGAGAGTTTTTTGCTGCGTCCGAAAGCCGCTACAAATGCCGGAAGCGACCCCTGAAACGTTTCTTCTACAAATTGTTGACTTTGCAGTGCGTAGAAATCATTTTTGCTAATCAGTGAAGTTACACTTCCCTTTTCGTTTTGAAAAATCCCCCGCTCACACAGACGCTTTAAAATCGTGTAGCTGGTGGATTTTTTCCACCCCAGTTCTTCCTCTGCCAGCTTTGCCAGCTGACTGGATTGCAGTGGTTCATTCTGCCATATGATGTCCGCAAAACGCGATTCCACTGCCCCTAATTTCAATTCAGCCATTCGTTCACCTCCCGCTATTATACATCCTGTAGACCTGATTTCAGTCTACTCACAGTAGTCCTGTTTGTCAATCCTTTTTGCGCAAAAATGTGCACGCCACTCTGCAATTCCACCTTTTCTATTCGGCACTCGTTTGTGCAGCAGGCATCTTTCAATTATTCCGTGCCGCCGGCCTATCCCCTGGCCGCTTTTACAGCACCCGGCGTTGCCGCATATATAGCGTTCTTTTCTTAGGTATGGTATAATTTAATCATTATTTCGTTTTAAGTTAAGCTGCTTTTAGCTGGTATCTTCTAAACCGTTGTTCTATCCAGAACACATCGGTTACACATACTGCCGAGGGTGATTTTTTGAAACATATAACTCTTTTAATAAAGCCTGCCTCCAGTCTTTGCAACCTGCGCTGCAAATACTGTTTTTACGCCGATATTGCCGATATCCGCGATGTAACAAGCTATGGGTTTATGACAGAGGAAACTGCTTCCACGTTGATAGATCGTGTTTTTTCCGACATAGATCCATATGGAAGCGTAAGCTTTTTATTTCAGGGCGGAGAGCCAACCTTGGCAGGTCTCCCTTTTTTCAAGCTGTTTATTTCGCTTGTTCATGCGCGCTGTCCGCATAATGTCCATGTTCAGTATGCGATTCAAACCAATGGATTTGTAATCGACGATGCATGGGCTGATTTTTTCAATGTCAACAACTTTTTAGTGGGCATCTCCATTGACGGATACCGGGAACTTCACGATCTTCTGCGTTTGGATGCTTCCGGAAGAGATACCTACAGCCGCATTAAGAAAAATATCGCATTGCTTTTAAAAAAAGGCGTTGAAGTAAATCTTCTTTGTGTTGTGACCGGTTTATGCGCCCGACATCCTGAAAAGGCTTATAGTGCTTTAAAAAAGCTAAACTGTGGTTCCATTCAATTTATCCCATGCCTTGATCCTTTGGAATCTCCCAGAGGATCGTCCGCTTATTCCCTGCTTCCGGACGCCTATGGTCAATTTCTCTGTGTATTATTCGACCAATGGTTCCGGGACTGGGAACAGGGAAAATATGTCAGCATACGTCTTTTTGATGATTATGTGCATCTTGCAATGGGCCTTGGCGCTTCCAGCTGTTCCACCTCCGGCGGCTGTGGCAGCTACTTTGTAGTGGAAGGCGATGGCAGTATTTTCCCCTGTGATTTTTATGTACTGGATAAATGGTACATGGGCAATATCCATGACAACACATTTTCTGAACTGGCAGCTTCCAGTACGGCGCAAACATTTTTATCAGAAGGTTCGCTGCGTCCGGGTGAATGCAATGCCTGCCCCTATCTTCATCTTTGCAATGGCGGCTGCCGCCGTGACTGGACTCAATCTTTAAAGGACGGCCCTCATAATTATTACTGCAGCGCTTTTAAGCGTTTCTTTGATCACGCCGCTGCCCGCATCAGATATATTGCTCAATGCGAAGCACATATTTTAGGTTCTTAATTCCTTGTGTCCATCTCAGTGCCCGGCACTTTAATTGCGCCGAAATTCATAATAAAAAAATAAAGACCCGAAGATTCGGGTCTTTATTTTTTCGTGGTTACACCAAGTAATTATTGTTCGGGTCACCGCGCCATTCTTCAATCAGCGGCAGTTTAACAACATTATGCCATTGTGTCATTAACCGGACATGGGTCTTTGCAACGGCCAACTCCTGCAATGCTTTTTCGCCGTCCCAAAGGCCAGTTAATTGATTTATCATGCCTTCAATCAATGTCTGATATTCCGGCAGTGTCCCCAGGTCATGTACTTCTCCCGGGTCGCTTTGCAAATCGAACAGCTGACATTGCTCATATCCGGCGTGGCAGATTAATTTGTAGCGACCCTGCCGCACCATGGCGCTGGGATTATCGCCTTTAATATCACTGCACAGCGACACTACCGCGCGTCCTGCCGTTGGTTCTTGTCCAGATTTCAGCATTGCGGCCAAATCACAGCCGTCGTACTCAGGCAGTTCCGGAACCCCAGCCAAATGAATCAATGTCGGTGCAACATCCAATAAGCTGGTGGGCTCGCTAATTCGCGTACCTTCTGCAAATCGTCCCTTCCACGAGAACATCATCGGTACACGCGATGCGCCCTCATAAAAGTTGGTTTTCCAAAACAAGCCATGTTCTCCGATATTGTCACCATGATCCGACCCATACAAAATGATTGTATTTTCCAAACCCAGGGTTTCTTCTACGGCGCTCAGCACCTGCCCGGCCAGACCATCCATATATTCTACCATAGCATAATATGCTGCACGAATACGTCTTATGTTTTCCGGTGCAACTTCACCTACACCGCGATTTTCATACCACCGCTGCATCGCGGGATGAATATTTTTCTTTTCTTCGCCTGTGTCATGCAGCAGGGGCAGACGCTCGTAATAGTAGTCATATAGTTCTTTTGGTGCAATATAAGGGCAATGCGGTCCGTAAAATCCCACTGTCATGAACAGCGGTCTGGGATCGGTTCTTGTTCGGAGATATTCACACGCAGCATCCGCTACATCTTTATCGAAGTCCAATACAGCAGAATGTCCCGCTCCGGACAGCTTGACCGAAGTAGTGTTTTGTCCGGAAGAGCGTCTGAAATCGCCGTAAATCTCCGTTTCATTATCGCCGCCGATATAGCACGGAGTTATATCACCTACGAACCGCTTTTCGAAGCCATGCCTTTGATCTGCCTCCACAAAATGCATTCGGCCGCTGAGCACCGTTTCGTACCCTCCAACTGTCAAAGCATTTACAAAAGTTGCTTTGTCTGACGGAAGGCACTGCATATTGTTATACACTCCATTATGACACGGCAGCAGTCCCGACAGCATAGCCGATCGGCTGGGCACGCATAAGGGCGAGGCGCAATAACAATTATCCAGGCTTACACTGCGCTTTTGCAATGCATCAATGTTGGGAGTACGCACATACGGATCACCCGCGCATCCCATAATCATGGGATTGTGCTGATCCGAAAGGATGTAAATAATGTTCGGCTTCATAAATCAAACTTCCTCCGGTAAATCCTGCGCAAAGTTGGCGCTTTCCTGCACCTTCTGTCCGCGTTTTACTGCCTTGATATTGGAATAAATCAGGTAGGCAGTCAAAAGCATAATTACGATGCAAAGCGGCCGTGTAAATACGTATGCAAAGAAATTCGCACTTTGCGAATGCACAATCGTCTGTGTACGAACGAAGTTTGCTTCAATCAGATTGCCCAGGATCAGGCCCAGAACCACAGGAGTCGTGGGGATTTCCAGTTTTCCAAAAGCCACGCCCAAAATGCCGCAGGCAATCGCCACAAATACATCATACATGGAGTTGTTTACACTGTATGCGCCCACCAGCGAACACAGCAGCACCACGGGAATGATCTGGCGAATATTCAGCTTTAAAATTTTTGCAAAAAGCGGAATGCCAAAGCAGCCAATTACCACCATAAACACAGCGGTCAAAAACATACCAATCAAAAATGTGTAAGCAATATCGCCGTGCTCAACAAATAAGCGCTGCCCGGGCACAAGCCCGTGGATTGTAAGGGCACCAAACATAATGGCAGAGGTTGCAGAACCGGGAATACCCAGTGACAGCATCGGAACAAGCGATCCGCCAACAGCCGCGTTATTAGCTGCCTCGGGTGCAATAATTCCTGCCGGATTTCCTTTTCCGAATGTACCGTCTTTATCCTTGCTCTTTGCTTCACCATATGCAATGAAGGATGCAATGGCGGCACCTGTACCCGGCAGAACGCCAATAAACGTACCAATAATAGAAGACTTCAGCAGTACGCTCTTGAATTTGCGCCACGTTTCGTGCCAGACCTCTGCAAAGCGGAAATTGTGAAGCTGTTCAATATGCTTTTCTTCTGCTTCAGCCCCCAAATTCATGCCCTGCTTGATCATTTCTGCAATGGCGAACAAACCAATTACAGCCGGGATCAGATTTACACCTCCGCGCAAAGCCTTGATTCCAAATGTAAATCTTACTGTTCCGGTCACACTGTCGATGCCGACCATCGACAGGAATAAGCCAATCATTGCAGCTACAAGGCCCTTGGCTACATTTTTACCGGTAAGGCTGCCTACAATCGTCAAGCCGCAAACGGCCAGCAGCATCATTTCCGGCGGGCCAAATTGAACAGATACCTTTGAAAGAATCGGCGTGAAGAATAACAGCACCACAAGGCCGATGATGCTGCCAATACCACTGGCAATCACGGAGAAATACAGCGCCTTTTTTCCCTCGCCGCGCAGCGCCATCGGATAGCCTTCCATTGCCGTGCAGGAAGCTTCTGCTGTTCCCGGACAGTTAATCAAAATTGCAGAGATTGAGCCGCCGTACGAAGAGCCCAAATACATACCGCCCAGAAATAAAAGGCCCTGTGCGGGATTCATCGTGTAAGTAAACGGAAGCATTACTGCAATTCCAATACCGCCGTTCATGCCGGGTATCGCACCCAAAATAACACCAAACAATGTGCCCAGAAAGCACACCAGTATTGTCATGGGTGAGAACACATTTTGTAATACTTGCAAAATCAAGTCCATCGAATTACCTCTCCCATAAGCAATCAGCTGCTTTATTTCAGCTGTTCTTCGCGCATTGCGAAGTCATCTTTCAGGAATGTTTCCAGTGCATCACCGGTCAGCAGCTTCGGACATTCACCAATCGTGAGCAGACCTTCGGAAATATCTTTTTCATAGCCCTGCTCGAGGTTTGCAACGATTGTGTCTACTACTTCCTGGGGCAGATCCTTAGGACCAACCAGCATACGAACAGCAGGATTCACAATGTCGTAGCCCTGTTCGGTAAACGTAGGTACATCCGGGAAAGTTTCCAGACGCTCAGGCAGCATCATGCCCAAAACAGTGATGCCCTGTTCCTCAGCCTGGCCAACAAACTTTGCGCTCAAAATGGCTGCGTCGATATGACCGCCCAGGATATCAGCAAACACCTTATTGCCGCCCTCGTATACTACTCCGGAGGTTTCAATGCCCAGCTTTTCATTTAACAGGTTCAAAGACAGGTTTTGAATGGCGGAAGGCAGACCAACTGTCACCTTGCCGGGGTTTTCCTTGGCATAAGCAATAAATTCATCAAGATCTTTAATCTCAGAGCCCTTCTTGAGCAGGAGCAGATCTCCGGTGGTGTTCAGACCGGCAATATAGGTAAAGCTGTCTGTATCAAACTCAACACCTTCGCTGGTATACACAAAGTTCGCTACGTCGGTATTGGAAAAGACGCCCAGGGTATATCCGTCCGGTTCTGCCTTGGAAATTTCTTCAATACCGACAAGGCCGCTTGCACTGCCGTTGTTTACAATGACGATGGGCTTGCCCAAAGCACCCTCCAGCGGAGTGCACACTGCGCGTGCCAAGGCATCCGTACCGCCGCCGGCATTTGCAGGAACAATGCACTGAATTTCCTTCGAAGGATAATCTGCGGCCCCTGCGCTGGCAGGCTGCTCAGCGCTTTCACTTTGAGAAGAACAACCTACAAAAGCGGATACTGCCAATGCCGCCACACACAGACCGGCAACAAACTTTTTAATTTTCATTTTGGACTCCTTCCTTTTTCTCCAACTGATATTACAGTCAAATATGCTTTTTGTTTTAATCCGTTTTTTCACTCAACAGAAAACGAAACACGTGCACTGGGGGTCAAAACAGGATTCCCATTGGTGTATTGATTCTCAGCATTTTTGTAAATACAATAAACACAACCACCGAAGCTGCTGCGCAATACCCTACTGTTTTTAACGCTGCCTTTGCCGATTTAGGCGGAGTAAAAAGAAACGAAATCAAGCAAATCGATAAAAGGCTGGATAAGTAGAATCCGATTTCTTTTCCAATCAAAGGATTCACAAACAGCAGTGCAATCGCGCACACTTCTCGCAACGGAATCTTTTTCACCTTACCGCTTTCCTTGCGCAGCCCGGATAAAACGAGTAATACTCCCAAGGCAATTAACAGCAGATAGACCGCAAATGGATAAACGCCATACTTGGTACCATGTGCCAAAGCCATTCCGCCGCCAAACGCTATTGCGAAAACTCCGGAGAGAAAACTCGTTTCAAGGTAAATTTTTCTTTTTTCCAAATGTACACCTCCTTAAGTTCAATTTGATTTGATGCCTCTATGGTAGCACAAAATTTCTTCCTAAAACAGTGGTATTTCCGCCATTCTTTTCTATCTTTTTCCTCCTTTATTCACAAATTTCTTTTTATTTTTCTCTTATTTCTCTATATTTTTCTTTACTTTTCTCTCTTTTCCTTGTTTTTTCCCTCCCTCAATGCTATACTGTAGCTGAAATGGAGGTACCTTTATGGCAAAAAAGATCACTCTTCAAGATGTTGCTAAAACAGCAGGCGTTACAGTCAGCACTGCACATAAAGCACTGCATGGACAAAAGGGCGTGAGTGAAGAGAAAAGGCGTGATATTCTGCAAATTGCTGCGTCACTGCAATATTGCCGTCAGAACCCCGCATCTAAGAAAAGTTTTCGTGTAGCCGCTGTTTTTCCGAAGCCTGTGCATGAAAACAAATATTTCTACAGGCCCCTTTGGAGCGGCATTCGTGATAAAGCCCAGCAGCTGTCTTCTTCGCGTTTTTGTGTGGACGAGTTCATGTTTGAAGGTGGTCCTGCACAGCATCTGGCATTACTGGAACAGCTATATCACGAAAAGCGAAATGAATTGGACGCTATCATTACAATTATATGGAACGAATATGCGTACACCGATTTAATTGCCCGCTTTGCCCAAAGCGGTGTAAAACTTTTTACTGTATCTGCCGATGCGCCTTCCAGCCAAAGGATTTCTTCCATTATGACAAATCCCAATCAGACCGGTCGTTTGGCAGCCGAATTTCTGGGACCGCGAATTGCCAAAGATGGACGTGTAATTTTGCTGGGCACGCGACGCGACACAATCAACCATGCTCAAATTGTGCATGGTTTTTCGGATGAAATGCTGAAGGCCAACCCCGCTATCGAGATCATTGAATTGTATGAGTCTGAACATTACCCTGAAAAGCTGTATCAAACCTTAATTGAACTGCTGCAGTCTTTCGATAATGTTCGCGCAATCTACGCAAACAATGCCCGCGCAACAGCCGGTATCTGCAACGCCTTATCTCATTGCGATATCTCTGACGAAATCCAAATCATCGGCAGCGAATGTTTTGCTGCGTCTGCCGCCATGCTTAAATCCGGAAGATTTTGTGCGTTGATTGACCAAAATGCGTATCAGCAGGGCTTCCGCGGCCTTTCGGCTGTCTTTGAGCATATTGTGTTGGAAAAGCCGCTGCCTACGCTTTGTGAAATTTCTCCTACTCTTTTTTTGCGCAACAATCTTCCTGTCGAATTTGGTTGATTCAAT
>RCNH01000450.1_pt1 | contig 17072 bp, 18 predicted proteins | sample 2041161 | NCBI WGS metagenome assembly RCNH01 (sample SAMN09708215, study PRJNA481090) | Feces metagenome, whole genome shotgun sequencing project. | biome: feces | host: Leptonychotes weddellii | place: Antarctica: Sion Island | collected 2010-03-01 | reverse complement strand
AGAGCGAAGTTAATCACTCTCTTTGGATGAGCCATTTGTGAGCCATTTGATTATAAGTTTTACACCTTATAATCAATAGCTTATCAAGTTTTGCATTATACCTGCGATACGTTAGTGAGCCATTTAGGAACATAATAAGTTCCTTTTCCCACTTTACCCTGCATTTCCAGCCAACCATTCATTTGTTGGAGTATGCGGGATGCTGTCGGCTTGCTTACCCCCAAAATGTTCTGTACGTCCGAGTTCGTGACACGTCCGTTCTTGGCTGCATACTCGACAACTGAAATATATCTTTCATCCACCCGCTGCGCCAATAGTTGCGAACGTATATCGGTATAATAGGTAATCATCAGACCGCTTAACATTTCAAGTTTGGGCGGCAACAACTTGTATGAGCTGACGGCTTCCAAGATACGCTTGTAGCCACGTCCCCAGCTTTCAATGTCCCCGCTTCTGAAAAAGGCATTGGCGATTAACGGGTTATAAGGAGAGGACGGGTGGCTTTCAAATAGTTTGTCAGTAGTCCAGTTCTCCGGCAACTGCCCGGAGTTCCAAAAGGTGATATGGTCGGGAAACACGCTAATCTGAATGGGTACGGCACTGGCATAGTCTTTATGTGCCACACAATTCATCAGTGATTCCCTGATAGCTTCCACCGGGAACTGCGGTGTTTCACGCCGGGAAATGCCCTCGTATGAAATGCGGTAAATCAGGTACTTGGTCTTTATCAAATCCATTGCCTTATCCACCTGCTCCATTAAAGAGCCGTGAACCTCGTCCTGAAACTCCAAGTTACCCTTATCATCCCGGAAGAAACCTATCTTGATATAAGCCCCGGTTACAAAGCGTTCCGGGTCGGGGTGGAACAACAGCAAGGCGGCACGGGTCGGGCAGTTGGTTTGGGTGTCAATCAGCCGCAAATCGTGCAACAGGTTTTCGGTAGTATCTTTCAACACATCTTCGTCCACACGCCCGCTTCTCGCCGCTTCCTTACGGAAACGGTTCAATGCGTTGGGGGAAAGTTCCTCTATGCCTGCCCACTCTATGGGAAACTCGTCCCAATGCCTGCCAGTACGTTGCAGGATAAAACGGTTCAACGCCGCACCTTTCAACTCCTGTTTCGTGCTGCCGCTACGATAGTGGTACTGACCTTTGTAATTGATAGGATTGGAATAAGGCGGCACGTCAATCTCGATATATTTCAGCCCGTTTTCTTCCAGCAGGTTCACGTCCACGATGATACCCAGCACGTCACGCACTTTGTTCGGTATGTCCTCCAGCAGTTTGTCGGCATCGGCAACGCCGACTACCTTACCGTTGTCATTCATACCTATATATATCTTGCCGCCTGTGGCGTTGGCAAAGCCGCATATCCATTTCAGATACTCGTCACGCCAGCTTTCTTTCCATTCCGTATTTTGGTTTTCGTTCATAATCATTTCTTTGTCTGCAAAATTAGTAAAAATACTGTCTGTCAGGAAAGAATATCGGTTATTCTTCCTCTTTTATCAGGTGGCATAGCTCCGGGTCGTTCTTAATCCGGGTTATCTCGTCCTCGACAATCTGCCGGACTTCCTGACGGATGCGGTCATAATTGGCTTGTATCTCCTCCTGCATCCGGTCGTTGCCGTCCTTGTCGGTGAAGTCGATAATCTGCGGCAACTTCACGTAACGGGCGGTTTCCTGCTTAACCTTTTCATTGTCCACCACGATTTCACAATGGAAAATCTTCTGCTCTATCCGTTCATCGAAGTTGTCCGCCACAGCACCCACGAACATGCCTTGCGTGAGGTTGGATATTTTGCTGGCGGGTATCAGGCTGTCCATTTGGGTGCTTATCGAGGTGGACTTCTCCCGCTGGTTTATCGTCATGCTCTGCCGTTTCTGCAACACCTTTCCGAAACGCTCCGACAGTATTTTTGCCGTTTCACCGACTACCTGACCGCTAAACACGTTACCCACAGTATTTTGAATTACTTTGCTTTCCTTATCCCCGTAGTCACGGGTAAGCTGGCTGTAATCTTGAAAGCCTAACAGAACCGCCACCTTGTTGCTTCGGGCGGTCGCAATCAAATTATCAAGCCCACGAAAATAAATCGTTGGCAGCTCGTCTATTATCACCGAACTTTTAAGCTGACCTTTCTTGTTTATCAGCTTCACTATTCTACTGTTATATAATCCCAGTGCCGCCGAATAGATGTTCTGACGGTCGGGATTGTTGCCGACAACCAAGATTTTAGGCTCTTTCGGGTTGTTGATGTCCAGCGAGAAATCATCACCTGTCATTACCCAGTAAAGAGCGGGTGAAATCATCCTTGAAAGCGGGATTTTCGCACTTGCTATTTGACCCTGCAACTGCTCTTGAGCGTCTGATTCCCAAGCATCTACGAACGGCGAAAGGTAGTTTTCCAGTTCGGGATAACTGCGCAAAATAGTGAATACATCGGCGTATTTCTTGTTCAATAGTTCAATGGCATGGGGGAACGTGCAATACTTACCGCCTTGATAGATACGGAGATACCAAATTATAGCCGCCAAAAGAATAATCGGGCTTTCCACGAAGAAGTCGCCCTGCTTGCTTATCCAACTTCGATTGAGGTTAAGCATTATCGTGTAGCTGGCTTCGTAGGCATCCGCAATGTCCGACATGAAGCTGGCGTTTATCGGGTTGCATCGGTGGCTCTTGCGGGGGTCGTCAAAATTGATAATGTAGAATTTGGGCTTTACCTTATACCCGTCCAAGTGGTTAAGCAAATGATTATAAGCGATTTCCGACAAATCGGGAAACTTATAATCATAGCAGTAAAGCGCAAAACCTTTCTCGATTTGCACTTTTATGTAACTGTTTACCACTGCATACGATTTGCCACTACCCGGCGTACCCAACACAAGGCTGGCACGGAACGGGTTCACGACATTTATCCAACCGTTATTCCATTTCTTCTTATAGTAGAACCGGGTAGGCAGATTTACCGAATACTCGTTCTCGATAAGCCTTGTTTCCTGCTGGAAACTTTCGTTCTCTGTATTAAAGACATCATCCATTAGGTTGTTCTTCAACAGCCGGGACATCCATGTACCCGCCATGAGCATACAGATATAGCCCGCCGACAGCGTGGCGATATAAAACACGGCATCCGCCGTGTGTGGCAACGGAAGTTCCAGCAGCCACCAGTTCAGGAAAAACAACACGACACCCGCCGCAAGGCTGCAATGTATCTTCGCCCACGTTATCTTTTCCTCTTTCACGCCCTTAGTGCCGATGCACGACAGGGCGAGGAACACCACCGCAAAAAGTTTTGTCCAAAGGACGGACGAGAACAACCCGGTCGTGCGCTGGAAGTTCCACAGTATCTTGTCTATCACTTCAAACGTCGCTCCCCACTCTTTCAGGGTGGAGTAACAGAACCAGTACACGTTTATTCCCACGAATAGAATACTGACAGCCCGCATAAAGTCCATGACCCGTGCAAGCCCTCTCAAATCATCCTCTTGTTGCATGATTGTAATGTTTTTTTAAGTTAGTCGATGCGCCTTGTGCGCTTCTTTTTCTTCTTTCTCTTTTGGCGGGCGGTGTCCTGCGGATCGTCACCGCCTGATGCACCGCCGCCCAGCAATCCGCCGAAAGCTCCCAGCACGGAAGCCACGCCCGGAACGATGTCGGCTTTCGGCGTGAAGCCCGGCTGTTCCTGATGCGTGGATTGTTCCCGCTGTTGTATTTCCACTTCTGACTGGTATATATTTCCGGTTTCGCCCGAAAAACGTTCGTTGAACACATTCGCCGAATACTCCTTGCCCAAGCGTGAACCGTTCAGCACCACCCAGCTGTCGTGGTCGATGAACGTAACGCCATAGATGCGCCCGCTGTCGTTCTGACGGAATACCACGTCAATACCCTGCTTCCTTAGCTGTTGTTCCAGTTCCTTGCGGCTGCGGGCGGTCTGCATGGCAGTGGCTACAATCTTCCGGGTGCGCTCTTTCAGTTTCCCGTTCCTGATTGCTTCGCCCGATTTCTCCATTCTGCGCTGCACCGCTTCATAACCCACCGACTTGCCGATGCGGGAAGCCTTTACCGGGTTGCCCACCTTTTCGCCCTTGTCGTTCATGGCAGAATAGACAATGCCCTGATAGGGCTTGCCATTCACTTCACCCTTGACTTCCTCGGCGCACACGTTGTAAGCGGCAAGCAAAGCCTTGTACTCCCCGAACGACTGGAAGCGGTAGCCGTAGCAAGCCGCTTTCACGGTATTGCCGATTTGGTGCTTCACGTCCCCGGCTGCATAATCCACCTTTTTAAGTTCCGGGCGTTCGGCACGCTCCTTTCGCTCTGCCGGGTGCAGCCCGTATTTCTTTTCCAGTTCACGGGTGATTTGCTTGCTGCGCCGATGCTCGAACCTGTCATTCAGTGGCTTGCCGTTCTCGTCCACCCGCAACCCCACGATGTGGATATGGTGGCGGTCGATGTCGGTATGCTTGTACACCAAATAAGGCTGGTCGCCATAGCCCAACTTCCGCATATACTCCTGTGCAATGTCGGAAAGCTGCTGGTCGGTCAGCACGTCTTCCGGGTGCGGGTTTATGGAAATATGAAGTATCGGCTTCTTGGTGGATAGCTGGACGGGCATCTGCATTTCAAAGCTGCGCATACACTCGCCGATAGAGAAATTCCCGTCCTCGCTTAACAGCATCCGGTTGGAGAAAAGCACCTTTGCTTCCCCGCTGTCCACCTTGTTTTGGTTGTACGCCAGTGCGCCGAACATATTGCCGCCCGTGCTTATTTTGGCAACCATAGTTCCTTGCACTCGTTTGTCAGGTCGATAACCTGACGGTTCAACATCGCCAGTTCGGTGGTCGCTTTCTCCAGTTTATAGAGAAAAGCCAATGCCTTTTTCTCCGAAAAGTTGCTGTGCAACGCCTTTACGACTTGGTTGTAATTGACCGCTACCGCTCTGAATTGGGCGTAAAATTCGGTCAGCCGGGCGCAATATTCTACTGCCGATTTGTCCACTTTCACCACCCGGAACGGCTCGCCGAACAGCCGGGCGGCGATGAAACGGGACTTGCTTGTGACGCCCGACTGCTCCCATTGCGAGAGGAAGCGGGCGTTCTCCCGGTCGTTCAGGTAAAGGACATGGCGATGCTTCGCCGGGTCTGCGAGGGCGGGGCGACCGCCCTTGTTAGGTTTTCTTGTTTCCATGCTTCTTTGGATTAAAAAAATTACGACTTCGGAGTGATTTTTACCCCCGCAAGGGGCAAGGCGTTTTCAGGCACGGAAAACGGTTTTGTAGCATACAAAACACACCTTGCTATTTTGTATAAATTCCTCACGCTCGGCAAAACAAGCAAGCTCGCTTTGCTCTCGCTTAATCGGAATTTTCTGACGAAAATCGAAATCCGTCCGTGACGGATTGGGGTTAGCGTGGAACGGTAAGCCCTGCCGTTCACCAGCCCGGTTTTACACCTGCGCCCCCGGCGGTTCGTTACTCCGCTGCAAAGTAACGGCGATTTATAATGCTGTAAAATAGGCGGTTGGTGGACAAATCGGGACAGCGCAGGACAAATCGGGACAAGGTTTTCAGGGGACGTTTTTTCTCCCTTTTTTTGCATCGGATTTCAAGATTGAAAGAAATATTCCAATCAGGAAAGAATGATTGAAAGCATGATTTCAAGAAAACGTGATTGCAAGATTTCAATATTTCAAGAAAGAATGAAAGCAGGAAAACAAGATTGAAATAAAACAGTCTTTCAATCTTTCAAGATTGCAATATGGAAACAAAGAAAGCTATATGGCTGGATTGATTGAAAGCAATAAATAAATCTATCAACCAATAATGAACGAAAGCAATATGGAAAACGAGAAAACACCCCTTTATGTCGCCTTTTCCACCCAAAAGGGCGGGGTCGGCAAAACCACCTTTACCGTGCTGGCGGCAAGTTACCTCTATTACCTCAAAGGTTACGATGTGGCGGTGGTTGATTGCGACTACCCGCAACACTCCATTGCCGGGATGCGCAAGCGGGATGCCGAGCAGGTCGGGGCGGATGAAGATTACAAGCGCATGGCGTATGAACAGTTTACCCGGCTGGGAAAGAAAGCCTACCCGGTATTGTGCAGTTCACCCGAAAAGGCGATTGCAACGGCTGACGGGTATGTAGCCGCCGGACACGTGCCGGATATTGTCTTTTTCGACCTGCCCGGCACGGTGAACAGCGAGGGCGTGATAAACTCCCTTGCGGGCATGGACTACATCTTCACCCCCATTTCAGCCGACAAGGTGGTGCTGGAAAGCAGCCTGTCGTTCGCAATGGCTATCCAAAAGCTATTGGTGAAGAATGAAGCCTGCCGACTTGCCGGGCTGTACCTCTTTTGGAACATGGTGGACGGGCGGGAGAAAACAGACCTTTACACCGCCTATGACAAGACGATTAAGGAACTGGAACTGCCACTGATGAAAACCTTTATCCCCGATACCAAACGCTACAAAAAGGAACTGGTAGCGGATAAAAAGGCGGTGTTCCGCTCCACGCTCTTTCCAGCCAGCCGCCCGCTGGTGAGGGGAAGCAACTTGGAAGAACTGATAACCGAAATAGTGTACTACATCAAATTAAAATGATATGGCAAAGCAAAGCGGCGGGATGCCGAAGATAGACGAGGATTTTATGCGGGAACTTATTTCGCAAGGTGTCCCCAGTAAACAAGATAATAATAAGACGAATGATGTACCGCAAGAAACACAAACAGAAACGGTGCAAGTAGAGAAATCGACACCCCGCAAGCGCAAGGGCGGTTCGGGCGACTACCGGGAAACCTATTTTCAGAAAGTGGAACTGGCAGACCGACAACCCTTGTACGTGAGCCGTACCACGCACGAGAAGCTGATGCGTATCGTGACGGTGATAGGCGGGCGAAAGGTGACGGTAAGCAGCTACGTGGAAAACATTCTGCTACGCCACTTCGAGCAGTACCAAGACGAGATAAACACCCTGTACGAAAGTCACTTCCAAAAGCCCTTTTAGCTATGGTAGCCTATTGCATATTAACCGGGCTTTTGGTGTACTACATCGCCCTGTGGCTGTGGTATCGCTACACGGACAGCCGGACATCACCGGGCAGAACGGATGATGCGCCGCTTCCACGAAACGGGGTTTCAGGCTACACGCTGATAGGTGAAAGCCGATACAAGGGTGGACTAATCGGGACAGCGCAGGACAAATCGGTACACATCCCGCAAACGGCTGAAAATGATACTATTTTTGCGCCGCAAGCTGACGGACAGCCGGAAGAAAACATTTCGGAAACAGCACCCGAAGCGGAAGAAACGCCCGGTTACGAGAATGACGAACCCGACTACGAGGACGAGGAAATAGCCGGGTACATGAACGGTGACGATGATACCGGGCGGGCTACGGGCGTGAGCTTTGACGAACTGGGCAAAGCGGTACGCACGGCGAACGCCGACACCTCCACCGAAGCGGAACAGCGGCAAGCAGCCGGGACGCTGGCAAGCATTGAGGGGACAAACCTCTATGATGCGGTGGTAGAAAACATCAACGGCGGGCTGGCAAAGGTGACGGAGCTACTGGGGCGGAACGAAGCGGAACTGGCTGTCGCTCCCAACTTATCCGAAGCAGCCGGGATGAGCCAAGAATACAAAGCGTTCGACATGAACGATTTCCTGTAATATAATAATGTGTAACAATATGAAGCAACGTGACTACGGTTGATTGGCAACCTGAAAACCAAACAGACAAACGGGAATGTTCCCGACCACTAAAATTTCAAATTATTCACCAGCTGGGAAAGGCGGACTTCCCAACCGCCGCCCGGCATTAAAAACAAATCACAATGAGAAAGAAAATCTTTTTGTCGGCGGCTATCCTTGCCGCTGCGGTAAGTGCCTACGCACAAGGCAACGGGCAGGCGGGCATCACCGAAGCCACGAACCTAATCACAGGGTATTTCGACCCCGGAACAAAACTGGTGTACGCAATCGGGGCGGTCTGCGGCTTGATTGGCGGGGTAAAAGTATATAACAAGTTTTCGAGCGGCGACCCCGACACCTCAAAGACTGCCGCCAGTTGGTTCGGGGCGTGCATCTTCCTGATTGTCGCCGCCACTATCCTGCGGTCGTTCTTCCTCTAAACCAGCGGCTATGTCTGAATATCCGGTAAACAGGGGTATCGGGAAGCCGGTGGAGTTCAAGGGGCTGAAAAGCCAGTACCTCTTTATCTTTTGCGGCGGCTTGCTTGCCGTCTTCGTGGTGTTCATCGTCCTGTTCATGGCGGGCGTGAACCAGTGGATATGTATCGGTTTCATCGTGTCGGCTCCGCTGCTGCTCGTGTGGCAGACGTTCCGGCTCAACGCACGGTACGGCACGCACGGGCTGATGAAAGCAGCCGCACGCAAAAGACACCCACGCTTCATTATCAGCCGAAAGGCGATACCCCGGCTGTTCAACTACAAAAGAAGAAAGGAAGAAAGAACATGAGGAATACATTAAAGGCTACCACGCTGGAAAGGAAATTTCCACTTTTGGCAGTGGAGAACGGCTGCATCATTTCAAAGGATGCGGACATAACGGTGGCTTTCAGGGTGGAACTGCCCGAACTGTTCACCGTCACCAGTGCCGAGTACGAAGCCATACATTCGGCATGGTACAAGGCAATCAAGGTGCTGCCCGACTACTCCATAGTACACAAGCAGGACTTCTTCATCAAGGAGAACTACCAGCCCGACACGGAAAGGGACGAGCTTAGTTTCCTGTCCCGGAGTTTTGAACGGCATTTCAATGAACGCCCGTTCCTGAACCATTACTGTTACCTGTTCCTGACAAAAACGACAAGGGAGAGAAGCCGCCGACAGAGCGACTTCTCCACCCTCTGCCGGGGCAGGATTGTTCCGCAAGAGATAGCCGACAAGGAAGCGGCGGCAAAGTTCATCGAAGCGGTCGGGCAGTTCGAGCGCATCATGAACGACAGCGGGTTTGTCACCCTTACCCGGCTGGCGGCATCGGAAATCACCGGACAGGATGGAAAGGCGGGCATCATCGAGAAATACTTCTCGCTCTCGCAGACAGATACCACCTGCCTGAAAGACATCGGGCTGTACCCGGAAGAAATGCGTGTCGGGGACGATATACTGTGCCTGCACACGCTTTCGGACGTGGAAGATTTGCCCGGAAAGGTCGGGACGGACTGCCGATTTGAGAAGCTGTCCACTGACCGGAGCGACTGCCGACTGTCATTCGCCGCCCCGGTGGGCGTGCTGTTGTCGTGTAACCACGTCTATAACCAGTTCATCTTCATAGACGACCACGCCGAAAACCTGAAGAACTTCGAGCAGACCGCCCGGAATATGCAATCGCTCTCCCGTTACTCCCGTGCCAACCAAGTGAACAAGGAGTGGATAGACGAGTACCTGAACGAAGCCCACAGCAAAGGGCTTGTCTCGGTGCGCTGCCACTGCAATGTCATGGCATGGAGTGACGACAGGGACGAACTCAAACGCATACGCAACGATGTGGGAAGCCAGCTTGCGTTAATGGAGTGCAAGCCACGCCACAACACCACCGACACGCCCACGCTCTTTTGGGCGGGCATACCCGGCAACGAAGCCGACTTCCCGGCAGAGGAAAGTTTCTACACGTTCTTGGGGCAGGCTCTCTGCCTGTTCGTGGAAGAAACGAACTACAAGAGTTCGCTTTCGCCGTTCGGTATCAAAATGGTGGACAGGGTAAGCGGTCGCCCGCTGCACATCGACATATCGGATTTGCCCATGAAGAAAGGCATCACCACCAACCGCAACAAGTTTATACTTGGGCCGAGTGGTAGCGGGAAGTCTTTCTTCACCAACCACATGGTGCGCCAGTATTACGAGCAGGGTGCGCACGTGCTGCTGGTCGATACGGGTAACAGTTACTTGGGGCTGTCCCAGCTTATCCACAACCGCACGCACGGCGAGGACGGGATTTATTTCACCTACACCAACGAGAACCCGATAGCGTTCAACCCGTTCTATGTCGAGGACGGGGTATTTGACATCGAGAAGAAAGAGAGTATAAAAACCCTTATACTCACCCTGTGGAAGCGGGACGATGAAGCCCCCAAGCGGTCGGAAGAAGTGGCGTTGTCCAATGCGGTAAGTGCCTATATCGAACGTATCACGGGCGACAGGTCGGTAACGCCCTGCTTCAACACGTTCTACGAGTTTGTCCGGGATGATTACCGCCGACAGCTTGAACAGAAGAACGTCAGGGAAAAGGATTTTGACATAGACAACTTCCTGAACGTGCTTGAACCATATTACAAGGGTGGCGAGTATGACTATTTGCTGAACTCCGACAAGGAGCTGGATTTACTGCATAAACGCTTCATTGTCTTTGAATTGGACAACATCAAAGACCATAAGATTTTATTCCCGATAACGACCATTATCATCATGGAAGCGTTCATCAACAAGATGCGCAAGTTAAAGGGAATAAGGAAGTTAATACTAATCGAGGAAGCGTGGAAAGCGATTGCGTCAGCGAACATGGCGGACTACATAAAATATCTGTACAAAACCGTCCGAAAGTATTTCGGGGAAGCGATTGTGGTAACGCAGGAAGTGGAAGATATTATTTCCTCGCCCATAGTGAAAGAGAGTATCATCAATAACTCGGACTGCAAGATTTTGTTAGACCAAAGAAAATACTTGAATAAGTTCGACAGCATACAAAACCTGCTCGGACTGACCGACAAGGAGCGTTCGCAGATATTGTCTATCAACATGGCGAACCACCCCGGACGGAAGTACAAGGAAGTTTTCTTCTCGCTGGGCGGCACGCAGTCGGCGGTATATGCCACGGAAGTTTCGCTGGAAGAATATTTCACATTTACGACAGAGGAAAGCGAGAAAATGGAACTGTTCGCCCTCGCCGAGAAGCTGGGCGGAAACCTTGAACTGGCTATCAAACGGCTTGCGGAAAGCAAACGCAATCCCCAATCATCAACAACTTAAAAATTAGGAACATGAAGAAAACAATTCTCCTTATGGCGGTATGCCTTTGCTTCATCGGCAAGGCATCCGCACAGTGGGTGGTGTCAGACCCCGGCAACTTGGCACAGGGTATCATCAACACGACCAAGCAGATAGTGCAGACTTCCACCACTGCCCAGAACACGCTGGACGGCTTCATGGAAGCGCAGAAGATTTTCCAGCAGGGTAAAAAATATTACGATGCGCTCAAAGCGGTGCATGACGTGGTAAAGGGCGGTGTCAAGGTGAAGAAGTCCATTGAACTGGTGGCGGAAATATCCGAAATCTACGTGCGCAACTTCCAAAGTATGCTGGCAGACCCGAATTTCACGCCTGACGAACTGTCCGCAATCTCGTTCGGCTATGCCAAACTGATGTCGGAAAGCTCGGACGTGTTGCAGGACTTGAAGAATATAGTGAACATCACGGGTATGTCGCTGACGGATGCCGAACGGCTGGCAATCATCGACAACGCTTATCGAAGCCTGCTCAACTACCGCAACCTCGTGAACTACTACACCCGCAAGAACATATCCGTGTCCTACCTGCGGGCAAAGAAGAAAAACGACACCGACCGGGTGCTGGCTCTCTACGGCTCGGCGGATGAACGCTACTGGTAACATATAAATCGGTATGCCTATGTTATTAGCAGCAGTGGATTTTGACAACCTGCACCAAGTGTTGCGGGTGCTGTACGATGAAATGATGCCCTTGTGCAGCAACATGACGGGGGTAGCGAAAGGTATTGCCGGGCTGGGTGCGCTGTTCTATGTAGCCGCCAAAGTGTGGCAGTCGCTCGCAAGGGCGGAAGCCATAGACGTGTACCCGCTCCTGCGTCCCTTTGCGCTGGGGCTGTGCATCATGTTTTTCCCAACTTTCGTGCTGGGCACTATCAACACGGTGCTGTCGCCTGTGGTGAAAGGGTGCAACCAGCTTATGGAAACGCAGACTTTCGACATGAACGAGTACCGGGCGCAAAAAGACCGACTGGAATATGAAGCCCTGATGCGAAGCCCCGAAACGGCTTACCTCGCATCAGACGAGGAATTTGACAGGCAACTGGAAGAACTGGGCTGGTCGCCCTCCGACATGGTGACTATGACGGGTATGTACATGGACAGGGCGGCGTACAATATAAAGAAGTCCGTCCGGGACTGGTTCAGGGAACTGTTGGAAATGCTCTTTCAGGCGGCGGGGCTGATTATAGACACGCTGCGCACGTTCTTCCTGATTGTGCTTTCGATACTGGGTCCGCTGGCGTTTGCGATTTCCGTCTATGACGGTTTCCAAAGCACGCTGACCCAGTGGATTTCACGCTATATCTCCATTTACCTGTGGTTGCCCGTGTCCGATTTGTTCAGCAGCGTGCTGGCACGCATACAAACGCTGATGCTCCAAAAGGACATTCAGGAACTTTCAGACCCGAATTTCATTCCTGACGGGAGCAGCACCGTGTATGTAATCTTTATGATTATAGGTATCGTGGGCTACTTCACCATTCCTACGGTGGCAAGCTGGATTGTCTCGGCTGGCGGCACGTCTGCCTATAACCGCAACGTGGCACGGGCGGGGTCAATCGCCGGGGCTGCGGTCGGTGCGGCAAGCGGAAAAGTAACCGGGAAACTACTCAAATAAGACGGTTTCCACTCGGTAGCTACCTTGACCGTCACTTGGTAGCTACTTTGACAACCTCTTGGTAGCTGCCTTGACAAAGGGGCTGCAATAGAAAGATTTTAGAAACATTATTAGAACATACAAGAAAATGGAATTTAAATCATTAACGAACATCGAAACGAGTTTCCGGCAAATCCGGCTCTTTGCACTGGTATTCATCTGCCTGTGCGCACTGGTGACGGGCTTTGCCGTGTGGAACTCGTACAGCTTCGCCGAAAAGCAGCGGCAGAAGATATACGTCCTCGACAACGGCAAAAGCCTGATGCTGGCACTCTCGCAGGACATGGCACAGAACAGACCCGTGGAAGCCAAATCGCACGTGCGGCGTTTCCATGAACTTTTCTTCACCTTATCACCCGACAAGGGGGCTATCGAAAGCAACATCAAACGCTCGCTGTTCCTTGCCGACAAGACCGCTTTTAACTATTACAAGGACTTGGCGGAAAAGGGGTACTACAACCGGGTGATTTCCGGAAACGTCACGCAGACGGTGGAGATTGACAGCGTGAAGTGCGACTTCGACCAGTACCCCTACAAGGTGAACACGTATGCCCGCCAGTTGATTGTCCGGGAAAGCAGCCTGACGGTGCGAAGCCTTGTGACCTCGTGCCGCCTGCTCAACGCCACACGGAGCGACAACAACCCGCACGGCTTCATCATCGAAGCGTTCACCATTACCGAGAACAAGGATTTGCAAACCGTCAAAAGATAGCCGTATGGAAAGGAAACGAAATTACATCGAAAAGGTACAGGACTGGGCGGACGACCGACTGCGCCGGATGTGCGGACGGATTACGCCGGGCAAAAGGCTGGCGGTTATCCTCGTGATGTTCCTCTTTTTCGGCGGCTTGTCTATCTACATCACCGTTTCATCAATATACAATATCGGGAAACGGGACGGCAGGCGGCTGCAAATAGAACATATCAAACAACTGCCATTGCAGGGCAATGACACAATCAACAGTATCAACCCCTTAAACAGACCGGAATATGGAAGAAGTACAGAAGAATGAGAACGGCACGACCGTACCGCAGACGGACGGGAAGCCTGAAAAGGAAAAGAAGCCCAAACGGGAACTTACCCCGCAGCAGGTACAGCAGCGCAGGAAAATGATAGTCTTCCCGCTGATGTTCCTTGCCTTTGCCGGGTGTATGTACCTGATATTCGCCCCCTCCGGCAAAGAGGACGTGAATGTGGAGAGCGTGGGCGGCTTCAACGCCGACATACCCCTGCCCGCAGAGGACGGGATTATAGCCGACAAGCAAAAGGCTTACGAACAAGCGATGCTGAATCGCAAACAGCAGGACAAGATACAATCCTTGCAGGACTTCGGTTTCACGGGGGACGATGAAACGGAAGAACCGCAAGCGGAAATCGACCTGATGCCGGAAGAAGAACCGAAGCCCCAAAGGGGCGGCGGTGCTTCCTATTCGGCAAACGCTTACCGGGACATCAACCGCCAGTTAAGCACGTTCTACGAAACCCCGGCGGTGGACGAGGAAAAAGAGGACTTGAAGCGGCAGGTGGCGGAACTGACCGACAGACTGCAACAGCAGCAGAATGCCACGCCTACCACTGACGACCAAATGGCACTCTTGGAAAAGTCCTACGAGCTGGCGGCAAAATACATGAACGGGCAGGACGGACAAAGGGGGCAGATTGCCCAAATACCGACAGCCGGGCAGAACGGCGGCGTTATCGGCACTCCGGCTATTCCGGTGCAGGCTATCCGGGAAACAACCGTATCGGGATTGCAGCAGCCCGTGAGCGATGCCGACTTCATCCGAGCTTACAGCCAGCCACGAAACTACGGCTTCAACACGGCGGTAGGCACGGGCTACGCTATGGGCAGAAACACGATAGCCGCCTGCATCCACCAAGACCAAACGCTGACGGACGGGCAGGCGGTGAAACTACGGCTGCTTGAACCCATGCAGGCGGGAAACATAGTCGTGCCGAAGAATACCCTTGTGGCAGGAACGGCAAAGGTACAGGGTGAACGGCTCGACATACTGGTGTCCTCGATTGAGTATGCGGGCAATATCATCCCGGTGGAACTCGCGGTGTTCGACACGGACGGGCAAAAGGGATTATCTGTGCCGTCCTCTATGGAGCAGGAAGCGTTCAACGAAGCTATGGCGAATATCGGAAGCGGGCTGGGTACAAGTATTTCCTTTGCCCAAAGTGCCGGGCAACAGGTGGCTATGGACGTGACAAGGGGCTTGCTGCAAGGAACGTCCGGCTACCTCGCCAAGAAGTTCCGAACCGTGAAAGTGAAGCTGAAAGCCGGGTACAAGGTGATGCTTTACGCCAAACAACAATAACCATTTTATCAACCACTAAAATTTCAATTAACGATGAAACAGATTTTTGTAATGTTCGCCCTCTTGCTGGGCGTGTGTGCGGCAAACGCACAAACCACTGACACCGTGAAGTATGCGGCTGGCAACGACTTGTACCGGGGCATCACCCGGAAACTCCCGTACCGCCAAATGGTCACGCCCTACGGCGTGGAAGTGACCTTTGCCAAGACGGTGCATATCATCTTCCCCGCCGCCGTCCGCTACGTGGATTTGGGAAGCAACCACATCATAGCGGGAAAGGCGGACGGTGCGGAGAACGTTATCCGGGTGAAAGCCACGACAGAGGGCTTTCCGGGCGAAACGAACTTCTCCGTTATCTGCGAGGACGGGAGTTTCTTTTCATTCAACGCCAAGTACGCCCGTGAACCGGAAATGCTCAACATCGAAATGAAAGACTTCTTGGAGAACGAGGACACCAGCGACTTTTCGCATACCCGCATGAACATCTATTTCCGGGAATTAGGTAATGAAAGCCCGCTGCTGGTGAAACTGATAATGCGGAGCATCTACAAGAACAACGACCGGAAAGTGCGCCACTTGGGTAGCAAGCGTTTCGGCATACAGTTCTTAATCAAGGGGATTTACACCTATAACGGGATGCTCTACGTGCATACGCAGACAAAGAACAGTTCCAACGTGCCTTTCGATACCGACTTCATCAAGTTTAAGATAGTCGATAAGAAAGTACCCAAGCGCACGGCTATTCAGGAAACGGTGCTGGATGCGGTACGCAGCTACAACGAGGTGATAGAGATTGCCGGGAAATCGACCGTGCGCACGGTGTACGCCCTGCCGAAGTTCACCATTCCTGACGATAAACTGCTGTTGGTGGAACTCTACGAGAAGAACGGCGGGCGGCATCAGACCATACGGGTGGAGAACACCGACATCGTGAACGCAGAAGTGATTAACGAACTCAAAATCAAATAGGGAATGAAGAAACATATCTTTATAATGATGCTCTTTGCGCTGTGCCTGACCTCGTTTCAGGCACACGCACAAAGATACCTGCCGGGCATGAAAGGTTTGCAGGTCACGGCTGGCATGACGGACGGGGTGCATTGGAACGACAACACGGATTTCGCCTACCATATCGGGGCGGCGTACAGCGTTTACACCAAGAATGCCAACCGCTGGGTGATTGGCGGGGAATACCTGCACAAGAAGTATGACTACAAGGATATGCGTATTCCGGTCGAACAGTTCACCGCAGAGGGCGGCTATTACCTGAAATTCCTATCGGACAGGCGAAAGACCTTTTTCCTGTCGCTGGGACTGTCGGCACTCGCCGGGTATGAAACAAGCAACCGAAGCGAAAAGCTGTTGCCGGACGGCTCTACTTTGCTGGATAAGGACTGCTTCGTTTACGGCGGGGCTTTAACGCTGGAACTGGAAGCCTACCTGACTGACCGGATAGCCTTGCTTGTCAGCGCAAGGGAACGGGCGTTGTTCGGCTCGGACATAGGCAAGTTCCACACGCAGGTATCTTTGGGACTGAAATTCATTATCAACTGACCGCTATATAATAATGTATATGAAGAATGTAATGTATAAAATCATCATGGGCTGCTACATCGTGGCCGCCCTCGTGCTTGTCACCGCCTGTAATGACAACTTGGATATTCAGCAGGCTTACCCGTTCACGGTGGAAACGCTGCCCGTACCCAAGAAACTGAAAGTGGGTGAAACAGCCGAAATACGCTGCCAACTGGTGCGTGGCGGCGACTACCAGCCTACGACCTACCAAATACGCTATTTCCAGCCTGACGGCAAAGGGAAGCTGGAAATGGATAACGGTACGGTGTTCCTGCCCAATGACCTGTACCCGCTGGAAAAAGAAACGTTCCGGCTATACTACACATCGGCATCGACAGACCAGCAGACGATAGATATTTATGTGATTGACAACTTCGGGCAGGTACAGCAACTTACACTATCATTTAATAACGACAGTAGTACAAAAAAATAAATTGGTTAAAGGAATTTGTAAATAAGTACCCTGATATATATCCGGGGT
>RCNH01000449.1_pt1 | contig 17085 bp, 18 predicted proteins | sample 2041161 | NCBI WGS metagenome assembly RCNH01 (sample SAMN09708215, study PRJNA481090) | Feces metagenome, whole genome shotgun sequencing project. | biome: feces | host: Leptonychotes weddellii | place: Antarctica: Sion Island | collected 2010-03-01 | reverse complement strand
GGGGAAGTAAGCACAGGGATTGGTCAGGGTGACCACCAGGGTGTGCTCATCCGCGGCCTTTACCCCCAGGTTTTCCTGAGCAGCCTTCACGGCATCCTCGGCCTCGGCGGCCAGCAGCTCCTCTGCGCCTGCAATGTAGGTGGCCCAGGTGCCAGCGTACAGAGCGCCGGTCTTAGCGGTAAACAGGCGAGTCCAGGCAAAGTCGAAATCGTTGGCGGTAACCGGCTCGCCGTTGCTCCACATTGCGTTGTCGCGCAGGTGGAAGGTCCAGGTCAGGCCGTCCTCGCTGACCTCCCAGCTCTCGGCCACGCCGGGAACTGCCTTGTTTTCGGCATCCAGGCCGGTCAGGCCCTCATTGGTGTGGCGCATCACGGTAAAGGCAGTGCCATCGGTGGTGAGGATGCTGTTCATCTCCGGGGGCTCACTGTTCAGGTTCATGACTACGGAATCTGCCTCAGCGGTGCCGGGATACAGCCCGGTGGCGGTGGCGGCAGGTGCGTCGCTGCCGCTTGTGGCAGCAGGTGCTGTGGTGCCGCAGGCTGCCAGAGACAGGCTCATGGCCAGCACCAGAGCAAGTGCAAGTGCTTTTTTCATGGTTACTTTCCTCCTACTAAGCGTACTAAACGTGTGGTGCCTCCATTTTCAAGGAAGCGCAGCCCGCTCTGCCCGGCCTCTATTTCGCAGCAGTGCGGTACAGTGAGCTATGGTACTCCTTTAGCAGATAGAAGTCAATGGTTTTTTTCACCTGTTTCCCTTTTGTACTATTTATTCATTGTTCAGCGGATTATTTTGTATTTTATTCACCAATTCCGGCATATTTCAGCCTTTTCCCCTGTTTTTGTCCTTCAATCAGGGACAGTGTGCATTTTTATGCATCCCCCTGTTTTTGTGCAGTCTGTCCTTTTTTATGCCTTCAATTTATGCTATACTACCAATGATCGGCCCCCTTGAGGGGGCAGCACCACCATCAAGCTGGGAGGCTTTGACCATGCGAGACCACTATAAGATCACCGAGATCGCTTCCTTGTACGGCCTGTGTACCGACACCCTGCGTTATTATGAGGAGCAAGGTCTGCTGCACCCCACACGAGATCCGGAAAACGGCTATCGGCTGTATGGCATCCAGGATATCTGCACCCTGAACGTGATCCGCGGGCTGCGAAAGCTGGGGCTTTCCACTGCGGAGATCGGGGCCTATTTGAGTGGCCGAACCGTGCAAACCACCCTGGAGCTGCTGCGCCGGGAGGACAGGATGCTGTCGCAAAAAATTTTTGAGTTGTCCTCCATGCGCGCACAGGTTCGCCAGCAGGCCAGGGAATTACGGGCCAATCAGCGGATTTTTCCGGAGCAGCCCCTGCTGGAGACCCTGCCGCTGCGGCCCTGTTTTGTGCTGTCAGAAAACGTGATCCTGGAGCATGAGATCGACTTTTTCATCAAAAAGCTGCAAAAGGAGCACCAGTCTGTGCTACAGGCCCTTGGCACACGGCAGATCGGAGCGGTGCTCAACCAGGAAAAGCTGGCCCAGGGCTACAGCACCCATTTCCGCTCGGTGTTCATTTTGGGGGATGACCCCGCCCAGTGCGACACCCAGCTGCCTGCGGGCATCTATGCCTCCATCTATTATAAAGGAGAGTACGGCCAGGCGGCCCGGATGTACGACCAGCTCACCGGCTTTCTGGCCCAGCAGGGGCTGGAGCCTGCGGCGGCCCCCATGGAGCTGTATCCCATTGATGCCCACCACACTCTGCTGCACAGCGAATATCTGACCCAGGTGCAGGTGCTCACCCGGCCTGCCGCCGCTCCATAAATGGCGAAGGGCCGGGCAGGACGGCGCTTTCTGGGGGATGCCCTGCGCATTTTAACCGAATTGTCATTGACTTTGCTCCGGGTATATGCTATTTTTTGTACAATTCCAGCGGCTGCGCACCAACCCCTCCAGCCGCTGTTCCATCTTTGCAATAAAGGAGAAAATCATCATGTTGAAAAAGCTGATCTGTACCACGTCCGCCCTGGCTCTGGCCCTGGCCCTGACTGCCTGCGGCAGCAGCGAATCTACCCCTGCCAGCAGCACTCCTGCCAGCAGCACCCCCGCCGTCAGCAGCGAGGCCGTCAGCAGCGCTCCCGCCAGCAGCGAGGCCGCCAAGGGCGGCGCACTGGATCAATCTGCCTATCTGGAGGAGGCCATGGGCCTGGCAGTGGCTGCCCAGAATTTTGCCGATGCCTTCCAGGGGATCGCAGTCCCCAGCACCACCAGCGACGAGGAGATCGCCGCTCTGACCGAGGATATGCTGGCCCGCATCAAGACCGGACGGGAAGCCTTGCAGCCCTTCTATGATTTTGCCCAGGTGCTCCCGCCTGAAGGGCAGGAGGCCGTTCACGCCGAGATCTCCGAGGCTGCCGCCAAGCTGGCCGACAGCGCCAACAAGTACATGGATACCCTGGAGGGCATCATGAAGGAGGAGATCGATCCCTCTGCCTATGACGAGGCCGAGGCCACCTACACCACCGAATCCACCGAAGCCGCCAACGCTCTGGTGAGCGCCCTGAGCAAGCTGGACCCTGTTCAGCAGTAAGCGGGGCATCCCTTTAAGGGATGGAGCTGACAAAAGGCTCCGGGCAATCGATACTGCCAGATCGAGCAATTAAAAAAATGAGTGTATGAACCTTCATACACTCATTTTTTTATTTTTGAGGAAAGTCGTTTTTCCAGAGTCGTTGCAGCCTATGAGATGCATTTTCATCCCCATCATCTTCGAATATATCCTTTGCCTGCCACAGAGCAAGCGGGCGGGGCCTTTTGGGGGAGGCTCTTGGCGGCCCTTACACCGATAAGGCGGCAAAAGCAAAAAAATGACCCGAATTTCTTCGGATCATTTTTGGTGCGCCAGAAGGGACTCGAACCCCTGACCTCTTGATTCGTAGTCAAGCACTCTATCCAGCTGAGCTACTGGCGCGTCTTTGATTTTTGCGACCACTTGAGCGGTGCAGTTAATATATTACCAGACCTTTGGGGAATTGTCAAGTATTATTTTTAAAAATCCGAATTTACAATTTGTTCATATCGCTTTCAAAATTTACACTTATCTTTTGGGTATTCTATAGTCACAGGGCACGGAGCCGCAACCGGAGCCCTGCAACATGATTCCTCCTCACACCAAAGCGATACCCCTAAAAGCCCCCTGTGTTCCGCAAGCGCAGGGGGCCTTTCCTTTGCCCCTTCCGGGTCGATGTCCTTTTGGCATCGGCCCGGTTTTTTTGCCTGGTCACTGGGGCGGCACCTCCTTGTGCTGAAAGGTCACCTCGCCGTTTTCACACAGCGCCACCCCGTAGCTGGGATGGCCGTCAAACGCCCGGCCCACGCTGCCCGGATTGAACAGATAGACCCCCTCCATCTGCTCCAGCTCCGGCACATGGGTGTGACCGAACAGGGCCACGTCCACCCCCCGGCCATGGGCGGCCTCGGCCAGTGCGAGCAGGCCCGTCTTGACCGAATAGCGGTGGCCGTGGGTACACAAAAACAGCACCTGCTCAAAGGCCACCAGGCCCTCCTCCGGGCCTTGTGCGTCATAGTCGCAGTTGCCCAGCACATGGTAGATCCGCAGCTGCCGAAATTCCTCGGCCAGACCCTCCAGATCCCTATAGCCGTCGCCCAAAAACACAAGGGCCGCCGCATCCGGCTCGGCTTGCAGAATACGCCGCAGCGCCGGGGCATCCCCGTGGCTGTCTGACGCGATCACGATTTTTTTCATTCCAGCTCCTCCTCCCCAGAACGGGTCAGCAGCCGATACACCTGGCTTTTGGAAAAGGGGGTACCCGCTGCCGCCTGCTTGGCCGCCGCACTGGGCGAAAGCCCCTCCTCCAGCAGAGCACGGGCCTTGTACGCCGTGTCCTCCAGGGTGCAGGCGGCCTGCTCCAACGGCTGCGGCTCTGCGCCTGCCATCACCAGCACATATTCTCCACGGGGGTCGTTGCTCTGATACCACTCCACCGCCTCCCCCAGAGTGGTCTTGCGGATCTCCTCGTGCAGCTTGGTCAGCTCCCGTGCCAGGGTGATGCTGCGCTGCGGCCCAAAGGCTGCGGTCAGATCGTCCAGTGTGGTGCGCAGCTTGTGGGGGGCCTCGTAAAAGATCACAGTGCGCTCCTCGTTTTGCAGCGTGTCCAGCCGCTGCATCCGCTGGCGGCGGTTCACCGGAAGAAAGCCCTCAAACACGAACCGCCCGGTGCTCTGGCCCGACACCGCCAGCGCAGTGACGCAGGCACTGGCCGCCGGCACCGGCACCACCCGGATGCCCTGCTCCAGCGCATCCCGCACGATCACCTCGCCGGGGTCGCTGATGGCGGGCATCCCCGCATCGCTGCATAGCGCACAGCTTTCGCCTGCGGCAATGCGATCCAGGATCAGCTGGCCCCGCTCCTTGAGATTGTGCTCATAGTAGCTGACCATGGGCTTTTTCAGCCCCAGGTGATTCAGCAGCTTCATGGTCACGCGGGTGTCCTCGGCGGCAATGAAATCCGCGCTGCCAAAGGCCGCCGCCGCACGGGGGGTCATGTCCTCCAGGTTGCCGATGGGCGTGGCTACGATATAAAGGGTTCCTGCCATAAGGGGTTCCTCCTTTTAGGAAATCGCGTTTTTGGCGGGGCCTATTCCGCCGGGGCCAGATATTGAAAGCCGTCTCCGCCGGTGCCTGTCAGGATGTCCGGCAGCACCCGCAGGCCGGAAGCCCGGTTTTTCTGGGCTTCGCACAGGAACAGCCAGGGTACGCTGGCGGCCTCCTTTTTGGCAAACACCAGCCGCTTGGGCTCCAGCCCGCAGGCCGCCACCGCCGCCAGGGCCTGGGCCAGACGATCCGGCGGATAGCAAAAGGCAAAGCGTCCGCCATCCCGCAGCAGACGGGCCGCGCAGGCCGCCGCATCCGTCAGGGTACAGCTGTTCTCGTGCCGGGCGGCGGCACGGGCCGGGTGGGGGCTTTGCGGCCCCGCCGAAAAATAGGGCGGGTTGCAGGCCACCACATGGGCGGTGTGGGGCCGATGGGCCGCCAGCTGCCGCAGATCGCCGCACAGCGGGGTGAGGTGGTCGCCCTCCGGCAGCAAGGCCCGGCTTTTTTCCAGCAGGGCAGAGGCTTCCGGGGCAAGCTCCACCGCCAGGCATGGCCCCCGGTGGCCCAGATCGTGCCAGGCCAGCGCCACGATGCCGCAGCCGCTGCACAGATCCACCGCCTGCTCGGCACGGCGGGGACGGCAAAAGCCCGCCAGCAGCAGGGCATCGGCCCCAAAGCGATGCACCTGGCTGGTATACACCCTGGTTCCATTGTGCAGGGTCTGGCTGTGATCTTGCTGCATACCGTGCTCCTTTTATTCTATGCGGCGCTGGGGCCGACGGCTCCTGGCCTGGCCGCCCCGCACCGTGTCTTACACAGGATACCCCCAAAAGGCGCATCCCAAAAGAAAAAACGAGGCGGGCATCAGGCGCCCGCCTCTGTTCTTCCCATGATGGTATCGAACAATTACTGCTCGATGGCGCCAGTGGGGCAAACCCCGGCGCAGGTGCCGCAGTCGATGCAGCTGTTGGGATCGATGTCATACTTGCCGGTGCCCTCAGAGATAGCGCCAACGGGGCACTCGCCAACACAGGTGCCGCAGGAAATGCAAGCGTCAGTAATCTTGTAAGCCATGGTGTAACTCCTTTTTTCTCCGCGCAGGTTAAAATATTAGTGGCCGGTCAGCTCCACGGCGGCGCGGTGTCCGTGGCCCGGCAAGGCAGCGCCTTTACAGGCACCCCCAGCACCCTATATTCTAGCACAAATTCCGAAGAGCGCAAGAGGTTTTCTTGCTATTTTTAAGCTCCCACTGTTTTTTTGTTGCTTTTTCGGGAATCCACCCCGCAAAAACCATGGTGCAGAACGCTTTTTCACGGCTGCTCCGGATCGGGCTTTTTGGGGGCCCGCTTGCCGCCCCGCAGATAGGTACACTCGCTGCGCTTATAATAGCGGGGGGCCAGGCTGCTGCCCTCGGCCCGCACCTTGAGCATACCGCTCACCGGGTTGGCCTCCAGCACCACGCCCTCGCCATCCGGCGTGTGGACGATGCTGCCCGGCATGGGGGTGATGCCATTCAGATATTCATAAGCCTTCTGCTCATAGGAAAGGCAGCACATCAGCCGCCCGCAGCAGCCGCTGACCTTGGTGGGGTTCAGGCTCAGGCCCTGCTCCTTGGCCATTTTGATGGACACCGGCTGGAAGTCCTTTAAAAAGCGGCTACAGCAGAAGGGCTGGCCGCAGATGCCAAGACCTCCCAGCATCTTGCTCTCGTCCCGCACGCCGATCTGGCGCAGCTCGATGCGGGTGTGGAACACCCCGGCCAAATCCTTCACCAGCTCCCGGAAGTCCACCCGGTTCTCGGCGGTGAAATAAAAGAGGATCTTGCTGCGATCCAGATTGTACTCCGCCTCCACCAGCTTCATCTCCAGGCCGTGCTTCTGGATGCGCTCCTGACACACGGCAAAGGCCTTTTCCTCATCGGCCCGGTTCTGCTGCATCCGGCGCACGTCCACGCTGTCTGCCATGCGGGTCACAGGCTTGAGCGCCTTCACGATGCTGGAATCCGGCACCTCCTTGACACCCGCCACCACCTCGCCGCATTCGGTGCCGCGGGCGGTCTCCACGATCACATAGTCACCGGCCTGGATGTCCCGGCCGTCAGGGTCAAAATAATAGCTTTTTCCGCTGGCCTTAAAGCGGACAGAGATCACTTTTTTCATGGTTTTTTCCAGTGCCGCTGCCGTGGGCGGCGTGGTTTCATGTCCTCCATGCCACGGCAAAAATCAGCCGGAGGTTCACAGGGAAGGAGGGGCCGCCCGGTTCAGAGCCGGGCCAGCCGGATGGCCAGATTGGTCAGCACCAGCTTGGCGCTGCCGTTGGCTGCCAGGGCCGCGGCGGCTTCGTCCGCCCGCAGCACGGCCCGGCCCGCCTGGGTGGGGGCCAGAGGACACACCTGGGGATGCCGCAGCGACGCCGCTGCCAGGCAGGAAAAATCCCGCAGCAGGGTCAGCGCACCGGGCTTGTCTTTTTCAAAGGCCGCCAAAAGGCACAACAGGGCATACTCGTCCCGCTGGGCCGCCGCCTGGGCCAGCCTGCCGGCGGTCTCCAGCAGCTGGGCGCGGGCCGGGTCAGTGGCCGCCTGGCGGCACAGCCCGATGTGGCCGTCATATACAATGGAAAGGAAATCCGCCTGCTCCGCCGCGTCGGGACAGCTCTGCCGCAGCCAGGCGGCACACTGCTGCCGGGACACTGGGGCCAGGGTATAGGCAGCGCAGCGGCTGCGGATGGTACCCAGCACTGCGCCCTGGCTGTTGGCGGTGAGGATGAACAGCACCCCCTCCGGCGGCTCCTCCAGCACCTTGAGCAGAGCGTTGGCGCTGGAGCCGTTGAGCATCTGAGCACCGTACAGGATCACCGCCCGGCCCCCTGCCGAAAGCGCTGTGTCGAACACCCGGCGGCGCACCTCACGGATGCGGTCGATGCGGATCTCGCCGGAGGCCCCCTCGCCCCGCACGGTGATGCACTCCGGGCAGGTGCCTGCCATCACCTGGTCGGCGCCGGGGCCGCCCTGGGGATACAGATGATCCGCCGCCAGGCACCGGGCGGCAAAGCCCGCGCCTGCGCCCTCCTCGCCGCAGAGCAGCACACTGTGGGCCAGGCGGCCGCTGTTCAGCGCCGTGGTCAGGCTGCTGCGCAGTGCCTCATTGCCCAGCAGCTGATCCAGCATCACAGCTTTTCAAACCGCTCCACAGGGGTCACAAAGACGGTGGCCCCGCCCACGGTCACCTCCAAAGGCATGGCGGTGGTCACCCCCAGCCCATAGCTGTTGGTGCTGGGCACCACCTCGGTGCGCTGCTGGCAGCACTGGGCAATGATCTGGATGCACTGATCCACCTTTTCATCCTCGGTGCCGATGAGCAGGGTGGTATTGCCCGCCATCAGGAAGCCGCCGGTGGTGGAAAGGCGGGTCACGGAAAAGCCGCCCTCGATCAGGGCCGCATTTACGGCACGGGTGTCCTCACGGTTGACGATCGCAGTGATCATTTTCATATGTCTTCACCTCAAACAGGTTGTTGGGCGCACACAAAGCGCCGCCACGCTCATTATAGCACGATGCGGGCCAAAATGGTATGGGGCAGCTGCCCCGCCGAAGGCCCTTTGGTCATTATAACACGGCACCGGGCCGTTTTCAAAGAAAACCGGGACAAAAACCCGTCAGCGCCACTGATCCTGCCAGGCCTTGCGGCGCTTGTAGTTGTCGTATTCCCGCTTGAGCCGAGGCCCAAAGAACAGCAGAAAGTTGGCCAGGCCGAACACCAGCGAGATCTTGATGGAAAAGCTGCCCACCAGAAAGTCCAGCAGATACATCACCCCGGCGATGGCCCCCAGCCACTTGACCTTTACCGGAAGGATGAAGAACACCAGGAACTCCATTTCGGGATACAGCACCGCAAAGGCAAAGAACAGCGAGAGGTTCAGCGCGCTGTTTCCCGCCATGCCAGTGAGCATACAGGAGGCCACCGCACCCAGCATTCCCACCAGATAGTACACATTGAAGCGGAAGCTGCCCCAGTTGCGCTCCAGGCTGGTGCCGATGAGATAATAGAGATACAGCTCCAGCGCAAACAGCAGCGGGTTGGTGGTGAGGCTGGGTACAAAGATAAAGCTGATCGCCCGCCACAGCTGCAAATGCATCAGGCCGCTGCGGGTCAGGTTGAGCATAAGGTAGACCCGCTGATCCAGCAGCATGACGGTGAGCCACACCGCCAGCTGCCCGAACACCACCAGCTTCATCAGATTTGGGATGCAAAAGCGTCTGTATTTTTGCTCCAGCTTGTCGATCCAATCCATGGACGATCCTCCTTTTTACGCTTGGCGGAGCAGCGATCCCAGCCGCGGCGGCGGCCCTGGATCTTGTGCTCCATGTGTTTTTGTTGTGCCTTGGGCCGCCGGGGGCAGCCTAGGCCCTCCAAGGGCCTTTTTGGCCCCCGGAAAAATAACGAATTGTAAACTTTCCACCTTTTCCACCGGCCCTTGTGGAAAACTCGAAGATTTCCACCGGGTTTTCCACACTTTCCACAGGGTTTTCAACAACTGCACCAAAAGAGTGGATTATACAAGCCGTATTGGCAGGGGGCCGACCCCCGCTGACATGAAAAGGGCCGCTGGGGGGTGAATGGAATTTTCGCCCCAAATTGACAAAAGCTCTTGCTTTTTGATTAAGACGAGGTATCGACAAAAAACGAGGGATGGCTGCAAAGGCGCAGCGCCTTTTCCGGCGGCGGCAGAAGGGGACAGCGGGCCGCCCCTTGGGCCTGGGCCAGCTTAAGTGCGGGGCAGCTCCGGGGGACGGAAGCCCTCGCCGAACACCTCCCCGGCCTCGCAGATCATCACCATGGCCGAGGGATCAACACGGTGGGCCTGGGTGCGCACCTGCACCACCTCGCTTTTTCCACAGGCGCAGAGCACCATGTCCCTCGGCTCCCGGCTGTAGGCCCCGGTGACCTGGGCCAGAGTGGCCCCCCGCCCGGTGGCATCCATGATGGCATCCGCCATCTGCTGGCCCTTGTTGGTGATGACCATGGTGAGCATACTGCTGCCCGCACCGCAGATGATCTTATCCGTGACGATGGTGGCCGCAAACACCGCCACCATGCCGTACAGCACGGCGTCGATGTCCCCAAAGGCCGCCCAGCCTGCCAAAATCACCGCCGCATCCATCCAGAGGGTGATCTGGCCAAAGCTCAAATGAGGAAAGCGCCGCTTGGCGGCATGGATGAGGAAATCCGAGCCTCCGGTGGAGGAGCCGCGCATATAGATCAGCGCCAGGCCCGCCCCCATGAAGATGCCCGAAAACAGGGCGCTGAGCAGACGGCTGCCCTCATACACGGGCAGCTGGGGGAAGACCAGATCCATCATCAGGGTGCTGATGATGATGGTGCGCACACTTTTGAACAAAAAGCGCCGGCCCAGTGTGCGGAAGGTCAGCAGCAGGATGGGCAGGTTCATCACAAAGCTCACCGTACCCACCGGCCATTGGGTGTAATGGTTGACGATCAGCGCCACGCCGGACACCCCGCCCGGTGCAAAGCCGCCCTTGATAGCAAAGGTATACACCCCCAGGCAGAACATCACGCTGCCCACCAGATCGTACACAACGTCCAGCACCAGCTCCTTGGCCTTGGATCGGTTCATCCAAAGGGCCTCCTTCCTATTAAAAAATCAAAAGGGCCGCCGGCTCCGGCAAAGGGCTCCGGGCCGGCGGCTTGTGTTTTCGGTGATCGCGGGGCCGCTCACGCCGTCAGATGGAACATCTGGGTGGCAATGCCAAAATAAATGGTGATGGAGCAGGCATCCACAATGGTGGTGATGAAGGGCGAGGCCATCAGCGCCGGGTCCAGCCCCACCCGCTGCACCGCCAGGGGCAGGGTGCAGCCAATGAGCTTGGCGATCACCACCGCCAGCAGCAGGCTCACCGCAATGAGCACCGCCAGCCGGGGATCTCGGTACATCAGCAGCACCCGCACACCGTTCACCATGGCCAGCACGCCGCCCACGATCAGCGCCACCCGCAGCTCCTTAAAGGCCACACGGGCGGCATCCCGCGGCTCGATCTCGTTCAGGGCCATGCCGCGCACCATGAGCACACTGCTCTGGTTGCCGCAGTTGCCGCCGGTATCCATCAGCATGGGGATGAAGGACACCAGCAGCGGCACCGCCGCAAAGGCGGCCTCGTAGTGGTTCAGGATCATCCCGGTAAAGGTGGCGCTAAGCATCAGCACCAGCAGCCAGGGGATGCGGTTGCGGGCATGAGCCCACACGCTGGTGGCAAAGTAGCTGTCCTCACTGGGATGGATGGCCGCCATGCCCTGGATGTCCTCGGTGGCCTCCTCGATCAGAACGTCGGTGGCGTCATCCAGCGTAACGATGCCCACCAGCATCCCCTCACTGTCCACCACCGGCATGGCCAAAAAGCCATAGCGGTTCATCTCATTGGCCACATATTCCTTGTCGTCCGTGACCTGCACCGCGATCACGTTTTCGTCCATCAGCTCCTGCACGGTGTCCTCCGGGCTGGCCAGCATCAGATCCCGTGCCGTGACCACCCCGATCAGCCGATTGCGCTCCACCACATAGCAGATATACACTGTCTCGGCGTTTTCGCCCACCCGACGGATCACGCCAAAGGCCTCGTCCACGGTCAGATCCTTGCCCAGCCGCACATACTCGGCGTTCATGATGCTGCCCGCCGAGTCCTCCGGGTAATGCAGCAGCTTATTGAGGATCTCGCGGGTCTCCTTGCTGCTGTTGGCCAGCACCCGCTTCACCACGCTGGCAGGCATCTCCTCCAGCACGTCGGCGGCATCGTCCAGGGCCATCTCCTCCAGCACCTCGGTGAGCTTGGCATCGCTCAGCGCCTCCACCAGCTCGCCGCGGGCATCCGGCTCCATATAGGCAAAGGCCTCGGCCGCCACCTCCTTTTGCAGCAAACGGAACACCAGCAGCCGCTGCTTTTGCTCCATGTCCTCCAGCAGCTCGGCCAGGTCGGCGGGCTGAAGCTCCTCGCTTAGATCACGCAGGTGCTTATAATCCTTTTGCGCCAGAAGCTCCAGCACCGCGTCCATGATCTGCTGCTCCAGGGTCTCTCTTGTTTCCATTCCGGGGTTACCTCCTTTTCGCTTTTCTGCGAAAGGGCGGCGCCCCACCCCGGCTATCCTTCGGGTACAGGCAGTCTCCTGCCCGCCGAAAGCCGGGGCCGGGCGGCGCCGCTTCGTCGGTTTTTACTACCACTGGGGTCCACCTGCACTCACCTGCCTTTTTTTGTTGGTCTGCGCCGTACTCCAGGCACTCCGGGGCTGGGCGCTATACAGTATCAGTATACTCTTTGCGCGGCTGTCTTGTCAACGCAGAGGCCGGGGAACGGGCCGCCTCCGGCCTGCCGTTTTTTTCCATTTTTGACCCTGACAGGCACCCCGGCAGGGATTTTGTGCTATGATGATGATACACAGAATAAATTTTCCCTGAGAGGTGTTTTGTATGCAGGTATTATTTGTGAATGGCAGCCCCCACGCCCACGGCTGCACCGATACCGCTTTGCGGGAGGCTGCCGCCGTGCTGGAGGAAAACGGCATCCAGACCCGGATGCTCTGGCTGGGGGCGGCCCCGGTGGGGGGCTGCTCCGGCTGCGGCGGCTGCCGGGCCACAGGCCATTGTGTGTTCGACGGCCCGGTGAACCAGCTCATTGACGCGGCGGCCCAGGCCGACGGCTATGTGTTCGGCGCTCCGGTGCATTACGCCGGGCCGGCGGCCAACCTGTGCGGGGCCATGGATCGGCTGTTCATGGCGGCGGGGCCGTCCCTGCGCTTCAAGCCCGCCGCCGCGGTGACCAGCGCCCGCCGGGCCGGAACCACCGCCTCGCTGGATCGCATCCAGAAATATTTTGACATCAACAATATGCTCACCGTGGGCAGCAAGTATTGGAACAACGTCCATGGCGGCACCCCCGACGAGGTGCGCCAGGATCAGGAGGGCCTGCAAACCATGCGACAGCTGGGCCGCAACATGGCCTGGGTGCTGCGCTGTTTGGAGGCAGGCCAGCAGGCGGGCATCCCGCTGCCCATGCTGGAAGCACCCATCCGCACCAATTATATTCGGTAAGCTCCGGCAGAAGCTCCGGGCCTTTGGGCCACGGAGCAAAAAGCGGCCATGCACAGTGCATGACCGCTTTTGCTGTTTTGGGGATTTTTCTGCCTTATCCTTGTTTTTCTCCCGGCTTTTCGGCAGGCTCCTCCTTTTCCGGGGGCCGATCTGCCAGCCACAGCCGGACAGACCCCGGCTCCACCCGGCAGTCCTCCGAGCTGCTCACTCCCCGTCGGCCAGAGGACAGGCTGCTCTGCCGGGAATCGGCAAACACCAGGCCCTCTGCATCGTAGACCAGCAGGGCATAGCCGCAGTCGCCGTAGTCCCCCCTGCCGCTGGGAGCCGCCAGCGCCAGCTGCCCGTCCTGCCAGAGGATGGACAATGGGCGATCACGATAGCCGGAGTTGTAGATCAGGGACTCAAATTCCTCCCGGCTGGGCAGCGGATGACTCAGCTGCCGCTGATACGATCCGTCCTCCTGCCGCTGGTACAGCACAAACCGGGGATTCTTTTCGCCGATGTCGTAAACCATGGCCAGCAGCAGCCCCGGCCGGAAATCCAGCTTCACCCACTGGTCGGGATGCACATCCTCCAGCACCAGGGTTTGCCGCTGTTTTCCCTCTGCATCCAGCAGCCGCAGCTCATAGCCCATGCCTCGGCGGCTTGCTGCCACCAGGCAGTCCTCCTCGGCGTTCACCGTCAGTATCCCCATGGCCTGCTCCGTCGGCAGGGGGCAGACAAATTCCAGATCCTCCGGCTGGGGGATCTGCTCCTTGGCATAAAGGGGCAGCCGATACAGCCCATAGCCGCCGGGGGTGGCGCTGTAATCCATCAGACTGCCGTCTGCCCGGCGGGCCTCCACCACAAAATAGTTCCATTCCCCCAGCTGGGCCGACAGACTGTACACCCCGCCATATTCCTCGGTCTGGGGGCTGGGGGTCACGTCCATGCCCACCACGCCATGGTCTGCCATGTCCAGCCCCACCTCCAGCCGGGGGTGGCCCTCGATGGGAAAACGAAAGCTCTCTTGCAGCTGCTGCACCAGCCGGTAGGCCCCCAGCTCCCGTGGGTCGATGCTTTCATCCCCCTGCTCCAAGCGGCGCTGCACCTCCATGACAATGTCCCAGTTCATCCACAGATCCGACACGGTGAAGTCCACCGTCAGGGGCCAGGCATCATAGTAATCCGCCAGCTCCACCGTCTCCCGGTAGGAGCCGTTTGCCGGGGCACGGCTGGCCACGTCCATCAGAAGCTTGCCCAGGCCAAAGGCGTTGGGCTCGTTTTCCGCATCAAAGGCACCCCCGCTCACCGTGGCCCCAAAGCTGTCGTTGAAGCGCAGCTCCAGGCTTTGCGTCTGGGGCCGCACCTCTGCCTGGTTCTGGTAGCTTCGCAGCGTAAAGTCCACCTGGGGGGCAAGCTCTTCCTGCCCCGGCGCCAAGCTGATCTGCCAGTACAGCCGGTTTCTGGCCTGAACGGTCATGTCCAGCCGCAGCTCCTTCACCGCCTCCGGCCCCGCCTGGGACGACCAGACCAGCTCCGGGTCTTGTTTCAGTGCCTCGGTCAGCTCGCTGCTGGGGGAGAAGCTCACCTGCTTGGCGCTGGCCATGGCAGCCGCCGAGAGCAGCCCCAGCCCTCCCAGCGCCAGCACCAGCAGCACACAGAACAGGGCAGCACTTTTTTTCATGGTCAGCCCTCCTCTCCGGTCAGTCTGTCCAGGGCCTGGCTCACCCGGTCGCCCCGGTAATGGTAGCTCTGCTTCACATAGTCCACCAGGCTCTGGCCCCGGTCGTCCAGCTCGTCGCTGGTCACGTCCCCCACCAGCTGGCCCTGATGCAGCAGCACTGCCCGGCCCACAAAGTCCGCCACCTCGCCGATCAGATGGGTGGACAGCAGCACCGTTTCCTCCGGCTCCAAAAGCCCCAGCAGTACCTTGTAGAAATCCTCCCGGTTGAACAGATCGCTGCCCGCAAAGGGCTCATCCATCAGGATGTAGTCCGCCCCCTGGCACAGCGCCAGGATCACCTCCACCTGGTTTTTCTGCCCGGTGGAAAAGCCCCGCAGGGCCTTGCGGGCGGGCAGCTGGAAAAAGTCCATCAATGCGTCGAACCGCTGCTGCCGAAAGGCGGGGAAGTGGGTCTGGTAGAACTGGGCGTGCTCCGCCGGGGAAAGATTGGGGAAAAACGAGTGCTCGCAGCTGGCAAAGCTGATGCGGGCGATGTTCTCCGGCCCGATGGGGCTGCCGTCCAGGGTGATGCTGCCCGAATGGCGCACAAAGCCCAGGATGCACTTCATCAGCGTGGTTTTGCCCGCGCCGTTTTCGCCAAACAGCCCCACGATCTGCCCCTGGGGCAGCTCCAGGCTCACCCCGGAAAGGGCAGCCTTGCCCCCATAGATCTTTGCCAGGTCTTTGATTTGCAGCATATGGATCATCCTCCCATCGTCAAGGCCCAGGGCCGCGGCGGTATGCACAGCGGCGGCGAGAACACCCGATAAATCAATGCGTACAGGGCCAGCGTGGCCAGCCCCGCCAGCAGCACCACAGCTGCCAGCACCAGGGGTGCCGTGAGCACCTGCCGCAGCAGCAGCCCCCGCTGGGGCAGGCGGCGCATCAGGTCGATGCTGCGGCTGCCCTCATAATAATAGTGCCAGTGCCACAGGGCCAGCGCCGCCATGCACACCGCCGCCGCCACAAAGCCCGTCATGGCGCCGCCCACCAGCTCAAAAAAGGGGGGCATCATGGCATCCGACCGCAAAATCAGCCGGCTGCCCCAGCGAGCATAGCAGCTTTGGCGGGCATCCCAAAAGCGCAGCAGACAGCCCAGGCTGAAGCCCTCGGCCAGCACCAGGGCCAAAATGAATAGCCCCCGCTCCTGCTGCTGGGGAAAGCCCGGCGGAAGGGGCAGACCCTTTTTGGTATCATTCATCCTGCTCGTCCCCCTTTCCCAGACCGATGTACACCGCCCCGGCCGCCACCAGCGCCGCGGCGGCGGCCACCACCCAGATGCCCAGATCGCTAAGGCCCAGCGCTGTGGGGAACAGCAGGCCCACCACCAGTGCCGCCCCCAGCAGCTTCATGGGAAAGCGGGAGCCGCTCTCTGTGCCGGGGCGGGGCCGCCGCCCGGTCATGGCCCCCAGGGCCAGCATCAGCAGCAGGTTTTTCACCAGCAGCGGCCAGTGGTGCAGGGGAAAAAGCCCGTGCAAAAGCCGATTGTTCCAGCAGGCCAGGAAAAACTGCTGAGGCCCGGCGCCCTCCGGCACCACCGAGGCAAACCACAGGGAAAACCCCGCCAGCAGCAGGCCCTGAAGCGCCCAGTACAGCAGATAGCACACCGCCGCATGAACGGCGTGGCACAGATAGACCTGCTGCGGGGCCAGCCGCAGACGGGCCAGGGTCAGCTCGGCCCCCTTTTTCCAGCCCAGCAGCGCCAGCACCAGGGCGCTTAGCACCAGCCCCGCCACAAACAGGTTCAACACATAGCTGCCTTCCACCGCGCCATACAGAGTGCGCAGCGGGTCTATTTCATCGGAGCTGGCCGCCCGCCCCAGCACCCGCCAGAACATCAGGGCCTGCGCCCCCATCACTGCCGCCCAGACCAGCAGCAGGGGATAGATCGTGCTGCGGATCAGCAGCATCCAGATCGAGCTTACTTTTTTCATGGTTCCACCTCCCACAGCTTTTCCAACAGCTGTTTTGCTTCCTCCAGGCTTAGGCCGCTCTGCCGCAGCGCCGCAGCCATGGCCCCCACATCGGTTTGCAGCAGCTGGCTTCGCAGCGCGGCCAGACGCTCCGGCCCGGCATCAATGCAGCTTTTTGCCCCGCTGTGAGACTGCACCAGCCCCTCTTCCTCCAGGATGCGGTAGGCCCGCTGCACCGTGTTGGGGTTCACCCCCAGCAGCGCCGACAGCACCCGCCGGGAGGGCAGCTCATCCCCGCTGCGAATGACACCCGCCACCAGCCCTCTTTGCACAAACTGCACGATCTGCTGATAGATCGGGGATGTATCCCGCAGCTCCAGCCCCTCAAAGCCGATCACGGCCTCACCTCCCAACTGTATCAATGGATTAATACGGTTTCTTCAACTGTATTATACGATTGACACGGTTTGCCTGTCAAGAGAAGCTGCGCCTGCATTTTTACCAAAAAAATAATAATCTAACTATAAATCGTGTTATAAATATATTTATGTATTGAAAATATGTGAATTTAGGTGTACAATTGTTTCCATGCTGGTGTGGCTCAATGGTAGAGCAACGGTATCGTAAACCGTTGGTTGTCGGTTCAAATCCGGTCACCAGCTCCAAAAATCAATACTTTAAAATATGTAAACAAAAAATCAATCATTTCTGATTGATTTTTTGTTTTAAGCCCTTAAAGTTGCAAAATATTTACTAAAATAACAAAACGCAA
>RCNH01000448.1_pt1 | contig 17095 bp, 11 predicted proteins | sample 2041161 | NCBI WGS metagenome assembly RCNH01 (sample SAMN09708215, study PRJNA481090) | Feces metagenome, whole genome shotgun sequencing project. | biome: feces | host: Leptonychotes weddellii | place: Antarctica: Sion Island | collected 2010-03-01 | reverse complement strand
TCTGGTGGAAAATGGAATCAAGTATAATGAAGATGGTGGATGGGTGAGAGTTTCTTTAAATGCGGATCACAAATATTTTTATGTTACAGTGGCTGATTCAGGAAAGGGAATTCCAGAAGAAGATGTGGATCACATTTTTGAACGTTTCTATCGTGGGGATAAATCTCATTCTACAGAAATAGAAGGAACAGGCTTAGGTCTTGCAATTACCAAGAGTGCCATATTAATGCATCATGGAGCAATTCGTGTAAGAAGCAAAGATGGAGAAGGAACAACGTTTTCCGTGCGGATTCCATTAACTTATGCAGGCTCTTAAACAAATAGAAGGTGGTGTGTGGATGAAAGTTATACGACGCATTTTTTTCCTGATCTGTTGTCTGATGGCTGCAGGGTGTGGAAAGAAAGAAGAAACAGCAGAAAAGTTTCACATTTATTATGTAGATGAAGAAAAATCAGTGATTCAGAGTAAAGAACAGACGTTGCAGCACAAAGATATGACAGAGCAGGTACAGGAGGTTGTAGATCTTCTGGTATATAGTGATGAAGAGAAGGGGAGAATACTTCCAGAAGATATCATTATTTCACGTTATGAAATCCAGGAAGATGTAGTGTGTCTGGATTTTCAGGGGGTTTACAGAAAACAAAGTCCTACAGATGAAATTCTATGGAGAGGTGCCATTGTAAAAAATTTCTTGCAGATTCCAGGAATTGGTTATGTGAAATTTACCATAGAAGGGGAAGAACTGAAAGATTCTAAGGGAAATATGGTAGGGCTGATGAGTGACAATAGTTTTTTGGAATATTCAGGAAAAGAAATCACAGCATATCAGTATACAGAAATGGAACTGTATTTTACAAACAAAGATGGAACAAAGCTTGTTCCGGAAAAAAGATCTGTTTACTATACCAGCAATTCGTCTATTGAGAAGGTTGTTGTAGAGCAGTTGATTCAGGGACCCAAAAAGGAAAATAATTACCCTACGATTCCATCAAAAACAAGGATTTTAAATGTTTCTGTATCGGAAGGGATTGCCTATGTAAATCTGGATCAGAGATTTGTCACAGAAGCACTTCCTATAAAAGAACAGCTTCCAGTGTATTCCATTGTAAATTCCTTAATTGGATTGAGAAGTGTACAAAAGGTGCAGATTTCTATTAATGGAGATACAAAACTTACATTTCGTGATACCATACGATTGAATCAGTTATTTGAAAAAAATATGGAGCTTTGCAAGTGATAGGAGGAAAAGTGAAAAAAAGGCCTATGTGCAGGCTTGCACTGTTCCTGATGATTTGTATTTTGTTGGCAGACAGGCTGGGATTTTCCTGGATATGGAGATCTCCAGCAGGTCCGATGCCACAGAAGACAGCAAGAAAAGAAGAACGTATTCTAGCAGAAGGCTACGTTTTCTGTCAGGAAGAGAAAGTCTTAGACAAACAAATTATTACATATCTTTATTTAAAACAAACAATTCTAAAAATTCATTCAAAAATTTACCCCGTAAGAACTGTAAAATGTAGGATAGAAGGAAAACAAAAAGATCTGGAAGGATGCAGGATTTTTGTTAATGGGATTTTGACTTTACCAAAAGTTTCTGGAAATCCTGGAGAATTTCATATACGAAACTATGAAAGAGGAAGAAAGACAGATTTTTATATTGTAGATACAAGTGTTAAGAAAGTACTGGCATGGCCGGGTTGGACTGCACAGGGATTAAAAAAAATACAAACGCGAGTAGAAGAAATTATTGAATCTATTTATCCAGAAAAAGAAGCTGGTGTATGGAAAGCTATGATATTGGGAGAAAAAAAGGGATTGGATACGAGATTGAAGGAACAGTATCAAACAGCAGGAATTATACATATACTTGCTATTTCAGGGCTTCATATGACAATGATGGGAATGGCAGTATGGAAAGGGCTTCTATTCATAGGATGTTCAGTAAAAGTATCGGGTTTGCTTTCATTTGTTCTGTTATACGGATATGGAATGATAATAGGCGAACCGGCAACAGCATTTCGGGCTTTGGTCATGTTTGGGATTTTAGCAGGAGGAAAGATAGCAGGCCGTGCGTATGACAGTGCCACTGGTCTTAGTATAGCAAGCATGCTTTTGCTAATGGAGAATCCGGATTTACTCTGGGATGGAGGATTTCAATTATCTGTAATGGCGGTAGGAGGATTGATTTGTTTTAACAGCATGAAAGTGAAAAGAAAAATTTTTTCGGGGGGATTTTTGTGGCTTTTTTCATTACCTGTAGTGGTTTATCATTTTTATCAAGTATCGGTGATCGGGATGCTGTGTAATCTTTTGGTAATTCCACTGATGCCGGTTTTATTAGGAACAGGAATACTTTCCGTTTTTGCGGGAATCTGGAATATAAAGGCAGGAAGCATATTAGGGGTGTTCCCAATGATCCTGTTGAAAACATTTGAGTGGGTTGGCGCATCTGTGGAAAAATTTCCTTTTAGTGTATGGACACCGGGGAGGATAACAAAAATCAGGAGTATTTTGTACTATATTCTTTTGGGAAGCATTTGCATGTTGTATAAAAGAAACAGGGGAAAACAAGAGAAAAAATCAAAGAATATTTTACTGTGGGCAGCTGGTATTATGAGTCTTCTTATGATTGTTCAGGCTCCATGGAACCAAATTCATGAAGTAGCCGTTTTGGATGTGGGACAAGGGGATGGAATTGTGCTACAGGAAAATCACAAAGGAATTCTGATAGACAGTGGAAGCACCAGTAGAGCACATGTAGGAAAGCAGGTGTTGATACCTTATTTGAAACATCAGGGAATTACAGAAATAACAGGGATTTTTGTTACCCATACGGATCAGGATCATATAAATGGTATTATGGAAGTATTGGAAGAAGGAAAGAAAGGGTGGCTAAAGATTGGACAGCTTTTTATGCCTGTGTGGATGGAAGAAACAGAGGTAGGGAAAGAGCTGATTGGAAAGACAAAAAGAGCTGGAGGAAACTATACCTGTTTAGAGAAAGGAGATGTGGTAGAACAGAAAAATCTGCACATGTTAGTGATACATCCCCAAAATGAGGATTTTTCTCGGGAACCTAATGACGGATCTTTGGTAATTTCATGCGAATTTTACGGACAGAGAATTTTATTTACCGGAGATCTGCCTTCCACGCAGGAAGAAGGTTTGTTGGAAGAAATCCTTCCCTGCAGAATACTAAAAGTAGGTCATCATGGTTCGGATTTATCTTCAGATGAAAGGTTTTTAGAAAAAATACAACCAGAAATAGCTGTTATTTCCTGTGGAGAACACAATAGATATGGACATCCTGGAAAAGAGACATTGAATCGGTTGAAAAAAACAGGAAGCCGGATTTTTCGAACAGACCAGCAGGGAGCTGTGATTTTAAAATTTTATAGCAGTGGGAAGGTAAAATGCACTTGCCCAACAGATAAAGGACAGGTATACTAGAAGCAGTGGGAAAATAAAATGACAAAGTCAGAGGTAACTATGAAAAGTGTTCTTGAAAATATAAAAAATGAGAGTTACGAATCTGTGTATCTTTTTTATGGAGAAGAGACATATTTAAAAAGACAATATAGAGATAAGCTTCTACAGGCATGGGATGTTCAGGAAGATGAAATGAACTTTTCCAGATTCCAGGGGAAAGGAATTGACGTGAAAGAGGTAATAGAATTAGGAGATACGTTACCTTTTTTTGCAGAAAGACGATGGATACTAATGGAAAACACAGGATTTTTTAAAAGTGCCAGTCAGGAGTTGACGGATTATCTTGGAAGGCTTCCAGATTATCTTACCATTCTCTTTGTAGAAGAACAGGTGGATAAAAGAAGTAAAATGTATAAAGCTGTGAAAAAAGCAGGAAGTGTTGTGGAGTTTGGTATTCAGGACGAACGGACTTTGATGCGGTGGATTCTGGGAATCTTGAAAAGAGAAGGAAAAAATATTACACAGCGGGATATGGAGTGGCTGTTGGCGAAGACAGGGACAGACATGAGTCACATTTCTTCAGAGGTGGAGAAGCTGATTTGTTATACTATGGGTAGAGATGTAATTACCAGAGAGGATATAGATGCGGTATGTATTGACCGTGTTACCAATCAGATCTTTGCCATGGTGGAGGCGGTGTCTTCACAAAATCAGAAAAGGGCTTTGGAATTGTATTATGATCTTCTTGCATTAAAGGAACCACCTATGAGAATCCTGTTTCTTTTAGCCAGACAGTTTAACCTGATGTTGCAGGTAAAAGAATTACAGAATCTTGGTATGGGAAATGCTGAAATTGGAAAGAGAACAGGCTTACAGAATTTTGTAGTAAGAAAATATACAGCTTGTACAGGAAGATATACAGTGAAAAAATTAAAAGAAGCACTGGAAGATTTTGTAAAGACAGAGCAGGATGTAAAGACTGGGCGGTTAGGAGATACCCTAAGTGTAGAATTATTAATTATAAAGTATGCGTCAGCTTTATAAAATCAGAAATACAAAAAAAGAGATTGTCAATTTTGACAATCTCTTTTAAAATTCTTAAAATGCTGAAATTAAGCCAGTTTGTTAACAGCTTTTGTTACACGAGAAACTTTTCTTGCAGCATTGTTTTTGTGGTATACACCTTTAGAAGCTGCTGCTTCGATTGCAGAAATTGCATTTGGAAGAGCTGCTTTAGCTGCTGCTGCATCGTTGTTTGCTACAGCTGTTTCAACTTTCTTAATAGAAGTTTTAACTGCAGAACGGATAGATTTATTTCTCTCAGCTTTTGTTCTGTTTACCAGAATTCTCTTTTTAGCAGATTTAATATTTGCCATTTGTTTGACCTCCAATAATCACATACATAATTAATAGATTGATAGGTCGAGACACGAAAAAGACCTACCGAACATACTCATATAGTTTAGGACATTATGAAGAATTTGTCAATATATATTTTAAAAAAACGCATAAAATAAGGGGAAAATGGAAAGAATACCCTCATAGAATGAGAAAAGGAAGTGGAAAGATGTTAGGCTCATATCGGATACGTACAGATCTTGCAGTAGAAAGCAAAGAAAAATTTGAAAAAGATAATGTGGAAATTCAGGGAGTTACAGTAGAAGAAGAGTATCGTGAGGATATGGAACTTCGAACGACAGTGGTAAAAATTGAAACAGATCGGGGAGCAAAAGTAATGGAAAAGCCGAAAGGAACGTATATTACTATAGAGGCTCCGGGAATGGTGGTGCCAGATGAAAAGTATCATCAGGAAATTTCAGAAATACTGGCAGTACATTTGAAAAAACTGATGGGTTTACAAGAGGAGAAATCGGTTTTGATCGTGGGATTGGGAAACCGGGATATCACACCAGATGCATTGGGGCCAGAGGTGGTACAAAATTTAAGAATCACCAGACATATTGTAAAAGAATATGGAAAAAAGAGTATGGGAAAAGAGAAAGTGCACATGGTCAGCGGACTGATTCCAGGAGTCATGGCACAGACCGGGATGGAAACATTGGAAATTATTCAAGGAGTGGTAGAAGAAACAAAACCGGATATGGTTGTAGCCATAGATGCATTGGCAGCCAGAAGTATGAAACGGTTGAATTGTACAATACAGATCACAGATACAGGAATCAATCCGGGATCTGGCGTTCAGAATTTTAGAAACGGTTTAAATGAGAAATCACTGGGAATTCCAGTAATCGGAATTGGAATACCAACCGTAGTGGATGCTGCCACGATTGTCCATGATGCTATTGCACATTTACTGGAAAATCTTGAGGAAGCTGAAATGGAAGATTTTCTGGAGGAAATAATAACGCCCAGACTTCATACCATGTATGTAACACCAAAAGATGTAGACGAGTCTGTGAAGATATTGGGAAGTACTATTGGAGAAGCACTTAATATTGCTCTGGCCGGGGAATAAGAAATAGAAGGTCAGGAAGGGGAGAGGAAAATGACAAAGACAGAAAAAGCGGTTCGCCTGACAGTCTGGTGTATTGTGGTACTTTTAGGCGGATATGTTCTGGCAAAAGGAATGATGAAACTTCGAGAAAATCCTTCCTCTATACAGAAGGAACTGATGGAAACTGCTTATCACAAAGTAGGAAAAGAAATTATGTATTGGACGATGCCGGACAACCATTTAAGAGAAGTTTCCATTCCATGTTTGCAAAATCATTTACAGGATGAGCCGGTTGTAGAAGATGAAGAAACCAGCCAGGAAATGATTCATCAGTATGGAGACACTATTGCAGAACGGATATTGACAGAAAATCAGGGAGATGCCATAAAACAGGAAAATATGGAGGCAATGCAGAAAAAAGAGACAGAAGAAAAAGGAATCGATGAGGAACAGGATACAGGACAGGAAGCATCGAATCAGGAGAAAGAACTTCCAGCATGGACGTTACCAGTAGAAACAACTTCCGATATTAATCTTTCTATGGAAAAATTAAATGATTTTGATTATCTTTTAAGAAATTTTTTTGTGGTAGATCCGAATACATCAGCAGATCCAGATATTATAAACGGAAGCAATCTTTTGGAAGAAAATATGAAGTTGGAAGAACAGGATGGACCAGACATTTTAATTTATCATACACACTCACAAGAAGCATTTGCAGACTCCAGAGAAGGTGAAGAAAGTGATACAGTAGTGGGAATAGGAGATTATCTGGAATCCATTCTGACAGATGTTTATGGATATCAGGTGATACATCTAAGAGACACTTTTGATCTGGTAGAAGGAAGAGTGGAACGGAGTAAAGCATATAATTATGCTTTGCCGGTAGTCGAACAGGTATTGGCAGAAAATCCATCCATTCAGGTGGTCATCGACCTTCATAGAGATGGGGTTCCGGATGACAAACATTTGGTGACAGAAATAAATGGAAAACCAACCGCTCAGATTATGATGTTTAATGGTCTGTCTAAAACCAATGAAAGAGGAAATCTGGATTCTTTGCCAAATCCATATATTAAGGATAATCTTGCCTTTGCTTTTCAGTTATCCTATCAGGCAGCCAGATACTATCCTCGGTTTACAAGATGCATCTACTTAAAAGGATATCGGTATAATCTTCATGTACGACCTCGTTCCATTCTTTTAGAAGTGGGGGCTCAGACTAATACGGTAGAAGAAGCGAAAAATGCCATGGAGCCTTTTAGCGTAATTTTAAATAAGGTATTAAAAGGGGAATGACAAATCTACAGAAAATGTGCTATAATGGGTGCACCGTTAAAAGGGAGGTACAAAAGTGACAAGCGTTGAACAAAATAAAATACGAAATTTCTGTATTATTGCCCATATAGACCATGGAAAATCTACACTTGCTGACCGTATCATTGAAAAGACCGGATTGCTCACTCAGCGTGAGATGCAGTCACAGGTTCTTGACAATATGGAATTGGAAAGAGAACGTGGAATTACGATTAAAGCACAGACAGTACGTATTGTATATAAAGCAAAGGATGGAGAAGAGTATATTTTCAATCTTATTGATACCCCGGGACATGTGGATTTCAACTATGAAGTATCACGAAGTCTGGCAGCATGTGATGGTGCTATTCTTGTAGTGGATGCAGCCCAGGGAATTGAAGCACAGACACTGGCTAATGTGTATCTGGCATTGGATCATGATTTGGATGTTATGCCTGTAATTAATAAAATTGATTTACCAAGTGCAGATCCACAGCGTGTAATCAGTGAAATTGAAGATGTAATTGGAATCGAGGCAGAAGATGCACCGTTGATTTCTGCAAAAATGGGATTGAATATTGAAGAAGTATTGGAACAGGTGGTACATAAAATTCCTGCTCCTCAGGGAGATCCTGCGGCCCCTTTGCAGGCACTGATTTTTGACTCGGTTTATGATTCCTATAAAGGTGTAATTGTTTTCTGCAGAATCAAGGAAGGTTCTATGAGAAAAGGAATGAAAGTCCGTATGATGGCTACAGGTGCAACAGCAGATGTTGTGGAAGTAGGGTATTTCGGTGCAGGACAGTTTATTCCATGTGATGAATTAAGTGCAGGTATGGTAGGATATTTCACTGCTAGTATAAAAAATGTGAAAGATACCCGTGTAGGTGATACGGTAACCAGTGACAGCCGTCCATGTGAGCATCCGCTTCCAGGATATAAGAAAGTAAATCCTATGGTGTATTGTGGTGTTTATCCGGCAGACGGAGCGAAATATGGTGATTTAAGAGATGCACTGGAAAAATTACAGTTAAATGATGCTTCTTTGTTCTATGAACCAGAGACATCCGTTGCATTGGGATTTGGTTTCCGTTGTGGCTTCCTTGGACTTTTGCATCTGGAAATCATTCAGGAACGTTTGGAAAGAGAATATAATCTGGATCTGGTAACAACAGCACCAGGAGTTGTTTATAAAGTGCATAAAACCAATGGAGAAGTGATTGATCTTACCAATCCTTCCAATCTTCCAGATGCTTCCACTATTGAATATATGGAAGAGCCAATGGTAAAAGCGGAGATTATGGTAACAACAGAATTTATTGGTCCGATCATGGATCTTTGTCAGGAACGAAGAGGTCAATATCAGGGTATGGAGTATATGGAGACAACAAGAGCGTTGCTGACGTATCATATGCCTTTAAATGAAATTATTTATGATTTCTTTGATGCATTAAAATCTCGATCCAGAGGATATGCTTCCTTTGATTATGAGATGTTAGGATATGAACGAAGTGAACTGGTAAAACTTGATATTCTGGTAAATAGAGAAGAAGTGGATGCACTTTCCTTTATTGTATTTGAAGGTTCTGCATATGAACGTGGAAGGAAAATGTGTGAGAAACTGAAAGAAGAGATTCCAAGACAGTTGTTTGAAATTCCGATTCAGGCAGCAGTGGGAGGAAAAATCATTGCCAGAGAGACTGTTCGTGCTATGAGAAAAGATGTATTGGCAAAGTGTTATGGTGGCGATATTTCCAGAAAGAAGAAGCTGTTAGAGAAACAGAAAGAAGGAAAGAAGAGGATGAGACAGATCGGAAATGTAGAGATTCCACAGAAAGCCTTCATGAGTGTTTTAAAACTGGACGAAGATTAAGAAAAACGATATGAAAAACACAAGGCAGGGGAGAAGAAAAATTCTTCCCTGCTTTTAATAAAGTAAAGGGGAAAAATCTGGATGAGACAAGAATTAGAGTTATATATTCATATTCCTTTTTGTGTGAAAAAATGCAATTATTGTGATTTTTTGTCAGGACCGGCAGGGAGAGAAGTACAGGAGCAGTATGTGGAGGCTTTATGTAAAGAAATTTGTGCAGGAAGTTGTGGAGAAGAGTATATCGTTACTTCCATTTTTCTGGGTGGTGGAACACCTTCTATTCTTCCGGAAACGGATATTGAAAGAATTATGAGATGCATCTATGAAACCTATCAGGTAGATGGTCGGGCAGAGATAACCATAGAAGCAAATCCGGGTACTGTGGACGAAAAAAAATTAAAAACATATGTGAAAGCAGGAATCAATAGAATTAGTTTTGGATGCCAGTCAGCAGATAATCAACAGCTGAGAGAATTGGGAAGAATCCATACCTGGGGAGAGTTTTTGGAGAGCTTTCGTCTGGCAAGAAAAGCAGGATTTACTAATATCAATGTGGATTTGATATCCGGTCTGCCCAATCAGGATGAGCAATCCTGGGAAAACACTCTGAAAAAAGTTGCAGAACTGGAACCGGAGCATATTTCTGCATACAGTTTGATTATAGAAGAAGGAACACCTTTCGCATCAAAAAAATTAAACCTTCCGGATGAAGAAGAAGAACGTCTTATGTATGAAAGAACCCATGAAATCATGGAATCCTATGGATTTTTTCAATATGAAATTTCTAATTATGCAAAAACAGGAATGGAATGCAAACATAATATTGGATACTGGAAAAGAAAAGAATATCTGGGAATGGGGCTTGGAAGTTCTTCTCTTATAAAAGAAACCAGATTTTCAAATACCACAGATATGGCATGGTATATAAAAGAAAGTAGTCAGCCAGATAGGATCCGAGAACAGAAAGAAGATTTAAATGAAAAGCAGCAGATGGAAGAATTTATGTTTTTAGGACTTCGACTTCAGGAAGGAATTTCGGAACGGGAATTTTTGGAAAAATTTTCTCAAGATATAAATTCTGTTTATCAAGAGGTGATTGAAAAATACTGCGAAATGGGATTTTTGAAAAGAGAACATGGAAATATTGCTTTTACAAGGAAGGGTGTCAGTGTCAGCAATTGGATTCTGGCAGATTTTTTGCTGGAATAAAGAGAGAGTCTTGACAAGAACAAATGTTTGCCTTATTCTGAAAACAATAGGTATAAAAACAGAATCTACAAAAGGGAGAAACAGGTATGGCAGTAGGAAAAACAGATAAACAGTATATCAAAATAAGAGGAGCAAGAGAGAATAATTTAAAAAATCTGGATGTGGATATTCCAAGAAATGAATTTGTTGTATTAACAGGACTTTCAGGTTCTGGAAAAAGTTCTCTTGCTTTTGATACCATTTATGCAGAAGGACAAAGAAGATATATGGAAAGTCTTTCTTCTTACGCCAGACAATTTTTAGGTCAGATGGAAAAGCCGGATGTGGAGAGTATTGAAGGACTGTCTCCGGCCATATCCATAGATCAGAAATCTACAAACAGGAATCCTCGTTCTACAGTTGGCACTGTTACTGAAATTTATGATCATTTTCGTTTGCTATATGCAAGAATTGGAATTCCCCATTGTCCAAAATGTGGAAAAGTGATTGAAAAGCAGACGGTAGATCAGATGGTAGATCGTCTGATGGAACTTCCGGAAAGAACAAAAATCCAACTTTTGGCACCTGTCGTTCGGGGAAGAAAAGGACGTCATGAAAAAGTTTTGGAACAGGCAAAGAAAAGTGGATATGTCCGTGTATCGATCGATGGAAATGTTTATCAACTGACAGAAGAGATTCAACTGGATAAGAATATAAAACATTATATATCCGTGGTGGTGGACCGGTTGGTAGTAAAGCCGGGGATTGAAAAACGTCTCACAGATTCTATTGAGAATGCATTGACTTTATCAGATGGATTGCTGATTGTGGATACCATGGACGGAAATGTTATTAATTTCAGTCAGAGTTTTTCTTGTCCGGACTGTGGAATTAGTATTGATGAGATCGAACCTAGAAGTTTTTCTTTTAATAATCCTTTTGGAGCATGTCCCCATTGTTTGGGTCTTGGATATAAAATGGAATTTGATCCGAGACTGATGATACCGGATTCTTCTCTTTCTATTAATGAAGGTGCGATTACTGTGATCGGATGGCAGTCTTGTACAGATCCTGGAAGCTTTACCCGGGCTATTTTAGATGCACTGGCAAGAGAATACCATTTTGATCTGAACACTCCGGTACAGGAGTATCCGCAGGAAATTTATAATATACTTCTTCATGGAACTGGTGGACACAAGGTAAAAGTTTATTATAAGGGACAGCGCGGAGAAGGCGTTTACGATGTGGCATTTGAAGGACTTATAAAAAATGTGGAGCGCCGTTATAGGGAAACCGGTTCTGAGAACATGAAACAGGAGTATGAGATGTTCATGCAAATCACACCCTGTCATGCATGTCATGGACAGCGTCTGAAACCAGAGTCTTTAGCTGTTACGGTAGGAAATAAAAATATTTATGAAATCACTTCTATGTCTATAGGGAAACTTGCAGAATTTCTGCAACAGCTGGAACTTACAGAGACACAGAAGATGATAGGAGCACAGATTTTAAAAGAAATCAAGGCAAGGATTGGATTTCTGGTGGATGTAGGATTAGAATATCTTACATTGGCTCGGGCTACTGCCACTTTATCAGGAGGGGAAGCACAAAGAATCCGTCTTGCAACACAGATTGGTTCTGGGTTAGTGGGAGTAGCGTACATTTTAGATGAGCCGAGCATCGGTCTGCATCAGAGAGATAATGATAAACTGCTTAAAACGTTGTGCCACCTTCGGGATCTGGGAAATACACTGTTGGTAGTAGAACATGATGAAGATACCATGCGTGCAGCAGACTGCATTGTAGATATTGGCCCTGGAGCAGGAGAGCATGGGGGACAATTAGTTGCTATGGGTACAGCAGAAGAAATCATGAAAAATGAAAATTCCGTTACAGGAGCATACCTTAGTGGAAAATGTAAGATTCCGGTTCCGGCTTTGAGAAAAAAACCAACGGGATGGCTTACAGTTAAAGGAGCGAAACAGAATAATCTGAAAAATATAGATGTAAAAGTCCCATTAGGTGTATTTTGTTGTGTGACAGGTGTATCGGGTTCTGGAAAGAGTTCACTGGTGAATGAAATTTTGTATAAAAGTCTTGCAAAAGAGTTGAATCATGCCAGAGTGATTCCGGGAGAATGTAGAAAAATTGAAGGAATGGAGCAGCTGGATAAAGTCATTAATATTGATCAGTCTCCAATTGGAAGAACCCCCCGTTCCAATCCAGCCACTTATACAGGGGTATTTGATCAGATTCGTGATTTGTTTGCAGCTACTGCAGATGCAAAGGCCAGGGGATATAAAAAGGGACGTTTCAGTTTTAATGTAAAAGGCGGAAGGTGCGAAGCATGTAGCGGAGATGGAATCATAAAAATAGAAATGCATTTTCTTCCAGACGTATATGTTCCTTGTGAAGTGTGTCAGGGAAAAAGGTATAACAGAGAAACTCTTGAGGTAAAATACAAAGGGAAGAGTATTTACGATGTGTTGAATATGACAGTGGAAGAAGCAGTAAAATTTTTTGAAAATGTTCCATCAGTAAAAAGAAAGATGGAAACACTGATGGATGTAGGACTTTCTTACATTCGTCTGGGTCAGCCGTCAACAACACTTTCCGGAGGAGAAGCTCAAAGAGTAAAATTGGCCACAGAGCTATCGAAAAGAAGCACGGGAAAGACCATTTACATTTTAGATGAACCCACAACAGGACTTCATTTTGCAGATGTTCATAAGTTGATTGAGATTTTACAGCGTCTTACAGAAGGAGGAAATACGGTTCTGGTTATTGAGCATAATCTGGATGTAATAAAGACAGCAGATTATCTTATCGATATAGGACCAGAAGGTGGAGATCAAGGCGGAAACGTAATAGCAAAAGGCACACCAGAAGAAGTTGCAGAAGTTCCACAGTCGTACACCGGCCATTATGTGAAAAAATACCTGTAAAATACTTTTCATTTTCAGGGGAATTGATTATAATAGAAACAATAAAGTTTGAAAGGGGAGCGTTATGGCAGCATCAGATATGGGAATTGATCTGGGAACATCCAGTATCCTGGTTTACACAAAAGGTAAGGGGGTTGTATTAAAAGAACCTTCTGTAGTGGCATATGATAAAGATGCAGACAAGATAAAAGCCATTGGAGAAGAAGCCCGTCAGATGATCGGACGTACCCCTGGAAATATTATGGCTATCCGTCCTTTGAGACAGGGTGTGATTTCTGATTACATGATCACAGAAAAAATGTTAAAGCATTTTATCCAGAAGGCTATGGGAAGAAAGGCGTTTCGGAAGCCAAGAATCAGTATTTGTGTTCCAAGTGGAGTAACACAGGTAGAGAAGAAAGCAGTAGAGGCAGCTACCTATCAGGCAGGAGCAAGGGAAGTATATATTATCGAAGAACCTGTTGCAGCTGCTATAGGAGCCGGAATTGATATTACGAAACCATTTGGGAATCTTCTGGTTGACATAGGAGGCGGAACCACAGATATTGCTGTTATCTCATTGGGAGGAATTGTCAGTTCTGTTTCTATTAATGTTGCCGGAAATGATTTTGATGAGGCAATTATCCGTTATATCAGAAAAAATCACAATCTTTTTATAGGAGAACAGACAGCAGAAGCCGTAAAAATCCGTATAGGAACAGCTTGTAAACGTCCGCAGATTACCACAATGGAAATTAAAGGACGAAATGTTATTACCGGGCTTCCAAAAGCAGTTACAATCACTTCTGAGGAAATAAGAGAAGCGTTGTCTGAAGGTGTCTCAAAGATTATAGATTCTATTCATAGTGTACTGGAAAAAACCCCACCGGAATTGGCAGCAGATATTGTAGAGCGTGGAATTGTGCTTACAGGAGGAGGTTCTTTGCTGGACGGTCTGGAAGAAATTATAACCCAGAGAATAGGAATTAATGCAATGACTGCAGAAAATCCGGCCTGTGCAGTGGCAGAAGGTACAGGAATGTATGCAGAAATCATGGCAAAGTTAGGAAAGTAGATCAATGCAGGAAACAATCCAGGGATATGTAGATCATATCATTTTTCGGAATGAAGATAATGGTTATACGGTTCTGATCCTTATGGTGGACGGATCAGAACTTACGTGTGTAGGGACATTTGAGTATATAGGGGCAGGAGAACTTTTGGAATTACATGGTTCTTATGTGGAACATGCTACTTATGGGCAGCAGTTTAAAGTAGAAACGTATGAAACAAAACTTCCAGAAGATGCAGTTGCTATGGAAAGATATTTAGGCTCCGGCGCTATCAAAGGCGTAGGAGCTGCTTTAGCTACAAGGATTGTCAGGAGATTCGGAGATAACACTATGAAGATTCTTGACGAGCAGCCAGAACGTCTGATAGAAGTAAAAGGGATCAGTGGAAAAAAAGCGAGAGAGATTGCCCAACAGGTAGCAGAAAAATCAGAAATGCGTAATGTAATGATATTTTTGCAGCAATATGGGATTTCCATTCCTTTGGGAATGAAAATATATGGAAAATACGGAAATCAGGTGTACCATGTGATTAGAGAAAATCCCTATAAACTGGCGGAAGATGTTCAGGGAGTAGGGTTTAAGATTGCAGATGAGATAGCTTCCAGAGTAGGGATTCATACGGATTCAGATTATCGTATAAAAAGTGGAATGTTTTATACACTCTCTATGGCAACAGGGGAAGGTCATGTGTATCTGCCAAAAGAACAGCTTTTATGCAGAACATCAGAATTATTAGGGGTTCCCATAGATTCTATGGAAAAACATTTGATGGATCTGGCAATAGAAAGAAAAATAGTTATAAAAGAAGAAACATCTGGGGAAAAGAAGCAACAGAATATTTATGCCAGTCAGTATTATTATCTGGAAATGGATACGGCCAGAAGACTGACCGAATTGAACGTAGGATTACGAGAAGAAGATGAACGGATTCTGGGACAACTTAGACGAATAGAAAAAGAAAATAAATGGACATTGGAAGAACAGCAAAGACAGGCAGTGGTAGAAGCTGTAAAAAATGGGGTACTGGTAATCACAGGTGGTCCGGGTACAGGAAAAACTACAACGATCAATGCATTGATCCGATATTTTGAACTGGAAGGTATGGATATTTATCTTGCAGCACCTACAGGACGAGCGGCAAAAAGAATGACAGAGACTACAGGATATGAAGCATCTACGATTCACAGGCTTTTGGAATTGACAGGTATGATGGAAGATTCTTCAGCTGCAGCACATTTTGAAAGAAATGAAGAAAATCCGCTGGAAGCAGATGTGATTATTATTGATGAAATGTCTATGGTCGATATTTCTTTGATGCATGCTTTGTTATGTGCGATTTCTGTGGGAACAAGGCTGATATTGGTGGGAGATATGAATCAGCTTCCCAGTGTAGGACCAGGAAGTGTGTTAAAAGACATTATTCATTCTCAATGTTTTAAAGTTGTAAAATTAAGTAAAATATTTCGACAGGCAGCAGAAAGTGATATTGTGGTGAATGCTCACAAAATCAATGAAGGAAAGGAAGTTGCCTTAAACAATAAAAGTAAAGATTTTTATTTTCTGAAGCGATATGATGCAGATGTTATTCTAGCATCTATTGTATATCTGGTGCAGAGTAAACTGCCACCTTATGTAAAAGCAAAACCTTTAGATATCCAGGTGCTTACACCTATGAGAAAAGGACTTCTTGGTGTAGAACGATTAAATGAGGTTTTGCAAAAGAGTCTGAATCCACCGGATAAAAATAAAAAAGAAAAAGAACATGGGCAGGGAGTTTTCCGTGAAGGAGATAAGGTAATGCAGATAAAGAACAATTACCAGCTGGAATGGGAAATCCGTGGAGCATATAATATTCCGGTAGATAAAGGTGTAGGGGTATTTAATGGAGATATGGGAATTGTTCATGAAATCAATACGTTTGGTGAAACCATGACGGTGGTTTATGAGGAAAGAAGATATGTAGAATATACATTTAAACAGTTGGATGAACTGGAACTGGCATATGCAGTGACCATACATAAATCCCAAGGAAGTGAATATCCTGCTATTGTGATTCCACTTCTTGGAGGCCCCAAGATGCTTATGAGCAGAAATCTTCTTTATACAGCTATTACAAGAGCCAGAACCTGCGTAACGGTTGTTGGAAGCGAGGTAACCTTTAACGCTATGATACATAACAAACAAGAACAGGGGCGTTATACCAGTTTAAAACAGAGAATAGAGGAAATGCAATGAAAAAAATAGTAGAAAGTTTCATCGACTGGGTATATCCCAGAAGATGTGCTTTCTGTGATGAATTATTAGGAAAAGAAGAAAAATATTTATGTGAGAAATGTAGAGAACATATGCCTAGTCCTATTTTAGAACCACGATGCAAGAAATGCGGAAAACCTTTAGAAAATCAGGAACAGGAATATTGCTTTGATTGTATCAGGCAGGAGCAGAAATATGAGTGGGGCAGAGGAATCTATCTTTATGAAGAACCATTAAAAACATCGTTGATGGGATTGAAATTTAACGGAAGGAAAGAATATGGAGAATTTTTGGGAAGGTTAATGTGTCTTTATGGGAAAAACATGATTTCCACCATAAGACCACAGGTAATTATTCCCGTGCCGATTCATAGGAAAAAGCTTCATCACAGAGGCTATAATCAGGCAGAACTTCTGGCAAATGAAGTAAGCAAAGGGTTTTCTATACCCATTCGCACCGATCTGGTGTTGCGTAAACAATTCACAAAAGCACAAAAAGAATTAAATAGAGAAGAGAGAAAAAAGAATTTAGAAAAAGCCTTTGAAGTGAAAGCAGAAGCAGGAAAGTATCAAAGGGTTCTTTTGGTGGATGATATTTATACTA
>RCNH01000447.1_pt1 | contig 17137 bp, 20 predicted proteins | sample 2041161 | NCBI WGS metagenome assembly RCNH01 (sample SAMN09708215, study PRJNA481090) | Feces metagenome, whole genome shotgun sequencing project. | biome: feces | host: Leptonychotes weddellii | place: Antarctica: Sion Island | collected 2010-03-01 | reverse complement strand
ATAAAAAAAGTTAGTTTATGCTAACTATCAATAAATTAGCATAAACCAACCTGCGTGTCAATCATTTTCCCCCAGGATTCCTTCCCACTCCAGTTCCATAATATTGTCCATAAAAATCTTCATTCCATCTATAAATTCTACCGTTTTTTTCTCCATATCCAGCTTCCTGATCTGTTTTTTTCGCCGTTCATAGGAACCACCAGGTTTTCTTTCATCTGGAACAAAATATGTGATCATCACTTCCGGCTTTTCCCCTTCCCACTGAGAAAGGAAAAGAAGTTTTTCATTCATACGGCTTTTATATTCATCATCCAGTAAAGCCTTATTTTCTGTAAATCTTCCTGTTTCTGTAATCGCCGCACCGTGTCCTGTTAAGGCAGAAAAAGGAGAAAACTGTGCTGCTCTGTCTTTTTCTTCCATATGAGGGTGATGGACAGATACATGATGAGGTAAATGAATAATATCATCATATTTATGGCATTCCTTTTGCTTCATCCATTTAAAATATTCTTCCATTTTCTATGCCTGATGACCTCCAATTCTGTTATTTCGTTCCCTTGTCATGGCTCCTTCTTCCATATTCATTCCTTTAAGGATTGCATTTTTTCCAAATTTCTTTTTAATATCCAGAACAGCTTTCTGCATACGTTCTTCCCGTTCCAGAAATACTTTCTCTTCTTTTTCCTCTTGTTCTTTTTTCTGATAATCTGTAAACAAATTCATCTGTTCATAAGTCTCTTTTTTTGTAACCGTAGATTTTTCTATAACTCTGTTTGCTGAAATATTAATTCTTCTTACAAGCAAAAGAGGATTTATGATCTTGTCATACAAGTCCATAACAGCTTCCGTAATCAGGTGTGTAGAAGCTGTATACTGTCTCAGATTTGCTGTTCCATGACTATGTTTAGGAATCTTTCTTCCATAAGGATCCGTGACAATTTCTCCATGATAATTTTTCTTAATGTAAGTTCTTGTAAGATTTTCAATATCATACCCAATAGTTAATGTAATCTGATCCGTTACCATTCCTTTATCCACCAGATCCAATGCCAGAAGATCCAGCATTTCCCGAACCACCAGTTTTGTTTTTTTCCAATCATACGGGCTTTGTAACACCTGACCTGAACAAATGCTGTTCGTGGTGGGTCGATATTCTTTTACCTGTTGTATGGTACAAGGTTCCCATCCCCAGGCATGATCAATCAGCAATTCGGCATTTACCCCAAACAAACGGTACAACAAATCTTCATTATAGTATTCTCCCGGCTTTCCAATGGAACACCGAGCTACATCGCCCATGGTATACATACCATATTCTTGAAGTTTTTTCTCGTATCCTTTTCCAATTCTCCAAAAATCTGTTAGTGGTTGATGATCCCATAACAATTTACGATATAATATTTCATCCAGCTGAGCGATCCTTGCTCCATTTTTATCTGGTTTCATATGTTTTGCCACCATATCCATGGCAATCTTGCAAAGATACAGATTGTTTCCTATCCCTGCAGTAGCGGTAATCCCTGTGGTCTCATAAACATCCTGCATCATCTTTTCCGCCAGCTGTCTTGGGGTCATCTGATAAATGTCCAGATAGGATGTCACATCTATAAAAACCTCATCAATAGAATACACGTGAATATCTTCCGGTGCCACATATTTCAGATAAATCTTATAAATCTTTGTGCTGTATTCTATATAATAAGCCATTCTTGGAGGCGCAGCAATGTAACTGACAGCCAGGGACGGATTTGTTTTTATTTCCTCCTCCAAATAAGAAGTTCCCGTAAAAGTATGACCTGGTGCATGACACAAGCGTTCCTGATTCACTTCCTTTATCCGCTGCACAACCTGAAACAATCGTGCTCTTCCTGATATTCCATATGATTTTAGAGAAGGGGACACCGCAAGACAAATCGTTTTTTCTGTTCTGCTGGCATCGGCTACTACCAGATTTGTCTTTAAAGGATCCAATCCCCGTTCCATACATTCTACAGAGGCATAGAAGGATTTTAAATCAATAGCAATATAACTTCTTTGTTTCTCCATCTGTGTCCCCTCCTGTTTCTTCTATTTTAAAAATACCCATTCATTCTCTCCAGAATATTCAGCACGGTACTGATAATTGAGAATTTCCGCTTTTTTCACATCTTCTATATCCTCTATTTGATTTTCTGCCAGATATCGTATCATTTCTCCCCGTGCCATCTTGGCAAGTGTTCCTTTTTGTTTTACCTTTCCATTCTCCAGTTCCCCAAACACCACTGTAATATAACGATCATCTGGCTGAAGATATTTTTCCACTCCTTTCGAATACTCTTTGGATGCCAGATTCACAATAATGCCATCCTCATCTTTCAATTCACGGTAAATTTTATCCCCCCAAAACTCATACAAATCTTTCCATTTTTCTGTATACAAAGCTGCCTGCATTTCCAATCGATAAGGTATTACTCCATCAAAAGGTGATAAAATTCCATAAAACCCGGATAAAATTCTTACATGTTTCTTCACATACTCTATAGCTGAATCTGTGAATACGATAGGTGCCATATGCTGATACTGAAGTCCTTCATAAGCTAAAATTGCCGGCGTTAGCTGTTTTTCCAGATCCATCTGACGAAGACGTTGGATATTCCGTTTTGCAAGAGGTTCTTTACATCTCCATAAAGTTTTCAATTCTTCATCTGTCATTCCCTGCATCATTCTAAAAAGAATCTTTGTTTCCTCCAGATAGACCGGAAACCGGGATACAGGAAAGTCATCTGTATGAACACTCATCTTTTTAGCTGGTGAAATTATGATTTTCATTTGCAATCACCCTTTTTGCTTATTCCTTTCCCTTCTTCCATTCTATTGATCAGTTCCTCTCCATGCTCTTTTAACCATCTTTTCTGTTTTTCATATCCCGGCATGACCTTTTGAACTTCCTGCCAGAATTTTCTTGAATGATTCATTTCTATCCGATGACACAGCTCATGAACTACCACATAATCAATCACATCCTTAGGCGCAAGCATTAAAAGACAGTTAAAATTCAGATTTCCCTTTTCACTACAACTTCCCCATCTGGTTTTCTGATTCCTTATGGTGATTCTTCCATATCCAATCTGCATTTTTTCTCCATAATAGGCTACTCTTTCCGGAATATATACCGTTGCCTGCCGGGCCAGTTCCCATATTTCTTCTTCTGAAAGTTTTTTCACAGGATGGCTTTCTTCCCAACTCTTTTTTTCTTCCAGTTTTCTCATGTGCTTCTGAATCCATAAATCATGCTTTTCCACAAACCGAAAAATTTCTCTGTCGGTCATTCTATAAGGTGCCCGCACTGTAATCTGTAAATTTTTGTCGATCTGTAATGCTATGGTTTTCCTTCCACTACGGATAATCTGTATCTTAGTATTCATTGTCTGCTCTTCCATACTTTCTGTCTCATATATTTTTTTCATTATAAGCGCCCGGAAATTTTCCGTCAATAAAAGTTCTCTGGAAAAAACAGATACCTCTGGAATCTCTTTCCAAAGGTATCTGTTTTATTCTGTATATTTAATTTTTTCACACGATCTTTTTCACTTTTTCTTTTATTTTTCGGACGGTACCTTCTACATCTTCCTGCCCGAAAATACCACTGACTATCGCTACACCACTGATTCCTGTATCCTGTAACTGTTCTATGTTTTCCAGACTGATTCCTCCAATGGCAACCACCGGAATATTTACGGATTGTGTAATCTCCTTTAACACTTCCCAATCCAGTTTCTTAGCATCCGCTTTGGTTCCTGTAGGAAAAACTGCTCCAGAACCAAGGTAGTCAGCTCCCTGACGTTCTGCTTCCACAGCCTGTTCCACTGTTCTTGCTGAAACGCCCACAATTTTATCCGGTCCAAGGATTTTACGAGCCTCCTCCGCTTCCATATCTTTTTGTCCTACATGTACGCCAGCAGCATCTACCTTTTTTGCAATATCTGCCCTGTCATTAATAATCAATGGAACCTTATATTTATCACACATTTTTTTTATTTCCATGGCTTCTTTTATATAAGCCTCTTCTTCCATGCCCTTTTCTCTTAATTGTAGAAAGGTTATTCCTCCTTTTAAGGCTGCTTCTACCTGTTCATACAATGTGTGGCCATGCAGACACTTCCTATCTGTAATCCCATATAATAATACATCTTCTTTTCTGCAATTCATATTTCACTCCCTGTTAATCCATAATATCTACATCTTCCCCACGAAGTATCTTATTGATATTACGCACTGCACACATTTTCCCGCACATGGTACAGGTATCTTCTTTTTCCGGTTTGGATTCTGCCCGGTATTTTCTGGCTTTTTCACTGTCTATGGCAAGATCAAACTGCTTCTCCCAATCCAGTTGTCGTCTCGCCTCACTGATATCGTAATCCCATTTTTCTACTCCTTTGATACCTTTTGCCAGATCTGCTGCGTGTGCAGCAATTTTAACGGCTATAATTCCTTCTTTCACATCATCCAATGTTGGAAGGCGAAGATGTTCTGCCGGTGTCACATAACAAAGGAAGGATGCTCCATAAGTTGCAGCAATGGCACCTCCAATAGCTGCTGTGATATGATCATATCCTGGTGCCACATCTGTCACCAAAGGTCCAAGTACATAAAATGGAGCTCCCTTACATACCGTTTTCTGAATTTCCATGTTGGATTGAATCTGATTAAGAGGCATATGTCCCGGTCCTTCAATAATTACCTGAACATTTTTTCTCCATGCCCGTTCTGTCAGTTCCCCTAATGTTACCAGTTCTTCGATCTGAGGAATATCACCAGAATCCTGAATACTTCCTGGTCTGCAGGCATCTCCAAGACTTAGTGTTACATCGTATTTTTCACAGATATCCAGAATTTCATCGTATCTTTCATAAAATGGATTTTCTTTTCCAGTCAGTTCCATCCATGCGAAAATAATAGAACCGCCTCTGGAAACAATGTTTGTATGTCGTTTTGCTTTTTTAAACCGTTCTGCTGTAGCACGATTAATTCCACAATGAATGGTCATAAAATCCACACCATCTTGTGCATGCATCCGTACCACATCAATCCATTCATCTGTGGTGATTTTTTTCAGTGCCTTATTATAATAAACCACCGCATCATAAATGGGAACTGTTCCAATAATCGCCGGACATTCCTTTGTCAGTTTTCTTCGAAACACCTGTGTGTCTCCAAAAGAGCTCAGATCCATAATGGATTCTGCTCCCATTTTTACAGCCTCCATTACTTTCTCCATTTCCACATTCAAATCCATACAGTCTCTGGATGTACCAAGGTTAACATTAATCTTGGTTTTTAATTCATTACCAATTCCATAAGGGTTCAGACATTTATGATTTTTATTAGCCGGAATTGCCACCTGTCCTTTGGCTACCAGTTTTCTTAAAGTATCCGGCTCCATGTTCTCATATTCTGCAACTTTTTTCATTTCCGGTGTTACAATACCTTTTTTTGCGGCATCCATCTGTGTTGTATACATAAAAATCTCCTTCTTAGGGATTACGAAAGGAAATCGGGTGGAAAATTTTTCTGGCTACTGACAAATAAAAAAAGATATGCCCTCTCTGTGCATATCTTCAAACAGACAACTTAAGATACTTCCCTACGTTGGCATTACCCAAATCAGGTATCGGTCGAAACGCACAGTTTCCTCTCAGCCTTTCTAAAAGCTCCCTCAATACTTTGTTCTTTATTTTCTTCTATCTTATCCCTTGTTTTTCATTCTGTCAACAAGATTCTGTGTTTTCATTTTCCATAAAAATTTCTATGGAAATCCCAGAACAAAACTTGAAAAAAAATATTTTCCGTAGTACAATGTAAAAAACATACGGGGAGCTTGTAAGACAGGCTGAGAGGAAGGTATGACCTTCGACCCTTACACCTGATTTGGATAATGCCAACGTAGGAATATTATATACTATGACTTTATAAGGAATTACCAGTCAGGTAATTCTTTTTTATTTTTGAAAGGATTTATTCTATGAAGCCCATTATTACGATTGCAAAAGATTTTATTAAAACCGTTATCCGGCCAGACAGCATTGTAGTTGACTGCACCATGGGAAATGGAGGTGACACTTTGTTTTTAAGTTCACTGGTTCCTGATGGTCACGTTTATGCTTTTGATATTCAGTCGGAAGCTATCGCGCAGACAGAAACAACTTTAAAGGAGCATAACGCACTTTCTAATGTAACACTTATTCACAGCTGTCACAGCCAGATTCAAAACTACATAAAAACGGAAATTTCTGCTGCCATGTTTAATTTAGGCTGGCTTCCCAATCACGATAAAACCATTACCACCAAACGGGAGACTACTCTGATTGCTATCCAAAAAGCCATGGAGCTTTTAGAAAAAAACGGTATGGTAGTTATCGTCATTTATCCCGGTCATGAAGAAGGCCGACTGGAAGGACTGGAAATTGAAAATATGATTTCCTCACTGAATAAAAAAGAATACAATGGCATTCTGTATCGTCTGATAAATGTTCCAGAATGCCCTTACATTGCAATGATACAAAAACGCTGAAAAGGAGGCACTACATGATAAAAATTAATGGGGTTTCTGTGGAATTTTCCCCAATTACTTTAGCGGAATATCTTTCTTCCACACCTTACGATTCTGCTCGGATTGCGGTAGAAATCAACGGTCGTATCATACCTAAATCTCAATACACTACTACCCTTCTGCAGAATGAGGACGTAGTAGAAATTGTAAGTTTTGTGGGTGGAGGCTGAATGTATGATTCCTACCAGAAAAGAAATGGAAGATGCATTAAAAGAACGCCATGGAGAACATTTACAGAATATCTTTTCTCAAAGCACTGTAGCTATTTGCGGACTTGGAGGGCTTGGCTCCAATATTGCCATTGCTCTGGCACGGGCAGGAATTGGCAAACTGATTCTCATTGACTTTGATCGAGTAGATATTTCCAATCTTCATCGGCAGCAATACAAAGCTTCTCAGATTGGAATGTACAAAACAGATGCCTTGAGAAAAAATCTCCAGGAAATCTCTCCCTATCTTGCTATTACAACTTACAGAGAAAAGCTCAGGGAAGACAATATCGAAAAACTTCTGGCTCCTGCCCAGATTATCTGCGAAGCCTTTGATTCTCCAACAGAAAAAAGCATGCTGGTTGATAAGATTTTTGAAAAACTACCGGAAAAATATGTAGTAGCTGCTTCTGGTATGGCAGGGCTTGGTTCCCCAAACACCATAAAAACCCGAAGAATAACCAGTCATTTCTATCTTTCCGGCGATGAAACCAGTGATGTTTCTGAAGGAATCGGTCTAATTTCTTCCCGTGTCATGCTGTGTGCTGCCCATCAGGCCCACACAGTTTTAAGACTGCTTGCCAAAGAAGAAAATATTTTATAATTATATAGAAAGAAGGAACAACCATTATGGAAAACGACAAACTTATTATTGGAGGACATGAATTCCATTCAAGATTTATTTTAGGTTCTGGAAAATATTCTCTGAATCTAATTGAAGCCGCTGTAAAAGATGCGGGTGCAGAGATTATCACTCTGGCTGTCCGCCGTGCTAACACGAAAGATCAGGAAAATATTTTAGATTATATACCCAAAGGGGTAACACTCCTGCCAAATACATCCGGAGCTAGAAACGCCGAAGAAGCTGTACGTATCGCTCATCTGGCCAGAGAATTAGGTTGCGGAGATTTCGTTAAAATTGAAATTATGCGTGACAGCAAATATCTCCTTCCAGACAACACAGAAACCATCAAAGCTACAGAAATCCTTGCAAAAGAAGGTTTTATTGTTATGCCATATATGTATCCGGATCTGAATGTTGCCCGTGATCTGGTAAACGCTGGTGCTGCCTCTATTATGCCTTTAGCTTCTCCCATAGGTTCCAACAAAGGACTTGCCACCCGTGATTTTATTCAGATCCTGATTGATGAAATTGATCTTCCTATTATTGTAGATGCTGGAATTGGACGACCTTCCCAGGCCTGTGAGGCAATGGAGATGGGTGCTGCTGCTATTATGGCAAATACTGCACTAGCCACTGCCGGAAACCTTCCTTTCATGGCTTCTGCATTTAAACAAGCTATTGAAGCAGGAAGAAAAGCATATCTTTCCCGCTTAGGCCGTGTTCTTGTCCGTGGTGCTGCTGCATCTGATCCTCTGACAGGATTTTTAAGAGATTAAGGGGGGGATCAATCATGGAAAATCAATTTTTTGTGGATTCCGAATTTCTTTCTCCAAAGGCTTTGGAAAAAAAGCATCGACTGGAAACCGATCCTTCTTCTCGAACCAATCACATGGAATATATGGAAGGAATGGAACATATTGAATCTGACATTATGGACAAGGTCATGACACAGGTAGAACAATTTGATCCTTCGATTTACACTCCGGCTGATGTAAAAACAGCATTAGAACATGATACCTGTACCATCGAGGATTTCAAAGCTTTATTGTCACCTGCTGCCCAGCCATTTCTGGAACAAATGGCTGTTCGTGCCAGAGAAGAAACAAAAAAGCATTTTGGAAACAATGTTTACCTGTTCACTCCTCTTTATATTGCAAACTATTGTGAAAATTACTGTATCTACTGTGGCTTCAACTGCTATAACCATATTAACCGTATGAAACTTACCAGAGAACAGATGGAACACGAAATGAAAGTCATCGCAGACAGTGGCATGGAGGAAATTCTGATTCTTACAGGAGAAAGCCGTGGACAAAGTGATGTAACATATATTGGAGAGGCCTGCAAACTTGCCAGAAAATATTTTCGTATGGTAGGTCTTGAAATTTATCCGGTAAACACCGATGAATACCGTTATCTTCATGAATGTGGTGCAGATTATGTAACTGTTTTTCAGGAAACATATGACTCTGACAAATATGAAACCCTTCATCTGCTAGGTCATAAACGTGTATGGCCTTATCGTTTTGAAGCGCAGGAGCGTGCATTGCGTGGTGGCATGCGTGGAGTAGCTTTCTCTGCCTTGCTGGGATTATCCAATTTCAGAAAAGATGCTCTTGCAAGTGCTCTGCATTTATACTATCTTCAGAGAAAATATCCTTCTGCTGAAATGTCACTTTCCTGTCCCAGACTGCGTCCTATTATTAACAACGATAAGATCAATCCTCTGGATGTTGGGGAAACTCAGCTTTGTCAAATTTTATGTGCTTACCGTATTTTTCTTCCTTATGCAGGAATTACCGTTTCTTCCAGAGAAAGTGCATCGTTCCGTGACGGTATTGTAAAAATTGCTGCCACCAAAATCTCTGCTGGCGTTTCCACCGGTATTGGAGACCATGAAAGCAAGTATATGGGAAAAGAATCAGAGGACGCAGCCGGAGATGAACAATTTGAAATTTGTGATAACCGCTGTCTTCAGAAGATGTATGATGATATGTCAGAAGAAGGATTGCAACCTGTATTAAACGATTACCTTTACATATAATTTTATGAAAAATATACTTAGTATTACCAACCGTTTTCTTTGCAAAGAGGACTTTTTCACACGCATAGAAACTTTGGCATCTTCAAAAATTGCAGGAATCATCCTTCGGGAAAAAGATCTGACAGTGGAAGAATACACTGCTTTAGCAAAAAAAGTGCTTCCCATTTGTCATTCTTACAATACTCCCTGTATTCTTCATACATTTTCAGAAACCGCTATGACGTTACATCATCCTTTTCTTCACATGCCTCTTTCCTTACTCAGAGACATGACTCCAAAAGACCGACAGTTTTTTACTGTATTAGGGGCTTCTTGCCATTCTCTGGATGATGCACTAGAGGCTGAGGATTTAGGCTGTACTTACATTACAGCAAGTCATATTTTTCCCACAGACTGTAAAAAAGGACTTCCTCCAAAAGGGCTTCCCTTTTTAAAAAACATCTGTGGCCATACAAAACTTCCGGTTTATGCACTAGGGGGAATTACTGCCTCTAATGCAGCCTCTGTGTTACAGGCAGGTGCGCACGGATATTGTATTATGAGTGGTCTTATGACCTGTAAAAATCCAACGTCTTTTCTTTCTTCTTTTCCTGCAGAATAAAATCCAAAAATGGAACTTATCTAATTTGATAAGTTCCATTTGATTTTGTTCCTATTCTATTTGCTTCCCTTTATCGAAGCAATTCCACCGGAATTTCCTGTGCCATCCGTTGATACCCTGCAGCACTTGGATGAAGGTGATCCCCAGAATCATACTCTGGAAGGAAACAGTTTGGATGTTCCGGATCTTTCAGGGCCTGATCAAAATCTACACACCCATCAATAAGATCCGTAGTCCGGATAAATTCATTAAAAACATGACGCATTTCCTGACGAAACGGAGCATCCGTACGCCATCCACCCATAGGAATCAGAGTTCCTACATAAACCCGATATCCCAGGGATCTTGCCTGAGCAATATAGACTTTAAGCCCTTCAATCAGTTCTTCCACCGTTGGAAGATCACTCATAGGACGGTAAATGTTTACCTGCTCTCCTACCGGATGAATGATATCATTAATGCCCTGCTGAATAAGAACAGCATCCGCCCCATCTGTGGGAACTTCATGAAGAAAACGTTTACTTCCCATAAGACCATAGGACTCATAAGTAAGGCAATGGTATTCCCGTAAAATACGAGAACCGGAGGTAGCACGACGAATAACTGACGTATGCGAAAATCCTTCCTGTGCACATCGCAGAGTCAGATAATCCGGCCAGTCCTGAGCGGTAATGGAATCTCCATAACACACCAATGCCCGGTGTTCTGGTGATGTCCATACAGATACATTACTCAAAAAATAGAACAAGTGAGTAGAACGGGAATCCTGAATGTCAAATACCGGCGTCTGTGTCTGGTCGCCATTGGCATAACTTCCCTCAGACAAAGGACCAGACGCAAACACCACGGAACGCATAAGAGTGAAATCCTGAAGATAAAAACTCACATCTACCATTTCAGATGCAGTGATCGTTGCTGTCACCGGATCTGTGGTAATTCGCTCTCCCGCTGGAATCGTCATACGCTGAACCCCAGACATGGTCACAGGGTAAAATTTTCTCCCTATACGAATTGTGACCCGCTCCAGAACTACAGCCTCTGTGCCACAGTAATTATCAAAAGTCAACCGGATTTTCTCACCACAAAAAGGAATTCGGATTGGATAACGGATGGTGATATCCTTTGCATACCTCTCCGGACGGTTTTCTGCTACACTCACAGCATTTCCCCAGGCACTTACCCAATGTTTTTCTTGTTCCATAGTATTCTCCCTCAATATTTCCAAATTTTTCTCATTGTATCACACTTGTACTCTGGTGACAATCATACCCCAGAGAAGTCTATTACTTTTCCTGATGTTCTGACAGCTTCCGTTTTTGAATCAGACTCCATACATGACGTTCCATATTACACGCTTTTAGATGCTCCCTGTCCATCAATGTATCTTCTTCTTTTTTTCCATGATAATCTGAAGCAGAGGAATAGTAAAATCCATAACAATCTGCCATTTTTTTCAGTTGCTCCTGCTGCTCTTGGGAATATTTCTTATAAAACACTTCCATTCCCACTTGTTCTTTTCCAGCCACTTCCTGAAATCTTTTCAATATCCGCTGATTTTCTTTTTCCTCAAAAGGATACGTATATAAATGCGCAAGAACAGGAATTCCACCCCCTTGCAGGATGGCTTGTACTCCTTCTTCAAAAGGTGCATAAGAAGAATATTCCAAAGCATCTACATAGGCTCTTTTCTCTCCATTGCTCCCAAAATAAATTTGAAAAGCTTCGTCTACTGAAGAAACAATCCCCTGTTCTACCAGATAATTTCCCACACTGACTCGCCCGATTCGACTGCTTTCTGGATTTCTTCTTTTAAATTCTTTGTAGTCAGGTATGGAAATCCCACAATTTTCCATGAACTTTTTTCTCATAGCAGACAAATATCCTTCTCTGTCTGACCCATGTTCCAAAAGAAACTTTTTCATAATTTCATGATCTGGCAACAGTCCTACCACATGCACTTCTATCTTCCTTCCATCTTTCGTATCATAGACAGTGGAAAGTTCTATCCCATCCACCAGACAGATTTTTCCTTTATATTCTTTCTGTAACAAATCCAGGTCCTCATGAAGATAATTATGATCTGTAATCGCTAAATAAGAAAGCTTCTCCTTGATTGCCTTACGAATAAGAAAATCTGGTGTTACCTTTCCATCACTGTAAATTGTGTGTGTATGAAAATCTACCATTTTGCTTTTCCTCTATATAATTGTTCTATTTTCTCATAAAATATTCTATAACATATCTATCGGGCAAGAAATTCCAGAAGATTATTCCCCATAACAGCTTCCCATTCTTTCTGTGTCAATCCTGCATTCTTTTTAATATCCTCTACAAACATGGTCATATCCATTTCTCTGGATTTTGATGGATATAAAAGCAATGGAAAATCACTGCCATACAATAGTCGTTTACATCCCACCATAGAAATCACTGCCTGAAAACTGTGGATTCTGTATAACAACGGATTGGCTGCTGTATCATAACAGACATTTTCAAACTTTCCTCTGCATCTTGGATTCATTTCATAAAATGGAAGTCCTCCTCCCATATGTGCCAGAATAAATTTCACATCCTGATGTTTTTTTATTAACTCTGGAAGTGGTGATAAACTGGTCAGATCTTTTCCTGGATACTCATGACCTACTGGCTCTCCACAATGAATACATACAGGCAGTTTATAATATTCTGCACACTTTATCACATCCAGAAAATCAGGATCTTCAAAATCGTATCCGTTTCCTCCCGGACCTAATTCTCCAATGCCTTCAAAGCCCATTTTTGCACATCTTTGAATCTCTTCAATAGCTTTTTCTTTAAATTTAGGATTAATACTGCAAAAACCTTTCAGACGATCTGGATGACGTTTTATCATGTCTGCCATATAATCGTTATGCATCCTCATCATTCCTTCATCATTCCAATACCATCCTTGCATTACCAATCCATACACACCTGCTTTTGTGGCACATTCCAAAGCTTCTTCTGCATTTGCCCATGCTTCTTCTGTGCCCTTTCCATTTGCCGGTTTTTTGGTAAGCATTCCAAACCACGAATCAATTTTTGCGTATTTTTCCCAATTTTCATAAATCTCCGGTGGAAAAAGATGCACATGGCTGTCCCATATTTTAAACTCCTTCATATGATATCACATCTCCCTTTTTTTACATTTAAGTAACTGTTCCAAACTAGAAAAAATAAGGTACATCCACCTGTTCCTTACAAATGAATATACCTTATCTGCATTCTATGCTTCTCTGAATGTCAGACCATGATCTGTCATTGAATCAACAATCGCCAGAGATTCTACCTGAATTCCCTGAGCTCGTAATTCGTCTCCTCCATGCTGGAATCCTTTTTCTATTACAATTCCCGCACCTTCCAGCACAGCTCCTGACTGTTTTACAATATCAATCAACCCTTGGAGTGCACAGCCATTAGCAAGGAAGTCATCAATAATAAGAACATGATCTTCTGGTGAAAGGAATTTTCTAGATACCACTACATCATACACTTTTTTATGAGTAAAGGATTCTACCTTTGTTGTATACAAGCCCCCATCCAGATTAAGACTCTGAGTCTTTTTCGCAAATACCACTGGCACCTGAAAATACTGTGCTACAATACAGGCAATTCCAATACCTGATGCTTCAATGGTCAGTATTTTGGTTATTTTTTTCTCTGCATATCGTTTCTTAAATTCTTTTCCAATTTCATTGATCAGCTCAATATCCATCTGATGATTCAAAAAACTGTCTACTTTCAGTATATTTCCTGGTCTTATAACACCATCTTTTAAAATTCGTTCCTTTAAAACTTGCAAATTTTCCTCCTCGGATTTCTAGTTATCCTTTTTTTATTCTATAGTTCAGTTTTCCATAACCCATGGATATTGCAATACGCATAGACAGCTACTGCCTTATCTCCATCTAACTGAAAACTCACCTGTGGTTCATCACCTGGCTTTAATGTTTTTCTCTGTCCACCATGTTCTGTTTCAAGGTATATCCAGAGAATGCTGTGTTCTTCTATCATTGGATGTGGTGCTGAACCTACATTCACTATTATTTTATCGCCTTTTTCTATTACCATCGGCAAATGTTTTTCCTGGCTTGCTTCTACAGTATTGGGAATTAATTCCGTCATCTTTTCTCCACAACATACAAGTGGAACACCTGATGCATGAACCATGCCTGCCAAATTTCCACAACGACCACAAAGATAAAACTTCACTGCCATATCTTATACCTCCTTTTTCTTTCCCTATTCTACCATATTTCCACTACTGTATCTACTTTTTATCAAAAAAATAGATACTAAAAAAAGAAACCTCATTTCCAACCCATGTAATCTCCATGCCACAACTTTCTGCCAGTTTTGTTACATCAATACAGTAGGCAGACAGACAGGAGGTTCTTTTTTCTTCCTGAACACAGGGTTCTCCCAAAACTATTTTGCACTGAGAACATAAACTACAAGGACCACACATTGCATAAATTCCTTTTTCATCTAAACCTGCTTCCTGCATTTTTTTAACAGCTTGAAAAGTCTTTTTTGTATGTATTTTCTTGCTCTTTTTCGTTTCTTCTTCATCAAAAATATCTTTCATGTACGTTTTCGTCTGAAAAACAAGTGCTTTTTTATAAGTCATAACCCTTTCTTCCATTTCTTCCGGTGTACCACAATAAGGAGGACAACCATAATTCTTATTATAATTTCCGCAGGCATTCTCCTCACAATATTTTCGATATTCATGCACAAATACCAGTTCTTCCGTAGACAATAACTTAGTTTTTTCAAATCCCGCTTCCAAGGCTATGGCTTCCATCTGTTTTATATCCATTTTTTCTTCCTTTCCGAGAATTTTTTCTGTTTATTTTCCGTCTGTTTCATTCTATTTTTTATTATAAAGAACAGTTTTTTGTTTTACAATACTTGTTTTCCTAATTTGCAAAAGAGGTATTTCTTTCTCATCTTATTTATATTATACTGTAGGTATCAAAAAAATTTATGCAACAGGAGGTTTTATGATCATGTCCAACACTAGCAAACTTCCTCTGCGTTCTGAGGCCGCAGTAGAAAGTACCTGGGATTTAAGCCCTCTTTTTAAAGATGACAAGGGGTTTGATGAAACTTACAAAACAGCAGAAAACGAAATAGATCTTCTCTCTGCTTACCGTGGAAAGATTGCCGGATCTTCTCTGGAACTTCTCAACTATCTGAAAGAAAAAGACCGTCAGCTTCTACGTATGGATTTTCTTTACAGTTATGCCTTCCAAATGTCAGATCAGGATACTGGAAATACAACAACACAGGCAATGAAAGCTCGTGCTTTTAGCCTTTACACCAAAATCATGTCTGCTATTTCCTGGGAGGCACCAGAACTTCTGGTACTCACCCAAGACACTCTGGATCAGTATTGCAGCCAGCAGCCTGAACTGAAGAACTATCGTCATTTTCTGGATGATGTTCTCAGTAAAAAAGAACATACACTGGATGCCGTTCAGGAAAATCTTCTTTCTATGAGTGCTGATATGGGAAATGGTCCTGGAAACATCTATACCATGTTTAACAATGCAGATTTAACCTTCCCATCCATAACCGATGAAAACGGAAAGGAAGTAACCATTACCCACGGACGTTTTATCTCTCTTTTGGAAAGTAAAAACCGTCAGGTAAGAAAAGATGCTTTCATGGGACTTTACCACACTTATGAATCTTATAAAAATACACTGGCAGCTATCTTCAGTGCCAATGTAAAAAAAGAACTGTTCTACACAAAAGCCCGGAAATATGCTTCTACTATGGAAGCACACCTGGACGAATATCACATTCCAACCAGCGTATACACTCAGCTGCTGGATACCGTTCACGAATTTCTTCCAGCTATGTACCGCTATGTAGCTCTTCGTAAAAAACTTCTTGGTGTAGAGGAACTTCACATGTATGACGTATATACACCGATTGTTTCTTATGACTCTCCAAAATATTCTTTTGAAGAAGCAAAAGAAATGGTATTAAAAGGACTGGCTCCCTTAGGTGAAGACTATCTGGCAAAATTACAAGACGGTTTCGATAACCGTTGGATTGATGTTTATGAAAATCAGGGAAAACGAAGCGGTGCTTACTCTACCTGTACCTACGGGACACATCCTTATGTACTGTTAAACTATCAGGGAACACTGGACAATGTATTTACTCTGGCACATGAAATGGGACATTCCCTTCATTCCTGCTATTCCAATGAAAATCAGACTTACATTAACTCCATGTACAATATCTTCCTGGCAGAAATCGCTTCTACCTGTAATGAATTTTTGTTAAGTCATTATCTTCTGGAGCATACCGATGATAAAAATGAAAAAGCATACATTCTTAATCATCTTCTGGACATGTTTAAGGGAACCATCTACCGTCAGACCATGTTTGCTGAATTTGAGAAAATTACTCATGAAAAAGAAGCTGCTGGCGAACCTTTAACCAGCGACTCCATATGTAAAATCTACAAAGATCTGAATGTTTTGTATTTTGGACCAGACATGGTAGTAGATGATGAGATTGCCATTGAGTGGGCAAGAATCCCTCATTTCTACACTCCATTTTATGTTTATCAGTATGCCACCGGTCTTTCTGCAGCTATCGCCTTTGGCAGCAAAATTATCAACCAAGAACCTGATGCTTTGGAAAATTATAAAAAATTCCTTAGTGGTGGCTGCTCTGTAGATTGTCTGGATCTTTTAAAATCCTGTGGTGTGGATATGACAACAAAAGAACCAACTACCGCTGCATTAAAAGTCTTTGAAGAAACACTGAAACAGTTAGAAGAACTGTTTTAATCTTAAAAGGAGAGTTCCATGAATTCATGAAACTCTCCTTTTTACATTTGCTTTCTTACAATAGAATATTCATCCCCATATCGATAGTATGGACAGCTGGAAAAATTTCCTGTAAGGAAACGATACATTTCATCCTCATCCAGATTCTGAGTGCATACATAACACTCATATTCCTCATCATATTCATAATTCATACAGCTCTCACAATTTGTTGTCATGGACTCCCTCCCCTT
>RCNH01000776.1_pt1 | contig 17206 bp, 12 predicted proteins | sample 2041161 | NCBI WGS metagenome assembly RCNH01 (sample SAMN09708215, study PRJNA481090) | Feces metagenome, whole genome shotgun sequencing project. | biome: feces | host: Leptonychotes weddellii | place: Antarctica: Sion Island | collected 2010-03-01 | reverse complement strand
ATTGTTTTTATCCATTTTTTAGTGATTTTTGCCTATATTCAAAAAATAAACACAAAATAAAAAAAATGTTATACTATTATTGTAGTTATATACTTGTCGAGGTGTCCATGAATAAAAATAAATCTAAAATTTACAATAGAAAACGTTTAAAAATAGGTGGTGCAATTGCGACTACCTTAACTTTAACAACAACCGCTGTAGTTCTTCCTACAGTTTATTATGGTACTGCAGATAAACTACTTTATGTAGATACATTTGGACAAGTACAACAACCTAGAGAAACTGAAATTGCTTCACCAGATCACGGTAATTTTATTGGTCCTTATGACCCTTCTTCAACTTATTCAAAAGATGATGTTGTTTCTTATGACAAAGTCGTTTGACAAGATGAAAGAATGAAAAAAGGTTTTGATAAAGTAACCTCAACACAACTATATAAATTTACTGAAAATTGAGGTGGTGGAGATTTTAATAATGCTCCAGTTATATCTTATGATCCTTTTAAAAATAACTATACATATAGAACATTACCTTTTGATCAATTGTTTACAACATTAGATCCATCAAGTTTTATGGGACACTCTGAATTTATTAATGGTATTGGGAGATCTTCAGCTTCTGGTAAGTTTGATGGTGCTGGTGGTATATATGATTCATACCAACGTCCTGGGTTTGCTTATGTTGAAAGTGATCCGGCTAAAGGGAATTTTAACGTTCACCTTAGTGGATTAAACCAACATAACTATACTTATACTAAAACTACTCCTAGTAAAATTAGACAGTTTACTCAAGGTTCTTCTATAAGACAAATGCATGAAGAACCAAATGTTGTTGCACAAAATTCTATTCCTGCATTTTATGAAAGTCCAGAAAATTGATATGAAATTAGAAACGAATATTACAACAATGGTCTAGTAGCATATAAATTTAGTAATGAAGGAGAAGTTGGACAAACTTGAAAATCTAATATAAATGGGGATGATTGATGAATCTATAAAGACATGATTGATGGATATCCATATGGTCCTGAAAATTTAGCTTTTGGATCTCATCAATCTATTGCAGCTGGTGAATATAAACCAACTTACGTAGCTCTTTCAAATTCTAATAGTGATAAAATGACTTTTTCTCTAGACGATGATTCATTAGGGATGTATCTTTACTCAAAAGCTTCAGGGTATCCTTTAGCTGATAGAGCTGCTTGTTTAACAGGAGGAGCTCCTAGTTTACCAGTTGGGTTCTTTGCTTATAAAGGTTATTACCAAGGAACTGCTGAACCATTAGTTTGTATGGAGACATACAATGATTCATTATTAAATGAACCAAAAGGTGGAAAATATAATGAAAAATATTATCACTATTTAGGGCAACACCAAAACGTTCCTGAAACAATTAAATATCATGATGGTACTGGAAATACATTAAGCTTCAATGCAGATAGTCACCAAAGGGTTGGAGCTTATATTTATTCATATTCTCGTCAATGACCACAAGATAATAAAGTAATGCATTATGTAAATAAAGATTATTATAATAACAAAGATAATCCTACTGAACCGAAAGTAGAAATGGAGGGTTCTTCATATAACTGAATGACTGGTAAATTAGCTGATAAAAATGTTGCTAGATCATTCTCATATTATAATGGGGTTTTCTCTTTAAATAAACCATCAACTCAATTAAAAACAGGTGAAAATCAACAAATTAGATGATATACTCCATATGCTTCAACTGCAATGAGAGTTACTATAAATAAAGATAAAGTTGAAGAAATAACTCCTAAGTTACTAGCTTCTGATGCGCTAACACCAAGTAATATTGTTGATTTTGTTAATTTTGAAATGTATGATGCTATTCCATCTAGTTACTATGGTGGAACTGTATCAATGTGTGCTGACAATGTTACAGGAACTATTTGATTAAAGTTTAGATCAGGACCAGGTGTTAATGTATCTAACGGGTCACTATTCAAAGATCCTCAACAAGCTAGTCATAAATACTATCCAATGAAACACCCTCAAATTGTTGCTGAATGTAATTGAGCATATGATTATGAAAATCATGGTCAAAAAGTTGGTTCTGCGATGTGAACTGATAACAATACTTTAAATCCTGTAACTGAAATTGGAATGGCTGAACCATTAGAATATGCTGTTGGTATTACAGGTTTCCCTAAAATAAAACCAACTTATATTGTGCCAACTAACAACCCTGAAGGACCTGAATTTAAACCTGGAACTACTCTTGCTGAAGAAGGAAAAAAATATGGTCCATATAGATTATCTTCTCCTGAGTTCACTAAATTAACTCCATATGAATATATCAAATCAGAAGAATTAAAAGATCCAAAAGAAAGATATAAGGATTTATTAGCTAATATTTTTAAAGATTTAGTTATAAATAAGGAACCAGAAGGCGGTATTCTTAAGGAAGATGGTAAACCATTTATTTCTGCTGAAGATTTAATTATTAACTCTGATCCTATAGCATTAAATTTCTATGATTCAAATCACCCTGATTGAGGTGGAAGAATTCAATTCTCTGTTACTTTAAAGAAATATTTTGATAAGAATGGTGAATATATTGATGGACAAGGTGGTTTCCAACCAGTTCCTGTTGTGTTCTCTGGGTTTAAGGCAGTTCCTGGTCCTACACAAGTTACTGGAAATTACAATTTAAATTCATTAATTCCTGGTGGAGCAGTTAACTTTAATAAGCAAAACCTACCTGGTAGCAATGGGGTTAGTTACCCATCTGATTATATAGCAGAATCATTAGCTCCTGAAGGATCTACTATATATGCTTGATTAGCTGATATGGTTAATAGATGATCAAATGAAAATCCATTTAAAGGAACAGACGATCCTAACATCGAAGCTAATAATAAAGCCTTTACTAAAGATAGTTATATGATTAAAAATCTTCCTCACGAAATTGATGCAACTACAGGTAAGGAAAAAGCTGCTTTTACTTTAAATGATAAAAGTGTTGAAATTAATAACTTTACTGGTTTATTAAGAATTACACCATCATTTAATAGCTTTTATAACACAGAAGGTAATTTAGTTACTGGTGTAACTCAAAGTTTAGGTACTATTACTATTAGTGGTTTCCAAACTGTTAATGGTTCAACATATATCCCTAATGTAGTTAATGCTATTACAACCAACTTACAACCATCTGCAATTGTAACTAGAATTAATGGAGAAGAACAAACTAAACCAATAACTTCTGATAATTGAGCTGAATATATTGGACAAGAATTATATAAAGTTGCTTGAAATGAAGCTATCAACTTACCAACTAAGAATTATGATTTACCTCCATACACTGAAGCAAAGATTACTTCTGAACAAATGGATGAAATTAAACGTGTAATTCAAATTAGAGTTAAACCAGAAGATGGATCTTGAGTAAATAACGTTGAAGGATCATTAAAATTTGCTGTAGCATTCACTAAAATGTTTGATAAAGATGGAATTCCTAAAGATATAGACCCAGCTAAGATATGACCAGCTAATTGAGATGTTGGCGGGGATGATAATGACAATGTTTTCCTTGTAACTGCGTTTGGTTATGATAATTCACCTGGTCCAACTGGAATCTTACAAAAAGATGGAAAGAATAGAAATATTACTATCAACCAACCTAACTACCAACCATCTGAATTTATTAAGAATGATGCACAATCAGGATATCCGTTGATTAAATCATTAATTATTGGTAACTTAACTAACTTGCCTAAATCTTTCACAACTGATGATATTGTTGTCGATCCTAAAGCATTTAATGAAGCAGATGGAGGTACTTGAGAACCAGATGTTCCTCCATTAAAAGCAATTAATCAAAAAGGTTCAATTCAAGTTAAAGTTTACTTAAAGTCTTATTATAATGATCAATCTAAATTATGTAATTACAAAGAGGATAATGCTGGAAAAGGTCCTTATTCTAAAGATGGATGAACATTTACTATTGATGGTTTTATGCAAACTACAGCTAAGGGATCTTCTGATTTAACTGTTACAGATGCTGAATATCCTAAAGGAGCAGACAAAAATGTAATTGATTTAGCTAATCCTAATGTATATGATTTTATGAAGAGATCATATCCTGAAATTGCAGCATTAAAAAATTTATTACCTTATCAATCAGCTTCTACAACTGATATTAAAAATTTAATCTTTACTTTAAACAAATCATCTTCAAAAACTAAAGATCCTTACTTGTTAATGACTAATATTCCTTCTAATATTAGACCTTATAACATAATTGTAGATAAGGAAAATATTAAAGTAGATAACATTGCAGGTACTTTAACTTTCCAAGTTAATTTAAGACAATGATTCACTCTTGATAGTGGACAAGTTACTTATCACCCTACTTTAGATGATCAAAGTAATGGTAATGATATGTATACTACTCCTCACTCCATTACTATTAAAGGAATGAGAAGTGTTAAGAATGCTACAGTTATCAAACCTGGTGATTTAATCGACCCTAGAACTGGAACATTAACATTAGCTCATGGTGGTCCTTCTGAAAGTATTATTAAAGGAATTTTAAAAGGACAATATTTAGATGCTAACCCAGATGCAACTCCTGAAGATATTGATGCAGAATTTAAAGATTTCGATGTAACTAAGATTCAACCATCTAGTTTAAATGACATCGCTTTAAAAGAATATGTTTATGTAGCTTTAGAAAAATCTGGTGGTTCACCATACACATTGCTTCCAGGGTCAATGGTATATCAAGATCCAACTTCAAGTGATGATGATCCTATCTACAGAATTAAGAATGAGGCTGCTTTAAATGAATTTATTTCATGAAAAATTACTCCATTTATTGATTTAACTAAAGGTACTGCAATCTTATCACCAATGTTGAATATTTGATTTGGTGGAGCATCAGCTGACATTTATAATCAATATCAATCATTCGGTGGTGGTGAAAATGGTAAACCAACTGTCACTAAAGATGCTGATGGAACTACTATTATTGCTCCAGCAACTGTGACTCAATTAACATTATCTGGATTTATTGCAGCTGAAAATGCATTACAATTTAATAGTTCTCCAGTCTATGAATGTTATCTTCAATGATATGGATACTACAAAAATTACAGCATTACAATTTGCTAAACATGGTATCACAAACGCTGATGGAACTGTAACTACATTAGCAGATGCATTAAAATCAACTACTAACCTTACTATTTCAACTGGTATCGTTGAAATTATGGATAACCCTACTCTAACGGGAGCAGAATTGCAAGATATCACTAATTTAGTTGATTTCTCAGATCCTAACTTCTATAAAGTTAATGCAATCAACGGAACTATTGAAATTAAAACTAAAGAAGTAAAATACTTTGATGCTAATAAGATTTTACGTAAAGGACCAATTACTTTAGTATTAACTGGATTCTTACCAGCTACTGAAGCATACGAAACAACTTACATTATTGTGATTACAACAATTATTGCGTTAATTGTTATCTTATCAATTGTGTTAGCAAGAATTTTATGAGTAAGATACGCAAGAACAAGAGATGAATATAAAAATGATTAGTTAATATATTCATATTAAACAAGGAGTAAAACATGGCTAAAACAAATATTAAAAATAAAAAATTTATCTTAGGAATCACCACTTTTTCAGCATTGTGTGCTGGTTCTATTTTTGCAACTGTTGGCGCTGCTTTATCAACTAGCCAAACCAACAATGCAATTAGTAATCAAAAAGCGAAGTCTTTTGTAGATGCACCAGCAGCTTCTACTACTCCTGATGCAAGTGTTACTCCACCTGCATTAGACTTACAAACTAATGATTATAACCCTGTTTTAGCAAATCAAAATGTTTTACCTACTATTGTTTCTGAAGGATATATTGGAATTGGGTCTTCAAGCAATATTTTATATAATAATGGTAATATTGTTCAAGATAAAGGTAATCCATTATCTGATATTGCTAGAACTATAACGTTTACAACTTTTGATGGGTTTTTAAGATGAAAATTTGATCTTAGTCAATTAAACGAATATGAAGCAATCAAATCTGCATATTCAAGTCTAGAAAGTTTAAGAATTGTTGATGTTAAACCATTGCAAGAAAATCAAGGGTTTATAGTTTTAGCTACTGCTTGTGGAGATACAAGAAAACCATCAAGTTATACAGATAATGCAATTTTCCAAATTACTAATGATGGGAAATTAATTCCTGAATCTTTTTATACAATTACTTTGCCTGAGTTCGGAAAAGTTAAAGATTTATTAAATAATATATCAGGTATGTTAGGTCCAACAGCAAGAGGAGCAAAAACATTATCCCCTTATAACTTAAAAATTACTAGAAGTGGAGCAAATGCATTAGTACAAATTTCTGCAAACCCTGTAATGGTGCCAAATAAGAAAAATCCAAATAAAAGAATTTTAGTTTCTGATTATTTTAGTTATACGGTGGCTACTGCTGATTCATTTTTTGATGATGGTTCAGAACAAACATGTCCAATTGTTTTATTGAAATATAACTATGGAATGAAGAAGTTTGATACTAAAGAAGTTGGTATTTCAAAAGAACAGAAACTAGTTAATTACACTCCGAAATCAGTTTTTGATTCTTATGCTTCAAGCGATGATCAAACAATGGCATCAGAATGAATAATGTATCAAAACTATGATACATTAGGTTGTTATTCTTCAACATTCACTCCTGATGTATCTAATGCTACAAAAACTTTGGAAATTTATTCTAATATTTTAAATAATAAAAAGTTTCAAAAAAATAATTTAGTTGTCAAAAAAGATTATACTGCAGATGATGATTTGTATAATGCTGCAACTACCAATTACAATGGTTATACATATTCATTCACACCGTTAAAATATAAGGATGCATCTGTTTCGGCTGCTGCTGAAATTATTGTTCCTGGAAGAGAATCATTTGAATTGTTTTCAGTTTTAGGGCAACACAAAAGAGGGGAAACAACTTTTAGAGATTTCATTACTGAAGTCGAACCTAGTCGTGATAACAAAACTCCAAAAGGATCATTTATTGATCCAATGTATGGTAACGTTTTAATGTCCGAAAAGATTGAAACCAAAGATGATGCTGGAGATATTACTAATACTCAATATAAAATGAAATATTTAAATATTGCACAAAAAGATGGCACTTCAGAAGGTGATTGAATGTTACCGGTTTATTTTGAAGTAAATGATATTAATATTTCGAATCAAGCCGATTTTGCTACTGCAATGAATAACACTTATGGTGCTAGTTATCCTATTTCTTCAGCTTTTTCAGTGTATGATAAAAACTCGCCTTTCTATGAAAATTTTAGAATGCTTTCTTTTGATGGTATCGGAAATTTTAAAGTAATTGAATTAAACAAGCAAAGTGTTAATAATTTAACAATTAATTATAGTGCTGATAAGAGTTATCAAATTCAAGCATTTAAGAATGTTCAAAATCAAGCTAAAACTATTGGATGAATTCCTAATCAAGTAAAGTTATCTGATATTCCTGAATCAAGATTTAAAACTATTGGTAATTATATTACAGTAGGTAAGAATCCTGATAGAACAACACTACCATTGTTTTATTCAACATTAGCAGATCCTAATAAACCTTATTTTGAATTAGATACTATAAATTTAGAAAAATTTAATAAAGACTTTAATAACTCATTAGTTACATTTGATGCACACTTTTCATACACTATGTATGGAGATGTAAAATCTAGTTATGTAGAACCGATTGAGATTACAGGATTCAAGAAAGATCCAACAGTAGTAACTTCTAATGAATTTACTATGCCAAGATTTGAAGGACAATCTAACACTCCACTAGTAGTAAATTCTCCATTAGCTTACCAAGGGTACTATAATCCTAAAGCTGAATATAAAACTGGTCAACAAATTGCTATCGCTGAAAAAACTTTAGAAGCAGATGGTTTATCATATGTTTATCAAGCAAAGAAGGATAAACCTGCTTCAGTTTCATTTATTATGGAAGGTTCTAGTGATGCTTTTGATGCTGCTAAATTTAAAGAATATTTTGAGCTTGTAAAAGATTTAAATGGGAACAAACAAAAACCATATGATTATAGTTCTGTGGCTAATTATAAAGGGGAATTTAGTTCTAATATTCCTTATCGTAAAAATGATGTTGTACGTAATCCACAAACTAATGCTTTAATGATTTTCACCCAAGATGGTTCTTCATTGAATAACACAAAGCCTTATCCTGGTACTGATTTATCTGTGTTATTACCAAGTTCATTAACTAAGAATCATGTTGCAATGATTATTAGAGATAAATTAATCTCTGGTACAGTTCCTCCTGGTTTGACTAATGCTAATGTAGAAATATCTGATTTTGCTTTTAGTAACTTAGCAAATGAAAAAAATATGGCAACAGTAACTGCAAAGTTCCAATTAAACAGATACTATAATGACCTAGGAACAATTGTTAATTCAACTGATGGATGACCTAAAAAAGATATTACTATTAACTTTACCAACCCAACTAAAGAAACAACTATTATTGATACATACAATGTATTACAATTTGGTGATGCATTAGCAAATAAATATGCTTATGAAGTTGATTTAAATAATAACATTGCATTTAAGCAACAAATTATTGATCTTAACCGTAAGGCTGGAAATATTACAGATGATATCACTATTAATAATGTATTTATTGCTTCTCCACAACCTGATGATGGTTCAGGGGTGTTAAAAGCACAAATCGGATTCAATCGTTGATATGATAGTCAAGGAATTCTAAATTCTTCAAGTATTAATTACACACCAGTTACTATTACTGGATTTAAGAAAGCAACAGTGACTCAATTCTCTTCTAATAAGATTACTTTAAGACCAGATCAAATTGGAGTTCCTGGTTTAAATGATAAATTACCAAGTGAAGTTACTGTATCTGAATTTATTAATAACAAAAAAGCTGTTAAAGAGTTTTTATTAAACTATACCTTAACTGATGGTTCTAATAAAAAATTATTAGTTGATTCTGCAAGACCAGGAGATTTTGGTCCAGAAAATATTTTCATTTCTAATGAACGTGTTGATTCAGCTACTGGGTCAGTTTCATTCACTGTTAAATTCTCTTCTTACTTTAAGAAAAATTCTTTAGGTGTGATTAGTCACTTCACTTCAAATGGTATTGCTACAGATGATGCGTTTAATATTACAATTAACGGTTTCAAAAAATTCATTGATAATTCAGTTGATGCTTTTGACTATGATGTAACATTTGGTATTGATACTCCAATCGATTTCCCTCCTGACCTTCAATTTACTCAACAAAATCCAGCACCAATTCCTGGAATCTTTGTGCAAAGTCAAAAAGACAGAGATCCATCATTAGCTGAAAATTTAAAAATTTCTGTAGCTAATTTTTTAGGAACTGAAACTATTGGTGATATTCACAATCCACAATTTATGTCTGGTTTTGGATTGAATGATATTAGTGATGTAACTGATATTACTTACAATAATTTCACTGGAAAGATTATCTTCAAAGCTCATTTAAAGAGATTTATGCAAACAACAAATGGGGTGACTGAAGAAGTTAGTTATGGAGATGGATGACAAACAAAACCAGAAGCTGAACACACATTCGCTTTAACTGGATTCCCAGCTGTTGTAGCTTCTTCATTTAACAACCAACCACTTCCATTTGATCAAAATGTAGTCGTTCCTGATCCAGTATTTGATGGTAAAACTAAAACAGAAGTTAAAACTAATGTAAATAATATTAAACCTATTACAATAGACTTTGATTTAGATGCTAAGAATTTACCAGCTGGTACTAATATTAATAATATCCAATATAGTGATATCAAAAATCAAATTAAATGAGGTGGTACTTGAGCTACAATTCAACCACGTAACAATTCTTCAACAGCGAAACCAGTTTTAACTTTAAATACTATGGATGGAATCTTATCTTCTCCAAATGCATTAAAGTCTGAACCTACAGTAACAAGAGATTTAATTAATAATACTGCAGAATTATGCTTTACATTTAATAAAGATATTTATTACTTTGCTCAAAAAGATTTAACTAATGGTGATGTAACTGTTGATGAAAAGAATCCATTTACATTAGGAAATCTTGGAGAACCATTATTGCTAAAATCAGGTTCTAGTATTGTTATTCACTTAAACAATGTACAAAAATTCAATTTATGAGAAATTGTCTTCTGAGTTGGAGTTGGAGCTGCTGCATTCCTTGTATTAACATTAATCATCTTCTCAATCACTAAGAGATCTCATAGAAGAGACTTATATTAATAGTTAATCATTAATACTTATTAATAAAATTAAAACCAGGAAGATATTCCTGGTTTTGTTTTTGATATTTCTTTTTAATTCTTTTTATTGCTTGGACACAATTGGTGAAGTCTTTCTTCAAATAGTTCTAATAGTAAATCATTATTCTTTATATCTCATTCACTAAAGACTTCCATAGCAACTATATCATTTTCTTGGACATCTTTCTTAATACTATAGAATACTTCAATCATCCGTTTGATTTCAGGAACATCAAGTTCTCTTAGATAACTCTTAATTAATGATCTTAATTCTTCTTCATTTAGTTTTTCTAAATTTTTAAAACCTTTAGGTCTATTAATCTTGTCCATATTATTTCTTCTTGTTATTGGTATTAGCAGCTTTTACAGTTGCCTTTTTTAGAATCTTTGCAGTTTTAGATTTAGCTTTTGATTTGGTTAAAAATTCATAAACTTCTTCAGTGGTATAGTTTAATGCACCCTTTTCATTTCTAAACATAAAACCTTTATCTTTTTCATATTTAGGAATAATATGCATATGGAAGTGCATTACTTCTTGTCCAGCAATTTTACCTTGGTTCGATAAATAATTAAATCCTCATGGATCTAATTTCTTAGTATCTTCAATATCATTACTTACTTGTTTAACTAATTTGATGACATCTACTAATGATGCTTCATCACATAATCCTAAATCAGCGTAATGTTTTTTAGGAATCACTAGTACATGTCCGTCACTAATAGGAAAAGCATCTAAAAAAGCAATTGCTCTTTCATTTTCAGCAATCACTTTTGCAGGAATTTCTTTATTTACAATTTTACAAAAAATACAATCTTTCATTTTTAACTCTATTGAAGGTAATAAATAATTAAGAACACAATTCCTAATGCAGCAATCACTCCAATCATCACAGCTAGGATAATATAGAATAATGATTTAAGATTAAATAGTGATTTAACCTTGTCATCAGTATCTTGCTGTAAGGTAGCTACCTTATCTAGAAGTTCTTTATTATTGTTTTGCATAAATCAATTTAATTATTTAGAAATAACTTGTTTGTTTTTGTAGTAACCACATTCACTACATACACGGTGAGGCTTAATAGAAGCTCCACAGTTTTTACATGTTGTAGTAGTAGCAACATCTAAATGGTCATGAGCTCTTCTCATTCCCTTTCTTGACTTAGATACACGTCTTTGTTGTACTGCCATATTATAATTCTCCTATATACTTTTAAACATACAATATATTATATAATATATTAATAATTAATTTGATTATTTTTTTGTAGTAAAATTAATTCTATGGAAAATCTTAAATTAACCAAAAGACAAGAAAAAATTTTACAAATAATTATTGAAGAATATAACAATTTAGCTTCCCCTATTGGAAGTAATTTTATTATTGAAAAATACTTTCCTACCTTATCTTCTGCCACCATTAGAAATGATATGGTCGTTTTAGAAAAGGCAAATCTGATTTCTAAACACTATTTATCTTCAGGAAGAATTCCAACTTTAGATGGTTATAAATACTATAATGACAATTTAAATGTGGAAGTAGTTACAGATTATTTAAAGAACCGTTTACACGATGTGTTATCAATGAGAAACCTTTCAATTAATGAAGTTATTGATAAAGCAGTTGAAATTATTAATGAAAACATTGATTTACCTTCAGTAATTTCTACCTCTTCTGAAAATGATTTATTAAAGAAGATTGATCTTGTCCAAATTAATTCCCAATTCGCTCTAGTTGTGATTATTACTTCTACAGGTGAAATCATTAAAAGAGAAATTACTGTGGATGAACATGTAAATGTAGATGATTTATCTATTTGTATCAATATCTTCAATGATCGTTTAGTTGATACACCAATGAATCAAATTAAAGACAAATTAAAAATTCTTGAAGGAGTCATTAAATTAAAAGTCAAGAATAAAGAATTTGCTTTTAATCAATTAGTCACACAATTGTTTGATAATATTAAATGACAAAAGCATGTGGTTAAAGGATCAAATAATTTATTGTCTCAACCTGAATTTGCAAACATCAAAAAATTAAAGAAAATTTTAACTTTACTTGAAGATGTTTCGATATGACAACAAATGGCTTATAAGCAAAAGGTGAATAAAGCAACTGCCATTACTTTTGAAGATACTGATATTGAAGGGGTAAGTATTGCGACTACCAATATTAAAATTAAAGATATTGATCACCAAGTTTCCATTGTTGGACCAAACCGTGTCATGTATGCTAAAGCTAATGCCTTATTGAAGTTTTTAAAAGAAGAAACTGAAAGTATGTTCCTAGAAGATGAAGTAGCTTCTAAAAAGGTAAAAGATGACAAAAAATAAAATTGTTGTGAAGTATATTAATGTTCTTACAACAAAGAAGTTTTCACCCCATACTGACTTCAATTTAATAGTTTCTGAATTAAGTGATAATGAAGCAAAAATTATCAATCAATTTAAGGAACTTGTAGATTTAAAATCAAAGGTTTGTGATATCCAATTTTTCTATCATAAAAAGTTCCAATGAGAGCAACATGAAGAAAGTGTTAAACAGTTTAATATTTACCTTAAAGAATTTGAAAAATTTGTCGCTTTAATGAAACAAAATGAACCTCAAAAATATGGGATTTATATCACTCAAGCAGTGCAATTATTAGCAAAGGTTAAGTATGAAAATAATTAATCAAATTAACAATGATGCTGATGTCAAAAAGCTTAGTTTAAAAGAACAAAAACAGCTTGCTAATGAAGTAAGAGAATTAATTCTAAAAACTGCTGAAACAACTCCCTTACATTTATCTTCTAACTTAGGGATTGTTGAGATTACCATTGCCATTATGAATAACTTTGATTTAACTAAAGATAAAGTATTATATGATACAGGACACCAAACCTATGTGCATAAAATTTTAACTGGTAGAAGAGAACAATTTCATACCATTAGACAACCTCATGGCATTACTGGCTTTTTAAATATGGATGAAAGCATTTATGACCATTATTCTCCAGGACATTCTGGTAATATTTTATCGGTCGCTTCAGGGATGTATCAAAGCATCAAACAAAACAATAAAGATCCAAAGAAATTAAAGTATTATAACCATACTAATATTGTGGCAGTGATGGGAGATGCTGCTTTTGCTAATGGAATGGCATTTGAAGCATTAAATGACATTGCATACAATAAAGAACCAATCATTATTGTTTTAAATGATAATGAAATGAGTATTTCTAAAGCAGTAGGCGCTTTATCAAAACATTTATCTTCTTTAAAAACATCAAATACATATCACAACCTAGAAAAAGGATTAAGAAAAGTTTTAGACTTTAATAAGTTGTATTATGGTATTTATAATACCAATAAATGAATGGAAAATCATTTGATAACTAAAAACCTTTTTAAGAACTTAGGTTTTAATTATATTGGACCAGTTGATGGAAATAATTTAAAGAAAGCGAATAAAGCAATTAGTAAAGCCAAATGATTAGCTCACCAAGGACCAGTAATAGTTCATTTAAGAACCAAAAAAGGATGTGGGGATAAAAATGCTGAAAGCGACAAGTTAGGAGACTTTCACTCTTATAGTAAAAGTTCTCATAACAATTCCTTTGGAATTGAAGCTACTAATAAAGTACTATCTTTAATGCAACATGATGACAAGATTTTTGTCATCAATCCAGCGATGACAAGAAGTAGTAATTGTGAAATTATTAGTGAAGCTTTTAAAGATCGATATTTAGATGTTGGAATTGCTGAGGAACATGCTCTTTCAAAAGCAAGTGGAATGGCATTAAGTGGACTTAAACCCATTGTTTATATTTATGCTTCTTTCTTACAAAGAGCATATGACCAATTACTTCATGATAACGATCGGTTAAAATTACCAATTACTTTATTAATCGATCGGGCTGATACTTCTGGAGGAGATGGACCAACGCATCATGGGGTTTATGATGTTGGTTTTCTAAAAACCTTAGAACACACAACGATTGTTTCTCCAAGAAACTTAAAGCAATTGTTTCAACTCATTGATTTAAGTCAAAAGAATCAACAAGGAATCTTTGCCATTAGATATCCTAAGTGATACTTTAATGAATATCATCAATTGAATGAAGACTATCAAATTGTTCCAGGAAAATGAGAATGATTTGATAAGTATCATTCCAAGACTTTAATTATTAGTTATGGACCATACATCAATAAGCTTATTGATGAAGTTGGTGATAAACATCACATTGATGTGGTCAATGCGATTTATATCAATCAATATGATAAACATGAATTACAAAAAGTATTCAAGCAATATGACAAAGTAATTGTTTATGAAAGAATCAAAACCAATAATGGTTTAGTAGCTGATTTATACGAATATGCTTCAACTCACGGATTAAAAACTAAAATTATTGCCATGAATTATTATTTAAAAGACTTAGGTCATGGTTCAACTGCTTCATTAGATAAAGACACTAATATGGATATTGCATCAATCATTAAAAATCTATAATACAAAAGCCCAACTTCTGATCAGGAAGCTGGGCTTTTGTTTTTATATAGCGCGCCATGTAGTGGGTATTAATTCTTAACATCCAATTGTTGTATTTGTTTTAAGAATGAATATATAACAAACAAATAAAAACGAGTAAAACAGAAAGGAGGTATTAAACAAAACTTCTCGAAAGTGAAAAGAGAACTTAACAATTAATATGTAAGGAGGTTGAACCATTCATTAAAGCGAATAAACTCTCAAATGTAGTGAATTCATACACAACTACATTATTAATGATAATTATAAAGGCAGATGTTTTCAAGCACTTTTTTTACTAATATTACATATTAAAAATTTACAAAGTTTTCAATAATATAAATGGTATTGTCTAAATAACGGTCAAAATTTTTAACAGCAATAATACATGCAGATAAAAAATTTGGTTCTAAAGTTTTTTCTTTCTTAATAATATTTGAAATAAGTTCAGTCGAACTCTTTTTATATATCTTTAAAAATTCATCAAAAATTTCTAAATAAGCATTTTCATTTATTTTATCAACACCAGCTGAGAATTCATCATATAGTCTTTTAATATAATTAATCGTAAGTTCAAAGATTTTGCTAACTTCCATTCTAAATTCTTTAGTGATATTAGCGTTTTGTTTAAAATAGAATTTTGCAAAGTTAACTAAATAGGCTGAGTTTCTTTTTAGGTTATTACATGAGTTAATTAAAGCCACAAAGAAACGTAAGTGATTGGCTCTAGGTTCATTCTTTTGAATTAATCAAACACATTCATCAACAATATCATTCGCCACACTAATATTTTGTTTATCAAACTTTAATGTTTCTTCAAATAGCTTTTCACTATCCCCACCATCTTTAAAAATTGAACAAGTCTTTTCTAGGTTGTTAATTAATAATTGAAATTGGTTAGTAAAAGCAGTATAAATCTTTTTTTCATCGTCTTTTAGTATTGAATATTTATTAGTCATTTTCATCATCTCCGTTCAAGTAGTGTCTTAGCTCTTTACTCTTTGGTCTCGTAAAGATATTTTTGGTGGTATCAGCTTCAATCACTTTTCCCTTTAAAAAGAAAATTGTATTGTCTGAAATCCGTTGTGCTTGGGTCATTGAGTGAGTCACAATCACAATTGTTACCTTATCACTCAATTTCTTAATCAACTTTTCAATCTTTCCAGTGGCAATAGGATCCAAAGCACTAGTAGGTTCATCCATTAATAAGACATCAGGTTGTAAAGCAATACTTCTAGCAATACATAATCTTTGTTGTTGTCCTCCTGATAAAGAAGTAGCAGGAGCTTGTAAATCATTCTTCACATCTTCTCATAAGGCAGCATCTTTTAAAGATTGTTTCACGATATTATCTAAAGTAGTTTTATCTTTGATTCCGTGATTCTTTGGTCCGAAGGCAACATTGTCATAAATTGACATGTTGAATGGAGTTGGTTTTTGAAACACCATTCCAACTTTGGTTCTTAATTCCATTAATGAATATTTCTTTGCATTAATGTTTTGCCCATTGAATCAGATGTCACCTTCAACAATAATACTACTATCAAAGTCATGCATTCTATTTAGGTTTCTTAAGAAGGTTGATTTACCACAACCTGAAGGTCCAATTAGAGCAGTTACTTTATTTTTTTTGATATCAAAGTTGATATCAAATAAAGCTTGTTTCTCTCCTCCATTGTATCAAAGATTAAGATCTCTTACTTCAAAGATATTTTCTGGATTAAAATCTTTTTTTGGTTTTGCCCGATTGTTTCTAGCAAGTGTCTGATATTCCCGTAAGGCTTTTCTTTTATCAGCTGGTAAAGAAAGAAACTTGATGGCTTTTTTTAGTGGTTTTAGTTTTCTTAAATGATAGTATTGACTCTTAGGGTCAAGCTTTTTGAAGTCACACTCAACATTTGATAAATCAATTGTTTGATCTTCAGTTTGATGATTTTCTACCACTGTTTTCTTAGTTTTCTTCGCCATACATTATATATATAATATATAAAATTTTGAATTTTCAAAATATTTTTTATTTTTTTTCGCATATACACATAATGTGTTATCATTAGAGTGTGATAAAGTGGGAGAAAGTGGGAAACATGTTTTTAGGAACCTTCAATCATAACCTAGATGCTAAAAATAGATTATCAATTCCTTCAGCTGTAAGAACGCAGTTGGGGAAATCTATTGTAGTTTCTAAAGGGTTTGATGGATCATTAAACATCAGAACTCCTGAAGCATTCCAAGAATATGCAACTAAACTTTTATCTTTATCACAAACCAAGTTAGATACCAGAACCATGCAAAGACAATTATTAGCCAATGCAGCTGAAATTGAAATTGATAGTGCTAACAGAATCTTAAT
>RCNH01000446.1_pt1 | contig 17213 bp, 15 predicted proteins | sample 2041161 | NCBI WGS metagenome assembly RCNH01 (sample SAMN09708215, study PRJNA481090) | Feces metagenome, whole genome shotgun sequencing project. | biome: feces | host: Leptonychotes weddellii | place: Antarctica: Sion Island | collected 2010-03-01 | reverse complement strand
TTTGCGCCTCAGAATGACAGGGAGGATTCTTCGCCGCTTTGCGCCTCAGAATGACAGGGAGGATTCTTCGCCGCTTTGCGCCTCAGAATAACAGGGAGGATTCTGCGGTCGCCTTGCGCCTCAGAATGACATACTTCTTTGACAAGCGAATCCGGCTGCGGAAACTCCGCAGCCGGATTTTCGTATGTTACATCAGTGGGGCGATGAGCCGCAGGAGGCAACCGGCGGTGCGGGACAGAAGACTTCTGTTTCGGACGGTCTCCCGGGTGACAGGCTGGGATTTTTCCAGGGTCTGCTGAAAATCCTCCCGGATCTGGCTGAGCGCCGGGACCTTGTAGAGATAGGCGGCGCACTCAAAGTGGAGGTAAAAGCTCCGATAGTCCATGTTGATGGTGCCCACAACCGCCTCCCGGTCATCGCAGAGAAATACCTTTGCGTGGATAAAGCCCGGGGTGTACTCATAAAGTTTCACTCCGGCCTCAATGAGGGGGCCGTAGTGGTTTTTCGCCAGGGCAAAGGCGCTTTTTTTATCGGGGATGTGGGGCAGGATAAGCCGCACATCCACCCCCCGCATGGCGGCAAAGCGCAGAGCGTTTTGCATCTCAAAGTCCAAAATGAGATAGGGGGTCATAATAAAAACATAGTCGCTGGCCTGGTTTAAAATGTTCATGTATACGTTTTTTCCCACCCGTTCCGGCCCCAGGGGGCTGTCGTAGTAGGGAAGTACATAGCCCTCTGCCGCAACCGGGGGAGCCGGGAGCTGCAAATAGGGGGCGTAGATGGGAAAGGACTCTGTGGCATTCCACATCTGCAGAAACATGAGGGTAAAGGAGCGGGCGGCCTCGCCCCGCAGCATAACGGCGGTGTCCTTCCAGTGGCCGTAAACCCGCTGGCGGTTAATATAGCGATCCTGCAGGTTGATTCCCCCGGTAAAGGCCACCCGGTTGTCGATCACCAGGATTTTCCGGTGATCCCGGTTGTTGTAGTGGGTGGAGACCAGGGGGCGGAAGGGGGAGAACACCTTGCAGCGGATTTTTAGCCGCTCCAGCTGCTGGGGATAGTCCGGGGGCAGATAGGAGATGGTGCAGCTGCCGTCGTACATGACCCGCACCTCCACACCCTCTGCGGCCTTCCGGGTCAGAATTTCCAGGATGCTGTCCCACATGAAGCTGTCGGCAATGAAAAAGTACTCCAGAAAAATAAAATGCTCCGCAGTCTCCAGCTGGGTGAGCATCTGCTGAAACATATGTTCCCCCAGGGGGAAGTAGCACACCTGGGTGTTTTGGTACAGCGGATGGGGTCCGGTTCTGGACAGGTATCTGGCAAGGTTATATAGATGCCTGTCCTGCTGACGGACCTGCTCCAGCAGTCCCGGGTTGGTGGGGGCATACTGCCTGCTCTCCTGGATGGTGCGGTTTATGAGGCGCTGCTCCACCCGGTGTCCCAGATCGATGCGCACCATAAAATAGATCAGTGCTCCGAACACCGGAAAAACGGCGATGATCACACACCAGTTGAGCTTGATGGAGGGGTTTCCCTCGGCGTTCAGCACATATAAAAGCATGGCGAAGGTGAAGACCACAATGCCGCCGAACAGCACGGGCAGGTCACGCAGCACCTGGATCAGTACGAAGAAAAAAAGCCCCAGCTGCAGCAGAAGGCACAGGAAAACCAGTGCGGTGCGTCCGAAAATAATGTGGAACAGTCTGTGGGCGCTTTTCCCGGCAGACTGGGTCTGGGGGTTGCTTTTTGAGCTGTTTCTAACCATAGCGCACCTCCTTGCATTGCTACTAAATTACCATATTTTTCCTGTGTGTTCAACTATTTGTTTGCAATTCCCCCAAACCCAGCGGAAGAGTGGCGGCACAATGGGCGATAGCGGGGGAGGCTTTCGCCAAAACCCCCTTGCAAAACAGGCGCATTACGGGTATTATGGTACTAGCAAAGAACAGGAGGCTGCTTTTATGAAACGTAAAATTGAGGTTTGGGATTACGCCGGACAGATTTTGGATGCAGTTGGAAAAGGTGTTCTGCTGACCACCAAGGCAGATGGGAAGGTCAATACCATGACCATCGGCTGGGGTACCCTGGGCATCCAGTGGAAGGAACCTATTTTTACGGCCTTTGTGCGCCAGAGCCGGTTTACCCGGGAGAATCTGGAGAAGAACCCGGAGTTTACCATCAATGTGCCTGTGGGCGCCGCAGATAAGAACATCCTCTCGGTGTGCGGTACAAAATCCGGCCGGGATATGGATAAAATTCAGCAGCTGGGTCTTACCCTGGAGGAGCCGGAGACCATCTCCGTGCCGGGGATAAAGCAGCTGCCCCTCACCCTGGAGTGTAAGGTCATCTATCGGCAGGAGCAGGATCCTGCCGCCATTGAGGCTCAGTACAATGAGCGCTTTTATGGAAAGGGAACTGCCAACGAGAGGGATTACCACATCGCCTACTACGGAAAAATCACGGCGGCCTATATCATAGAAGCGTGAAGAGAGATAGCGGATACTATAAAAAACAAAGGATGAAGAACCTATGAAAAAAATTGGCGTATTGGGAGCCGGTACATGGGGCATGGCTCTGGCCAGAATGCTCTGCAACAGTGGAAATGAAATTACGGTCTGGTCTGCGATCCAGCGGGAGGTGGAGGAGTTCTCTGCCACAAGGCGGCACCCCAATCTGCCGGGGATGGTCATTCCCCAGCAGATCGTATTCACTGGCGATGTGGAGGAGGCCTGCCGGGACAAGGAGATCCTGCTGTTTGCGGTACCCTCTCCCTTTGTCCGCAGCACCGCCCGGAAGGTGGCTCCGTTTTTGAAGGATGACCAGATCATTGTGGATGTGGCTAAGGGCATCGAGGCGGATACCCTTTACACCATGACCCAGATCATCGCCGACGAGATCAAAAATCCCAAGGTGGCTCTGGTTGCCCTGTCCGGCCCCACCCATGCGGAGGAGGTGGCAAAGGATCTGCCTACCACCATCGTCTCTGCCTGTGAGAATGTGGCGGCAGCCAAGGAGGTGCAGGATGTATTTTCCAACACCTGTATGCGTGTGTACACCAATGACGATGTGGTGGGCGTGGAGCTCTGCGGCGCTATGAAAAATGTAATTGCCCTGGCCTCCGGCGTTGCCGTGGGTCTGGGCTATGGGGACAACACCCGTGCGGCCCTCATCACCCGGGGCATGGCGGAGATCGCCAGACTGGGCATGGCCATGGGCTGCAAGGAGCAGACCTTTGGCGGTCTGGCCGGAATCGGTGACCTCATTGTGACGGCCACCAGTGTCCACAGCCGGAATAACCGCTGCGGCATGCTGATCGGTCAGGGCGTACCCCCCGATGAGGCTGTGAAGCAGGTGGGCATGGTGGTGGAGGGTATCAACGCTCTGCCCGCTGCCATGCGTCTGGCGGAGATGTACCATGTGGAAATGCCCATTGTGGAGGCTGTCCATGCGGTAGTATCCCAGGGCGCAGCCCCGAAGGATGTGGTTGCCATGCTGATGGGCCGGGACAAAAAGCCGGAGCTGCCCCATTCCGCTCTGGACAATCACTACGAAAGCTGAGAATATCCCCCGCAGGGTGTCAGATGACTGCCCTGCGGGGGTGTTTTCGCTGCGGCTTTTTCTTGCAATCCCGGAAAAACTGTGCTATAGTGTGCCTATCTTCTCTATAGAAAGAGGTGCGATATTATGCATAATATGTATGAGTATAGTTATGTGTCAAGCGGCGGAGACGAGGCCGTTTTGGTATTCCTCATTCTCATATGGCTTGTGATGATCCTGGCGGTTGTGGCTCTGGGAATCGTCACCTATGTGTTTCACAGCGTGGGCCTTTATTCCATTGCCAAGCGCCGTGGCATCCACCACCCTTGGCTGGCGTGGATCCCCGTTGGCAGCTCCTGGATCCTGGGTAGTGTCTCAGACCAATACCATTATGTGACAGAGGGCAAGGTGTGCAATCGCCGCAAGCTGCTGCTGGCCCTGTCCATCGCTTCCCAGGTGCTTGTGATCGTGATGATGATCTCCTACGGCTCTATGATGGTGAACATCTTAAACGAAGCCTACTATGGCACCATGGCTACCGTTCAAGTGCCTGCGCTGCTGGGCTCCAGCCTGGGAATCTCTGCGCTGGCGATCGTCATCTGTATTTTCCAGTACATGGCTTACTACGATCTGTTTAAGTCCTGCAGCCCCAACAGCGCCATGGTATTTCTGCTTGTGGGCATCTTTATTGCCGTCACATTGCCGTTTTTCGTGTTTGCCTGCCGGAAGAAGGATGAGGGTATGCCCCCCAGAAGACGGGCTGCCGCACCCTTTGCACCCCAGAATTTCCAGCCGGTGCCTGTACCCATTGCACCGACTCCCGCTGCCCCTGCAGTGCCTTCCGCACCGGTTCCTCCGGTGGCACCTACAGAACCTGTAGCGCCCGCTACGCCGGTTCCCCCTGTGGCACCTACAGAACCTGTAGCGCCCGCTGCACCGGTTCCTCCGGTAGCCCCCACAGCGCCTGTGGAGGAGGAAAAGCCGGAAATGCCGGAAGTACCTTCCGCACCGGAAACCCATGAGACGGAAGAAAACGACCCGGAAAACAAAGACACTCTGTAATGATCTGGCAGCAGTCTCAGAGCATCTGTGTGCACAAGGCCGCATCCATTTAACAGGGTAATTTATGTACCATTCTGAGCACCCTCTGTCATTCTGAGCGTTAGCGAAGAATCTTAAGGGAAGGATTCTTCGTCGCCTTGCTCCTCAGAATGACGGGGAGGAGTCTGCGGTCACTTCATTTCCGCAGAATGACATGCTTCTTTGATAAGCTGAAGAGCAGCACCGCTTATGGCAGTGCTGCTCTTTCTTATACTATATTGTATGGGTCATCTTGAAAACAGGGGTCTTGCCACTTTCTTATACAAAAGGGCGGTGAGCACGGAGATTACAGCGCCCTTCAGCAGGTTTAGGGGGGCTACGCAGTAGAATACGAAGGTGCTTACGGAGTGAATGCCGGGGTGAATGCCGGCGCCCATGGCGATGATGTTATCCAGAGGCAGGCCGAACAGCTGGGAGAATTTGGGCAGCAGATACACTGCGTTAAAGGCGCTGCCGAAGATGGTCATGGTGAGGGTGCCGACAGCAAGGCCGATGATGGCGGTGCGGTGGCTCCTTTTGGCGTGGTAGATAATGGCAGCCGGAAGCACCATGGAGCAGCCCACCACGAAGTTGGCTAGATCTCCTACAAATGCGGTGCTGGTGCTCTTGAGCAGCAGCTTCAGCAGGATCTTGATAGCTTGGCAGAGAACCGTTGCCGTGGGTCCCAGATAGAAGCCGCAGAGCATGACGGGCAGCTCAGAGAAGTCCAGCTTGTAGAAGCCGGGAGCCAGAAAGGGAATCGGGAAGTCGAAGATGTGCAAAATGGCTGCGATTGCGCCGCACACGGCGATGATGGTGATGTGACGGGATTTGCTGATTTTGCGCATGTCGGGCAGAAAGCGCTCCGACAGCTTTGCTACCAGGGCCAGTGCGATGACGATTGCCACGCACGAGAGAAAGAATGTGAGATTGTCCCCGATTTGTGTCCAGATTTGTGTCATGATTCCACCTCTAACAAAAAAATACGCCTCTGAGTAGAAACACTCAGGGCGTAAAAACCTCGACCCAAATACGGCCATAGACGAAAAATCTTCTTCCATCCAGACTTTACTGTCGGTATCGGAGTTGCACCGATTCTGCGCAGAAGCGCTTGCGGACTTTACCGCCGGTCGGGAATTTCACCCTGCCCTGAAGATGTTCTATGAAGTTGTGGCTAGTATAGCACGGCCTAACAGCCTTGTCAAGTGGTGGCGGATGTGGTAAAATTTATGTGGTTGCCGGGGCTTCAGAGGGCTTTGTCGCCTCTGAGGGGGCTGTGGAAGCCGTGGTGGACGGATCTGCCGAAGGTGTGGTGGGTGCGCCCTTCTTCTGGAATCCCTGGATGACACCCTTGGCGGCGGTGTCGGTGATATCTCCGCCGATGATCTGGTTTTTATACACCAGAAGGGTGGCGAACACCGGCTCGGTTGCCCCGGGGAAGTTCTTGATTTCGTACACATAGCGCATGACGTTCTTTCCGGCGTAGGCGCTCAGATCATATCCCTGGCTCTTTTGCAGGGCGTTATAGCGCTCGTAGACCTCTGTAGGCTCCTTGGGGATGCGCACCTGGGTGGACTGGCTCGGGGATGTGACTACCTCCCAGCCCAGATCGGTCAGAAATTTGACCCGGGTGTCGTTGCCGGAGGCAGCCGGGGCTGCTGTGGGCTCTGTGGAGCTGTGGCCGCCAAATACCAGGATCAGTGCTAGAATCAGAGCGGCAACCGCTGCCAGAGCAATGACGATTTTCTTCATATTGACCTTTGTGGTCATGACCATCATAAGAATCCCTCCTTGATCAGTTGACACTACAGCGTATTCACAAGATGGGGGCGGTAGAACGGAGTTACTATGGAACGGTTGGACAAATTCCTAAGCGGGTGCGGCATCGGCACCAGAAGTCAGGTGAAGCTGGTGCTGAAGGCGGGCCGGGTGCACGTGGACGGCATCCCGGTGACGGACGGCAGCTGCAAGATAGACCCCCAGCAGCAGGAGATCCTGGTGGACGGGCAGGCCCAGGGGCAGACAGGCCGTCTGGTTGTGATGCTCAATAAGCCCGAAGGCTATGTGACGGCTACGGAGGATGCCAAAGAGAAGACGGTCATGGAATTGCTGCCGGAGGCGCTGCGGCACCGAAAGCTGAAGCCTGTGGGCAGACTGGACAAGGCCACAGAAGGCCTGCTGCTGTTTACAAACGACGGGGAGCTGCTGCACCGGCTGATCTCTCCCAAAAAAGAAGTGCCGAAGGTGTACTATGCCCGCCATGAGGGCTGTGCAGAGGCTGCCGATGTGGAGGCCTTTGCCCGGGGACTGACCCTGGCAGACGGTACCCGCTGCCTGCCAGCGGTGCTGGAACCCCTGGGGCCGGGAGAGAGCCGGATCACCGTCCGGGAGGGAAAGTATCATCAGGTGCGCCGGATGATGGCAAGCCGGAAAATGCATGTGCTCTATCTGGAGCGGCAGCAGGAGGGAAGCCTCACCCTGGGGCAGCTGCCCAGAGGCCAGGTCCGTGAGCTGACCCGGGAGGAAATGGACAGCTTGCCGTAAATAGGCAATATGCCGAAGCTGATTGGGCAAACTAGTCAAAAAGCAGAGGGCTGTTAGGGGCAAAACGACGGCAAGTGGGAATTATAGCTAAAAAAGTACAGAGCTTTTACGATAAAATGTCAAAAGGTGCTTGCAATATGCGCAAAATAAGTGTATAATAGCAAGACAGTTTTGTGGAATGCGCATTTGTGCAACATTTTGAGGAGGCCCATACAATGTCTAATAGTGTTTTTCAGAGTGTGATTGTACAGCTAAAGGATGTATCAGATCGTGTGTTCGGCGTGATCGACACAGAAGGCTGCGTGATTTCCTGTACAGATATCTCCCTGCTGGGAGAGCGGTGGCCCGATGCTGCACTGAAGGTGAGCGGAAGCTCTGAGCAGACAGTCACCTTCGGCCAGAAGACATTCCGTGCAATTATGAACAGCGCCAACTTTTTTGAGTATGCCGCATTCTGCTCCGGCGATGACGAGCAGGCAAGAGCCTGCTGTAATCTGGCATACATCGCCCTAAACGACGCCAAGGGCTTCTACGAAGATAAGCACGACCGCAGTACCTTCGTAAAGAACATCATCATGGACAATATCCTTCCCGGCGATATCTACATCCGGGCCAAGGAACTGCATTTCGCAACCGATGCCCCCAGAGCGGTCTTCCTGGTGCGCCAGCTGGGCCACGGGGATGTGACCACAGTGGATGTGCTCTCCTCCATGTTCCCGGACAAGATGCAGGACTTTGTGGTGAGCATCAATGAGACGGATGTGGCGGTTATCAAGCAGTTAAACGGCGTTGCAACCTCTGAGGAGCTGGAAAAGATGGCAGCTTCCATGGAGGAGACCCTCAAAAATGAGCTGTTTGTAAAGACTGTGATCGGTATCGGTACCGTGGCTGAGCACCTGCGGGGGCTGGCAGATGTGTACAAGGAGGCCCAGACCGCCATTGACGTGGGCAAGGTCTTCGACACGGAAAAGAGCATCATCAACTATGAGAATCTGGGGATCGGGCGTCTTATTTATCAGCTGCCTACCACCCTGTGTGAGATCTTCCTGTCCGAGGTCTTCAAGAAGAATTCCATCGACTCTCTGGATCAGGAGACACTCTTTACCATCAACAAGTTCTTTGAGAACAATCTGAATGTGTCTGAAACCTCCCGGAAGCTGTTCGTGCACCGCAATACGCTGGTGTATCGTCTGGAGAAGATCAAGAAGCTGACAGGCCTGGATCTGCGGCAGTTCGATCACGCCATCGTCTTCAAGGTGGCGCTCATGGTGCGCAAGTACCTGTCCTCCCGGGAAGCAAGATAAATACATTTTTTGAGCCGCACGGACTGTGCGGCTCAAAGTGCTGTTTTCCCAAAGGCCGGAAACAGGAAATTTACAGGGGAAAGTTGCGAAAAGGTGAAACTTTCCTGGTTTTTTTACACCCTGCAAGATTGACACAAGTTTTACAATGTGTTACAATTTGGTTACAGTATTAATTTGGAGCTAAGAAAAATATGATTGAGTTTACAGACGTTGTAAAGTCCTATTCCGTAGGCACCCATGCACTGCGTGGTGTGAATATGCAGATAGAAGACGGTGAATTTGCCTTTCTGGTGGGCCCCTCCGGCTCCGGCAAATCCACCATTATCAAGCTGATCACCGGTGAGCTGAAGCCCACCTCCGGCACCATTCACGTAAACGGCTACTCCCTGGAGCGGATCCGCAAGCGTGAGATCCCCTATCTGCGCCGTACAGTCGGTGTCGTGTTCCAGGATTTTCGCCTCATTGAGTCCAAAACCGTATACGACAATGTGGCTTTTGCCATGCGTGCCATTGGCGCCCGGGAGAAGGAGATCCGTGGCCGTGTGCCCTATATTCTGGAGCTGGTAGGCCTGGAGACCAAGAGCCGCCGTCATCCCAACGAGCTTTCCGGCGGTGAGCAGCAGCGTCTGGCCATCGCCCGAGCCTTGGTCAACAACCCCTCCACCATCATTGCCGACGAGCCCACCGGTAACCTGGATCCGGATCGGTCTCTGGAAATTATGAGCCTTTTGCAGGAGATCAACAATCTGGGCACCACCATGCTGGTGGTCACCCACGAGAAGGATCTGGTGGAACGGTTAGGAAAACGTGTTATCGCAATCGACGAGGGTGTCGTGGTGCATGACGGAATGGATGGGTATTTTAGAGCATGAAAATAAATAATCTGGGATATTTGTGTAAAGAGGGCATCCGGGGTATTTTTCTCCACGGCTTTATGTCCTTCGCTGCTGTGTGTGTTACAGTGGCCTGTCTTTTGATCGTAGGCAGCTTCTCCTGCCTCATTTACAATATGAATCTGATGGTGGAGAAGCTCAACAAGACCAACGAAATCCTTGTGTACATCGACAGCGAGCTGTCCGATGCGGAGGCCAGAAGCGTTGGTACCCATATCAACCGTATTGAAAATGTGTTTGACCAGGAGTTTATCTCCCGGGAAGAGGCCCTGAAGGACTTTGTGGCAGACCATCAGGAGGACGAGGCGTTCTCCGGCGTGGAGCCTGAGGATCTGCGCCACCGCTACAAGGTTGTGCTGAAGGATAATAACCTAATGCCCCAGACCGTAGAGGCCATTGAGGCCATTGCTGGCGTGGCGGAAGTCAGCGCAGCCTTTGAGCTGGCCGAGGGCTTTACCACCATGCAGCGGGTGCTGCACATTGCATCGGTAGCCGTTATCAGCGTGCTTCTGGTGGTGAGTCTGCTCATCATCTCCAATACCGTTAAGCTGGCCATGTATGACCGCCGGGACGAGATTTCCATTATGAAGATGGTGGGTGCCACCAATGGCTTCATCCGCCTGCCCTTCGTGGTGGAGGGCTTTATCCTGGGTATGATGGGTGCAGTGTTGGCCTTCTTCCTGGAGTGGGGCATGTACGATGCGCTGGTGGCCCGTGTGGCGGAAGTGGATACCCTGCAGCTGTTTAAGTTCGTACCCTTCCGTGAATTCCTGCTGCCGATGATCTGTACCTTCGGCGCAGCCGGCCTGTTTGTAGGCATCGTGGGCAGCTGGACATCCATCCGCAAGTTTATGAACGTATAAGAAAGGTCTATGAGGGAGAGAGGGATTTGACGCCCCATTGTGGCGTGCGCACTGGCACTGGTGATGATGCCCGGTCAGCAGATCTCTGCCGGACAGGTAATCTGCGATTGCGGTTCCGCCGACTCCCATTTACATTGTGGAATCAGCTACAGCGGTGTTTATGGAACCCCGGCTGATGACATAAATATCTAACCTGCAAGCAAAAAAATGAAATCGCAGGTTTGCAAGTACCCAAAGGAGGATATAATGGATAAGAGAAAACGTCTGGTTTCGATTATTGCCGGATTTTTGGTAGTGGCCATGATACTGGGCTTCGTTGTATCGATCGTACCCATCTTTGCAAGCGCAGAGGGCCAGAAGTCGTCCAGCCAGCTGAGCTCTGAGATCGGCTCACTGAAGGATAAGAAGTCTGAGATCGACGACCAGATTAAAAAGCTGGAAGGCCAGATTTCCGAAAATAAGAGCGAGACAAAGGATGTCATTGCCCGTAAGGATATCATTGAGCAGGAGATCTTCCTGCTGCATGAGAAAATCAACAACATCAATGAGCAGATCTCCTCTTACGGCGTTCTGATCTCCGAAAAGCAGAAGGAACTGGTGGATGCCCAGGCTCGTCTGGATGAGCTGAATGTGAAGAACAAAGAGCGTATCCGTGCCATGGAGGAGAACGGTAAGGTCTCCTACTGGTCCGTGCTGTTTCAGGCTAACAGCTTCTCTGATCTGCTGGACAGACTGAACATGATCGAGGAAATCGCAGCTTCCGACCGCCGCCGTCTGGACGAGATGAGCAAGGCCGCAGAGGCTGTGGAGACCGCCAAGCAGGAGCTGGAGACCGAAAAGGCAGCCCTTGAGAGCACCCGGGCAGAGCTGAATGCAGCCCAGGAGGAGATGGATGCCAAACGTGCGGAGGCCGATGCGCTGCTGAGCCAGCTGCTGGCTACCGGCGCAGAGTATCAGGCGCTTCTCTATGATGCGGAGGCTAAGACCGAGGAGATGATGCAGGAGCTGTCTTCTCTGGAAGCGGAGTATAAGAAAGCCAAGGATCGGGAGTATCAGCAGTGGCTGGAGTCCCAGAAGCCTGTCACACCCCCTGCACCTCCTGCAACCCCCAAGCCTCCCACAGGTGGCGGCGGCGGATCTGCCGGATCCCAGCATACAGTGGACGGAATCCAGTGGCTGACCCCCATCAACTTCACCCGTGTTTCCAGTCCCTTCGGATATCGTATGCACCCCATCTACCACGAGTGGAGACTTCACGCAGGTGTGGACCTGTCCGCACCCCAGGGTACGCCCATCATTGCCAGCCGCAGCGGCGTTGTAACCACCGCTTCCTATGAAGCTGGCGGCGCAGGCTACTATGTAAATATCAACCATATGGATGGCTTTGTCACAAGATACATGCACATGACCCACTTTATTGTGTCTCCCGGCCAGAATGTTTCTGCCGGTCAGGTCATAGGCTATTGCGGTGCTACCGGTGCAGCTACCGGCCCCCACCTGCATTTCAGTGTATACTATAACGGCACCCCGGTGAATCCGGCACAGTACATCAATATCTAATTTTTTCCCACAGCCCGGTCCTGGGCTGTGGGAAACGCTATATTATAACGAGGTGGTTTCTTTTGAATCAGAATAACAACCGGGCAAAGGTGTTTTTGCAGATCCTTTCCTACATTTTGGTGGCAGTGGTGGCATCCGCTGCCACGCTTCTGCTGTGCCGGATGCAAACCTCTAAGCTGGATGAGCTGGAGGGTGTGCTCCAGAGAAAATTTATCGGTGAGACGGATAAAACCGCCGTCGAGGATGCCGCAGCGGATGCCATGGTAAAAGCCCTGGGGGATCGGTGGAGCTTTTATATCCCGGCGGATCAGTATGAGGCCTTTCGGCAGGACAAGACCAATTCCTATGTGGGCGTTGGCATCAGCATTATAAAGCGAGAAGACGATACCGGTTTTGACATTCCCAAGGTGGAGCCGAATGGCCCAGCCCAGAAGGCAGGGGTTCTGCCCGGGGATATCCTTGTGGAGGTGCAGGGACAGAGCGTAGTAGATCTGGATGTAAATGGGCTGAAGGGTCTCATTCAGGGAGAGGAGGGGACAGAGGTCTCCATTACGGTTCTCCGGGAGGGACAGTCCCACACCATCACCTTAACACGCCAGGCCCTCTCTGTGGAGGTAGCCAAGGGACAGATGATATTTGGGGATGTGGGTCTTGTGACCATCGCCAATTTCCATGAGCACTGTGCCGAAAAGACCATCCAGGAGGCCAAAAAGCTGCTGGAGCAGGGGGCCACAGCCCTTATTTTTGATGTGCGCAACAACGGAGGCGGCTATGTGACGGAGCTTGTGAAGATTCTGGACTACCTGCTGCCGGAGGGAGAGCTGTTTCGGAGCGTGGACTACCGGGGCAAAGAAAAGGTGGATATGTCCGATGCATCCTGCGTGGAGGTGCCCATGGCGGTGATGGTCAACGGAAATAGCTATTCTGCCGCAGAATTCTTCGCCGCTGCCCTTTCGGAGTACGACTGGGCTGCCGTTGTGGGAGAGCCTACCAGCGGCAAGGCCCACTTCCAGTACACCCTCCCTCTGTCTGACGGCTCGGCGGTCAATCTGTCTGTGGGAAAATACATCACCCCCAAGGGTGTCAACCTGGCCCAGCAGGGGGGACTGGTGCCGGATGTGGAGGTTCCTGTGGACGAAAAGACCGCAGCGGAAATTTATATGGGCACTTTGAACCCGGAGGACGATCCCCAGATTCAGGCGGCGGCAGAAGCCGTAAGAGGCCCACAATAACACCGCAAAATCAAAATGAGAACTTGACGGAATGTGAATGTTCCACTATAATAGCAGAAGATATCGAAATTTTTTGCTCAAGAAAGGATTTGCATTATGGCAAAGGAATTTAAGATTACCAGCCTGCGACTGGCTGACCTGGAAAAGGAACTGAACTACCTCAAAACAACCCGTGAGCGTGAAGTGGCCGCAATGATTGCGGAAGCTCGCTCCTACGGTGACTTGTCCGAAAACTCTGAGTATGATGCTGCAAAAAATGAGCAGGCCAAGCTGTATGGTCGGATTGCTGAAATCGAAGATATCCTGTCCCATGCTGTGATTATTGAAGATGAGAACGAGGCTACCGGCCGTGTGGGTCTGGGCTGCCATGTGACCGTTCGGAATTTGACCACCGGTGAGGAGCAGACCTATCGCATTACCGGTTCTCAGGAAGCCAATCCTATGGAAAATAAGCTGTCCGATGACTCCCCCTTCGGCCGTGCCATCGTGGGCAAGTCCATCGGCGACACCTTCACCGTCAACGCACCCTCCGGTGCCTACGACATGAAGGTTATCAATGTAACACGAGAGGGCTAAGATATGGCAAAGTTTGTACCTCAGGCAGAGATGCCGCTTTCCGATCAGGTGCGTGTCCGCCGGGAGAAGCTGGATACCCTTCGGGCCGATGGCTTCGATCCCTTCCAGCAGACCAGCTTCCAGATCACCGCTACCTCCTCCGATGTAAAGGAGAAGTTTGAGGCCTTGGAGGGGCAGAATGTGTCTCTTGCTGGCCGTCTTATGAGTAAGCGTGGTATGGGTAAGGTTCTGTTCTGCGATTTGCAGGACAGCGAGGGTCGTATCCAGCTGTACGTAAAGATCGACGAGATGGAGGAGAGCTCCTTCAACCGTTTCAAGAAAAATGATATCGGCGATATCGTAGGTGTCACCGGTGATGTGTTCCGCACCCAGCGGGGTGAGATTTCCGTCCGGGTTCACGAGGCAACCCTGCTTTCCAAGTCCCTGCTGCCTCTGCCGGAGAAGTTCCACGGCCTTACAGACCGGGAGACCCGTTACCGCCAGCGCTATGTGGATCTCATTGTGAATCCCGAGGTGAAGGACACCTTTGTAAAGCGCAGCATGATTCTGCGGGAACTGCGCCGCTTTTTGGACAGCAAGGGCTTCTTGGAGGTGGATACCCCCATCCTCACACCCTTTGAGATCGGCGCCTCCGCCCGTCCCTTCTACACCCATCACAACAGCCTGGACATGGACATGGTTCTGCGGATCGAGACAGAGCTGTACCTGAAGCGGCTGGTGGTGGGCGGCATGGATAAGGTCTACGAAGTGGGCCGTATCTTCCGCAATGAGGGCATGGATCCCAAGCATAACCCGGAGTTTACCTCCATTGAGCTGTACCAGGCCTATACGGACTACCACGGCATGATGGATCTGGTAGAGGAGATGATGAAGACCGTAGCCATGAAGGTCTGCGGCAGTCTGGTGATCCCCTATCAGGGCCATGAGATCGACCTGGGTCACTGGGAGCGCATGACCATGGTGGAGGCCGTCAAGAAGTACTCCGGCGTGGACTTTAATGAGATCCACACCGATGCGGAGGCCATTGCCGCCGCAAAGAAGCACAACGTTGCCCTGCCGGATCTGCCTGTGAAGGGCGCAATTTTGGCAGAGTTCTTCGATGCTTTTGTAGAGGAAAAGCTGATCCAGCCCACCTTTATTTACGATTATCCGGTGGAGAATTCTCCCCTTGCCAAGCGTAAGCCCAATGATCCCGCCTTTACCGAGCGGTTTGAGTACTTCATTAACGCCACTGAGTTTGGCAACGCTTTCTCTGAGCTGAACGACCCCATCGACCAGAAGGGCCGTTTTGAGAGACAGGTAAAGGAGCGAAAGGCTCTGGAGCCGGATTCCGCCGCACAAGTGGACTACGACTACATCACCGCTCTGGAGTACGGCCTGCCCCCCACGGGTGGCCTGGGCTTCGGTGTTGACCGCCTGGTGATGCTGCTGACCGACTCCGCATCCATCCGGGATGTGCTGCTGTTCCCCACCATGAAGCCCACGCAGGAGGAAATCGCCAGAAATAAGGCGGCCCACGGCCAGCCGGTTTCCGATGCTCCCGCAGCCGCTGCGGAAGAAAATGCACCGGTCAGCGCTGCTCCCGTGATTTCCGAAGAGCCTATCGACTTTTCTAAGGTGGAAATCGAGCCTCTCTTTGCGGATATGGTGGATTTTGACACCTTCTCCAAGTCCGATTTCCGTGCCGTTAAGGTTAAGGAGTGCGAGGCTGTGAAGAAGTCCAAGAAGCTCTTGAAGTTCGTCCTGGACGACGGCTCCGGGGAAGACCGGGTCATCCTCTCCGGTATCCATATGTACTATGAGCCGGAGCAGCTGGTGGGTAAGACATTGCTTGCCATCACCAACCTGCCTCCCAGACCCATGATGGGCATTGACTCCTGCGGTATGCTGATCTCCGCTGTTCACCATGAGGAGGGTGCCGAAAAGCTCCACCTCGTCATGCTGGATCCCCATATCCCCGCCGGTGCTAAAATGTACTGATATGTCCCTTTTTGCTGCCCAAAACGGGATGTTCCGTGGTTCACGGAAACCGTAAAAAACGACTTCATACACCAAAGTTACATCAAATGATGCGGAGTCCTGTGCAGCAAGAAAAAAACGCAAATTAACAAATGGGCAATCTCTTCATGAGGTTGCCCATTTTTGTTAAAATGTATTCAGAGTAGAGTGTTAGATATATCAAAAGTATTCTAACAGTTGAAGTATTGTCCAAAATGAAAGCAGCCGGTCATTAGCCCCGTGCCAATAAGGATGTTTTTTAAGAATGATGGTGTAACCTCAGAAATGGGGTTATGGTGCCTTGACATCGTATGCTTCCAAGCAGTTGTTCATTTTCTTCTCCATTACGCATTTTAAAAGGGTGATCTTTAGTTTGTTAAACAGTTAATTTAGAGGACGGCTATAATATTATAAAAAGAAGGTGTAATAATGAATATAAAAGAAAAATTCAATAATAAATTTTGGATTTTTTTTGATGTTGGTTCTACATTGATAGATGAAAGCGTTGCATATAACCATCGCATACAAGATATGATTGCTGGAACTGGATTGTCATTAGAGGAAATTTATAAAAAACGCTTAGAGTTTTCACAACAAGGGTTAGATGGTAATTCAGAAATCATATTGTATTATGGACTCAAAAAAACGCCTTGGCATTCAGATGATGAACGTCCTTATTCTGACGCACAAAAAGTGTTAGAACATTTGAAGGATCGTGGGTATAAACTTGGTATCATTGCAAATCAGATATCTGGCTTAGTAGATCGGTTGAATAATTGGGGCATGGCTAGCTACTTTAGTGTAATTGCATCATCTTCTGACTTGGGAGTTTCAAAGCCTAACTATGAGATATTTGAAAAAGCACTTTCAATGGCAGGCTGCAAAGCATGTAATTCGGTTATGATTGGAGACAGATTAGATAACGATATTATTCCTGCAAAACGATGTGGCATGCAAACAATCTGGGTAAAAAACGGATCGGCATCTTGTCAGCCTCGAGAACTGGGAAATGGATATGCAGATATGATAATAGAATCACTAACTGAATTAATAAATATTTTCATATAGATTCGAATTGTGGTTATGTTGTAGCTGCTGGTACTGTATCATGATGACATAACAAATACGGAAACAAAAATTTACCGTAGCAAGTAGCTGAAAACAAAGTGTTATATTTATTCGGATTTTCTTAACAGATAAAGCTCAAAAGACCTTGAGAGGCAAATGCCTTTCAAGGTCTTTTTGTATGGATTGAGTGTCAGACTTCCCGGAATGTATGTAACACTGAATCTGTATTCTGATTTCAAACAATGTTATTGGTGTGCAATGATATGCAGCTGTAAATATACTGCCGGCCATACTGGTGATTTTGTGTCATGCAGTCATGATTTGAAAGTACTTGCACCGTTAACGAATTCATCCCGGATAAATGTATTGTAGATCACCCGAATTGTAGCTTCAAAGTCACAATCTGCCACACCTATGACCATGGCCAGATCCTTCATTCCCTGGTCGATGGTGCGGATGTGAATGTGTGCCTCTGCCAGAGCAGAAAATACATTCTTGACGATGTGATCTCGGGCCTGGGTACCTCTGCCGCCGATAGCCACCAGGGCCAGATCA
>RCNH01000445.1_pt1 | contig 17221 bp, 12 predicted proteins | sample 2041161 | NCBI WGS metagenome assembly RCNH01 (sample SAMN09708215, study PRJNA481090) | Feces metagenome, whole genome shotgun sequencing project. | biome: feces | host: Leptonychotes weddellii | place: Antarctica: Sion Island | collected 2010-03-01 | reverse complement strand
AAAAATTTTTTTGGATGACTTTTTTATTGTACTTTTGCAATCCGTAAAAATGTACGAACAACAAAAAATTAGATAGCTATGGCAATGAAGAGAACTTATCAGCCCTCGCGTCGCAAGAGAATCAACAAGCATGGTTTCCGTGCTCGTATGGCTACTGTTAATGGTCGCAAGGTGCTGGCTGCACGCCGTGCAAAGGGTCGTAAGAAACTTACTGTATCGGATGAGTCAACTTTCAAGTACGCTTAATTAAGAGTACCTGATCATCCATTAATGAAATAAGGTCGTCAACCGATGTTGACGGCCTTCTTTCATATCTGCACGCCAACAGCCTTATTTATGGGGAGGGTGAGGTAATGGTCCACCCTGCAACCCCCGATGTGTGTGAAAACCGGAGTCCGCGAGGACTTCGGTTTCTCGTTTTTTAGGGGGTAGATGTGCCTGTAAGGCGGATTTCGCGGGAATCGGCAGGGCGGTGGCACTGCCCCGATAAGGAGCTTCCGCGGTGGCGGCGTACCCCGCGAGGGAGAATTTCTGCGCCGGCTTTGCTCCTCTCGATGCGACCCTCCGCGCCGACTCTTCCTCCTCTTGTGATAGCCGTGGCGACCGCCTGTCCTGCTAAATATTTAGCGGAGAAAAATTGGCGCAGACCGAAAATCTTATTCACCCCTTTCCGTGATGTCATAGGGACGTTCTCATCGCATTACACCGCCGTTACGTAAAACTACACCTCCTCGACCAAATAGCCGCTCTAAGGGGCTGAAAACAAAAAAAGCGGGTGGACTGCTGTTCGCAGCCACCCGCTTCCTCAGTATTTAGTCTTTTATTTTGTGGTGTTGCTCTCTTTCAAAGCCTTGCTCTTGCCCACCTTCAAGTGGTCGAAGCCCTCGCCAAAGACACCGATGACGGCACTCTGCGAGACAAAGGCGTTGGGGTCGATGTCGTTGATGATGCGGAAAATGGTGTTCGACTGACGGCTCTTGGCCAACACGAACATGATTTTCTGCTCGTTGCCCGTGTAGAGTCCCGTGGCGTCGATGATGGTGACACCGCGGTGCAGGGCGTTGATTTCGCGTCCGATTTCCTCATACTTCTTCGAGATGATGAAGAACTGCACCGACTGACGCGAGCTGTTGATAATCTGGTCGATGACAAAGCTGCACACATAGAGGGTCACATAACCGTAGACCACCTGTCCCCAATCCTTCAGCACGAGGTAGCTGCACGTAACGATGGTCATGTTGATGAACATGATGATACGTCCCAGCGAGATGTCCTTGTACTTGTTGATGATGGCGGCTACAATATCCGTACCGCCCGAACTGCCATTGACCGAAAAGGCGATGCCGATACCTCCGCCACAGAGTGTGGCACCGAGGATACACGACATGAAAGGCTCGTTCTTGATGATGGTCACTCCGTCGAGCAACTGCTGAATGAAGACCAGGAAGAAGCTGAGGGTGAAGACTGCGAAGATGGTCTTCACGCTGAATTTCCAGCCCAAAATCTTCACCGACAATATCAGCAGAATGGCATTTATCGAGGTGTAGACATACTGCACGGGGAGTCCTGTCGCCCAGTAAACGATGGAGGCGATACCCGGAAGTCCGCCGACCGTGATTTCGTTGGGGAGGAGGAAAACCGTCCAACCAATACCATAAAGAATCATTCCCACGGCAATGATGGCGTAGTCTTGCAACTCGCGTGCCATCTGTCGGGAGGAATTAACCAGCCGAGTTTTCATTATTATACTTTTTTAAAAACGGCTGCAAAGGTAATATTTTTTTGTTTCCGTTGATATCTCTCTTCCGATTTTCAGCGGAAAAAATTCGACCATTTCGATAAAAAAAACAGCCCCTCATCTCCGAGGGGCTGTGGAATATCTGAACGAAAATGACTCTTATTCGTCATCTTCGTTCTTGAACAGGTCGATTTCACCGCGCTCGACCTTGCCGTGGAGGGCCGACAGCTCGCCGATGACGGGCGAGATGAGGTCGATGGTGTCACTCACGGCGTGGTTCTCGCCCTGACCCTTGATGCGGTAGAGCATCGTGGCGTAGAGGGCGCGGAAGCACAACTCCGTGTCGCTCATGCCGGGGTTACCCAGCACGGCACGCAGACGCGGCAGTTCGGGTTCGAGCTGTGCCACCGTCTTGCGGTAGTGCTCGCCCACGGGCAGGTTCATCAGCTGGAGGTGCAGGTCGTGGAGGTCCTGAATCAGGTGGAGGGTGTGCTCCAGATGACCTTTCTCCTCCTTGCCCTCCTCGCGGAGCAGGTTGGCGATGTCCATATACCACATCAGAAAGACGGGTTTCTGTGCCTCTTCTATATCTTTGCGCGGGGCGATGAGTTGTGAGTAGATGGCTTCGGGACTGAATTGCAGTGCACGAAGCAAATCCTCTATCTGCCAGAGATAGAGGATGTATTCGGCGATGTTTTCACGTCGCTTTGCTTTTGCTATATCCATTTATTTATTTGATGTGAACAGTGTATTCGCTTTTGTTATTGAGGTAATACTGCTGCGACTTGAGCAGGTTTCTCGATTGCAAAACCATGTTCTTCGTCTCGTTGAGGATGGTGATGTAGAGCATCGAGGCCTTGGTGCCGCTCTTCGAGGCGTTGATACGGGTCAGCTCCTGCTTCATGGCTTCGGAAATCGACATGAAGAGGTTGTCGCGGCGTGCGAGTACCATCTCCAAATCGCTGAAGTTGTCGTTGCGCAGCATGAAGTGAATCTGCTGGTAAATCGACTCCACCTCATCGTTGATGGCCATCAGGTCGCGTGTCTGCTCGACACTCAGACCCTCGTGGTTGTTGTCGATGTGGTCAAACGCAGGACGGGTGATGTGCAACAGAGCCTTGGTCATCTCGTTGAGGTAATCGACCACCTGAACATAGTAGTGTGCCGTATTCACATCCGAAGCCTGCAACTTCTTCAGCGTGTGCAGCAGCGAGTATTTGCGTTCGCGCGAGCGGTAGAACAGGTCGTTGGACTCCTTGACCATTTCGCGCAGTACCTTGCGGTTCTCCTTGAAGACGGCAAGCAGTGTGCGGTCGTAAATCTTGGTGGCGGAGAGCATTGTCGAGCAAACCTCCTCCTTGAGCGACACGATGATTTCGTTGCCGCTGAGGGTCTCGGCCTTCTCGCTCTCGGCGTGAGACTTGTCCTTCTTGAGGAAGTTGCTGTGGATGAGCATGTAGATACAGAGCACGGTGATGATACCGAATGCCCACATACCGCCGTAGATGAGCAACAGACCCACGATGAAGGCGATGATGAAACCACCCAGTGCGGTGATGAACCAACCTGCCACCACGGTGATGACACCCGAGATACGGTAGACGGCACTCTCACGACCCCATGCCTTGTCGGCCAGTGACGAACCCATGGCTACCATGAAGCAGACGTAGGTGGTCGAGAGGGGGAGTTTGAGCGATGTGGCCACCGAGATAAGCAGTGCCGAAGTGGTGAGGTTCACCGTGGCACGAATCATATCGTAGGGAGCACCTGTCTGCTCGACATCGGCGAAGTCGAAACGGCGGGCAATGCCCTCGCGAATGCGCTTGGGAACGACACGCTCCACGGCGGTATTCATGCTGATGGCGGCGCGGACAATGGTTCTTGACAGAAGAGACGAACCGTAACGCTCCTCGCCCTCGTCACCCTGTGATGAGAGGCTGATTTCGGTCTCGGTCACGTGCATGGCCTTCTTCGAGGTCCACAGCGTGATAATCATCACTACACCTGCCGTGATGAGGAAGATGAAGTTGGCGGGCACATCGTTGGCCAGAGCGTCCATCATCATCGAAGGGTCACCCGAATGGCGGGCAATGTTGAAGGCATCGAAGGCAGCCACAGGCACACCGATGAAGTTCACAAGGTCGTTACCTGCGAAGGCCAGAGCCAGCGCCAGCGTACCCGACAGAATGGTGATGCGAAGGATATTGATTTTGAATCGCTGGAGGAAGAAGAGAATCAGCGATGATATTGCAAAACAGATGGCAAGCGAGAGGGTCAGATTGTTCTCGATGGCGTGAATCATCTCGTTGTGTGCTGCAACGGTTTTCAGACCCTTGAATACGGCGAAGTAGATGATGGCCGTGAGCGAAGCACCGCACCACAGCGAGCCGAATTTGCTGAAGATACTCAGGTAGCGGAACGAGAAGATGATACGCGAGATGTACATCACGATGGTTCCGAAGGTGAAGGCGATGATGACCGAGAGCAGAATCGCCGACACGATACCCAGTGCGCGCGAGGTGTTGAGCAGGCTGCCCAAATCCTCGATGCCGAGCGTGGGGCTGGCGCTGATTTTCTGTACCGAGATGGCCAGAGCGGCACCCAACAGACAGAAGATTAACGATACGGTGGTCGATGTCGGGAGACCCCACGAGTTGTAGAGGTCGAGGAGAATGACGTTGGCAAACATCACACCCAGATAGAGCATCATGACCTCATGGAAGGTGAACAGCCCGGGGTTGAACATTCCGCTTCGTGCGACCTCCATCATGCCACTCGAGGTGACCACACCTATTATGATACCTACTGAAGCTACGGCAAGGATTGTTTTGAGAGGAGCCGCTTTGGAACCGATGGCAGAGTTAAGAAAGTTGACTGCATCGTTGGTGACTCCGACAAAGAGTCCCGAGATGGCAAGAATGCCGAGAATACCGATTATGACGGTGTAAATTTCGCTCATGTTGAGTTTTAATTCATTGTTTCTTGAACAAAATTAACCATTTTTCTGCCAATATGGAAGACTTGGTGGTAAGTTAACGATTTATTAAAAGATTGGTAACCATTTGGTAAGTTTATGTTGGCAGAATGTCCCAATTGTTACAAAGTTGTTATCCTGATTTCGGTGAAAATCGGGGTTGTACCACGGTGGGGCGAGGATGGGGTTGCTGATAATGTCTTCGAAATTCGTTGTGCCCTTCCCGAAAACAAAAAACAGGGACGGCCGGTTTCCCGGTCGCCCCTTCCAAATATCTCAATAATATCAAAACTCCATGTCTTATTCCTCGTCGGTGTCGGTGTACTCCTTTAACAACTTGGCCTGAACATCGGCAGGAACCTGCTCATAGGAAGCGAACTTCATCGAGTAGGTGGCCGAACCCGAAGTCAGTGACGACAGGGTGGTCGAGTAGCGATACAACTCTGCCAGAGGCACGGTTGCGTTCAGACGGTCGAAGCCCTTGTCGGACTCCATACCCAGAATCATGGCGCGGCGGTTCTGCAAGTCGCTCATCACGGCACCCATGTAGTTGCTCGGTACGAGAACCTCGACATTGTAGATAGGTTCCATAATCTTGGGACCTGCATTGCGGAAGGCCTCCTTGAAGGCGTTGCGTGCAGCCAGCTTGAACGAAATCTCATTCGAATCTACGGGGTGCATCTTACCGTCATAGATGACAACGCGGATGTCACGGGCATAAGAACCTGTGAGCGGGCCCTCGTCCATCTTCTCCATGATACCCTTCAGAATGGCGGGCATGAATCGTGCATCGATGGCACCGCCGACAATTGCCGAGTAGAACTGCAACTTGCCGCCCCATGCCAAATCGTACTCCTCCTTGTTCTTGATATTGACCGTCAATTCGCCCTTGCCGGGAATCTTGTAGGTCTTGGGTTCGGGCATACCCTCGTAGTAAGGTTCGATAATCATGTGCACCTCACCGAACTGACCTGCACCACCCGACTGCTTCTTGTGACGGTAGTCGGCCTGTGCCACCTTGGTGATGGTCTCGCGGTAGGGAATCTTCGGTGCGATATATTCGAACTGAAGTTTGTTCTCCGTCTGAATCTTGTTGCGCAGAATGTTGAGGTGGTGCTCACCCTGACCCTGAATGATGGTCTGCTTCAACTCCTTGGAGTAATCGACCATAATGGTGGGGTCTTCGAACTTCACATCGTTGAGCAGCTTGCCCAGCTTCTCCTCATCGGCCTGGTCCTTGCACTTGATGGCGGCACGGTAGCGCGGCTCGGGGAAGACGATGGGGTCTACCGACAGCACTGCCGAAGGAGCAGCCAGCGAATCGTTGGTGCGTGCGCCCTTCAACTTCACGGTGCAACCGATATCACCTGCCGACAGCTCGGTCACCTTGATACGGTTCTTGCCGGCAACGGCAAAGAGCTGCGAAATCTTCTCCTTGTTGCCTGTGCGGGCATTGACCAACTCCATACCCTCGGTAATCTTACCGCGGATAACACGGAAGTAGGTAATCTCGCCGATGTGCTGCTCCAACTGGGTCTTGAAGATGAACGCCAGAGCAGGAGCCTCGATGTCGGCAGGCAGCTCGTCACCCTCGGTCGAGAGGAACGAAGGAGCCTTCAGCGGGCCGGGTGCCACGTTGATGATGAACTCCATGAGTCGCTTTGTACCGATGTCGTTCTTACCCGATGCGCAGAACATAGGCATCACCTCGCGGCGTGAAACACCGATTTTCAGACCCTGACGAATATCGTCCTGTGTGAGGTTACCCTTGTCGAAGTAGAGTTCCATGAGGGCCTCGTCGTGCTCGGCGGCAATCTCCACCAGTTCCTTGTGCAGACGCTGTGCCTTCTCCATCTCCTCCTCGGGGATTTCCAACTCCTCGCGGTGTCCGTCATTATCTTTGAAGCGGTACATCTTCATCAGCAATACATCGATGAAGGCGTTGAAACCGGCTCCCTGATTTACGGGATATTGTACTAAGACGGGCTTTACGCGTGAAGATGAACAGATGGCATCGTATGCAGTCTCGAACGAAGCCTTGTCGGCGTCGAGCTGGTTGATGACACCGATGACGGGTTTCTGCAACAGACGGGCGTAGCGTGCCTGAATCTCGCTGCCTACTTCCCAACCGCCGTTCTGGGCATTGAAAACGAACAAGCCCACATCACCTACCTTGAATGCCGAGAAGAGACTTCCGCAGAAGTCGTCGGAACCCGGACAGTCGATGATATTGAGCTTGCGATCCATGAATTCGGTGAAGAGAATGGTCGAGAATATCGAACGCTTGTATTCGTGTTCGATATCCGTGTTGTCCGAAAGCGTGTTGTTTGCTTCGATACTACCCCTGCGGTCAATGACCTTACCCTCATAAGCCATTGCTTCGGCAAGGGTAGTTTTCCCCGTGCCGGGAGCTCCAATGAGAACAATGTTCTTGATTTCTCTTGCTACATAGTTTTTCATATCCCGTATAGTTTTAAGGTTATTTTAAATTATTTTACTTTCTAAATTCACCTTCCCTCCGATTTTGGTGGTGGAGGTCGGGGTTTTTAGTTTTTTAGGTTTTGGTGAGTATAAATATACGAAATATTTTCAATAAAAAAGAAAAATCACCCAAAAAACAGGTGATTTAGCGTGTAAATAGACATTTCTCGGTAGCGGGTTGTGGCTCGTCTACCGCGATGTGAAGTCCTCGTATGTGGTGACGGAAAGGGGTTTGGGGGCGTTTTTGTGCGCCCCCGAGGGGGCTTTCCGATGGGGCGGCCTTCCCTGTGGTGACTTCCCGAAGGGGCGGCTTTCCGAGGGATTGGCTTTCCCGAAGGGTGCGGAGGGGTCGGATTATTTCTTCTCCTCGTCCTTCTCTTGGTTTTTGTCGTTGCGGAAACGCACATAGCGGCCGCAGACCCAGCCCAGCAGGAAGATGGCAGCCACCTTCATCACGGTGACCATCGCACCTTCAATCCACGCCATGATTTCATCGGCAAAGATGATGCAGAGGACAATCGACACGATAATGGCGATAATGGCGGTGTAGGTGATGATTTTCTTTTTCTTGTTTTCGTCCATCATAATCAATCGGGTGTTAATGTTTGTTTAAAATTGTGGGTTTATTGACAGTTGTGAACAGTTTTCGACATCTCAACAATAAATGTTGAAAACCGTTCCCGTCCAAAAATGGCCTAAGTGGCTCATTTGTGTTGCTTTGTAAAATAATTTACGAACTCACTGCTTCCCGTTACCGTCCGCCGCATTGTTGAAAGCTGCGACCGGGGTGGGGTATTGGTGGGCGCGCGGTGGGGTTCGCGCCGAGGGGCGGAAATCGCGGTTGCTTGCGGGGGAGCTCGCTCCGTGGGGAGTGCTGCCTTTGCGCGCGGTGGGGTTCGCGCGTTTGGGGGTTACTTCGTGGGGCGGTGTCCGTTGAGGGAACGCGTTACCGCTGTGTGGTCGGATATGTCGCACTTCTTGTTCGGTATATCCCCAACTGCCCGGCTTCTTATAGTAAAGAGTGGCTAAAATGGATTAGCCACTCTTTATTTATAATTTATAGGTCTTTTATTGGTTGTTTTTCGTACGCTTCTTACCGTTTATTCATTCGGAAAATTTCCTTATTAGTAAAAGGTTTTTCTACGCGAAAAGCTCAAATCACTTTATCGTCCTACAACCTCTTTCGGCTTTGCCCCGTCACCGTATTTACTGTTCTTTCGCCCCACCTGCAAAAAAGGATTTTTTGCGAAGCCCTCCCTTCTCAAAGGGAGGGTAGGGGAGGAATTGTCGAAATGTTATACCTGTAACGGTAAAACTTCGAAAGGTCCTTCAGCGCGAAAAGCTTAAATCACTTTATCGTCCTACAACCTCCTCCAACTCTGCCACCGTTACAGGGATCTTCTTGTCGCCCATCAGGTAGCAGCCGTTCTCGGTCACCACAATATCGTCCTCGATGCGGATACCACCGAAGTCACGATATTCGGCATTGAGCTTGTCGTAATCTACGATGCCCTTGTAGAGACCCTCGGCCTGGCACTTGTCGATGAGCTGCGGTATGAAGTACAATCCCGGCTCGTCGGTCATCACGGTGCCGGCCTTCACCTTCCAGCCCTTGCGGTAGATGCAGGTTGCCGACTGTGCGGCACGCTCTGCCAGCTGCGAGTAGTCGAACGAACGCTCGCCAAAGGCCTCGCAGTCGTGAACGTCCATACCCAGACCGTGACCCAGTCCGTGAGGCATGAACATCTCCATGGCACCTGCAGCCACAGCGTCCTCGGCAGTACCGTGAACCAGACCTGCGCCAATCAGACCCTCTGCCAACTTGAGATAAGCCTGGTTGTGAATGTCGGTGAACATGAGTCCCGCCTTGATATATTGAGCCACGTGGTCGTGTGCCGCGAGGACAATCTCGTACATCTCTTTCTGCTTGGGGGTGAACTTACCGTTCACGGGATAGGTACGTGTGTGGTCGGAGCAGTAGTTGTTCACTGTCTCGCCACCGGCATCGCACAACAGCAGACGACCCGACTGAAGCACGCCGTCGCAGTTGAGGTTGTGGAGGGTCTCACCGTGCTGTGACACGATGGAGGGGAACGACACGCCCGAACCGTAGGACTTGGTCACGCCCTCGATGGCTCCTGCAATCTCGCGCTCGACAACACCCGGACGACACATCTTCATGGCCAGCGTGTGCATCTTGTAGCCGATTTGGAAGGCGCGCTGCATCTCCTCAATCTCCTCCGCGCTCTTGATTTCGCGCATCTCTGCCACGGCGAACATCAGCTCTATCGACTTGTAGTCGTGCAGCAGTTCGGGTTTGATACCCAAAAGTGCTGATAGCTGCAACTTCGTTTCACCACGATAGGGAGGCAGATAGTGGACGTGGCGGTTCAGTGAGATGGCCTTGCGAATGTAACGCTCCAACTCCGCCATGGGGTGGGTGTTCTTCACACCGACCTGTGACGCCATGTCATGGAGTGTGGGCTGAGGACCTGTCCATATAATGTCTTCGACAGTGAAATCATCACCAAAAAGATGTTCCTCGCCCGATTCGGTGTCGATAAGGCCCATCAGCGAGGGGACATTCAGACCAAAGTAGTAGAGGAACGACGAATCCTGTCGGAAATAGTAAGCGTTATTGGGATAGTTGTTGGGTGCGAAAGTGTTACCCGGAAGGATAATTACTCCCTTTCCGATTTTTGTACGCAGTGTCTCACGGCGTGCAACATAAGTTTTTTCAGAAAACATAATTATCAGTTTTTTGGTTTTTACAAATGTAGAAATAATTTGTCGATTTGTAAATACCTAAAAGGTATAAAAAAAAAGAGCGGAACTCCAAATCGGAATTCCGCTCTTTCGAGTATTTAAAGTGTCGTTTGCAACACCGGATTATTTGATTTCGATAGGTGCATCGAGATCCTCGGCGAGGACACCGTTACGTGCCTTACCATTCATGTGGCCCGAAGCATCGATAATGTCGTTGCCGACGATGCTCTCCTTGTTGAGTTTGTAGTAGAACTCAAGACCCTCAGACTTGGGATCGACAGCCAGCATGTTCTTCTGCAACTGGTTCTCCGAACGAGCTACGCTCCACAGACGAACCTCCGACATCTTACCGTAGAAGGGACGCTGACCCCACAAGAAGCCATCGACCTTACCGATGAAGAAACCGTTACCCTGGACACCGTCACCACCAATCATGATGTCCTCGGTGCCGGCGTTGCCTTCGTTCACCTTGGCACCGTTCACATACATACCTGCGAAACCGGTCTCGGCATTACGAACGAATGCTACGTGGTACCACTTCTTCGACTCCAACTTGTTGGGGTTCTGGAACTGTACCTTACCTGCAATCTGGAGAATGTTGCGGGGAAGACCACCACCTTCATCACCGATACGGAAGATCAGAGTACCCTCCTTACCCATGACGGTGTTGTTGTCACCGAAGTAGTCGATGTAGATAAGAGCCTCGTAGGTAACCGACTTGAAGGCCTTGTCCTGCGGAATGGGAACATATACCGCGCTATTGGAGAAGTGAGCTGCGCTGACAATACGTACAGGCTTGCTTACTACATAATAGGTTACATTACCACCGCTGACGAGGGGAGCCGACGAGTTGGCAATGCGAACGGGAATAACATAGGTCTTACCGTCCTCTACCCGGTCAAGACCGGTCAAATTGATATTGACCTTCTCTGCGTAGATTTTCTTCGAGTTGATAACCGCCTCTGTCGATTCGAACTGCGCGTGCTGGAGGTCGAACAACAGATACTCGGTACCGTTCTTTGCGTTGAAGGCGTCAACATCGCTCTGAGTACCGAAAGCATAGGTCAATTGTACGCTTGATGCCATCGGGGTTGTTGCGCGCGCACTAAGCTCGACAGCCATCTCAGTGCCTTCCTGAATCTCTACTTTGTATTCAGAGCTCTCGAAATATACTTTAGGCTCGAGCAGGTCACCCTGGGTATCGTTGCAAGCGTACAAAGATACGGTGGCTGCTGCAAGTGCCATATATTTTACTATTTTGTTCATTGTCTTTGTAATTTATTGGGTGATAATTTACATCTCGGGCTGGGGGTTCTGGTTTGCCTTCCAGTCGTTGAATACCTGCTGGTTAATCTGGATAGCCTGACGCATCCATCTGTAGTCGGGAGTGTTGTCGTAGTCGTTATCGAAACGATAAGCACCTACACCACCCTTGTAACCGTTAGAAGGCATCCATCTTGCCTGGTTCAGCAACTGACCACCGCTACCGAAGTTAGCCTCGAAGTTCTCGGTGATAATCAGTCTCTCGTTCTTGTTGCCGGGAGCAGAGTAGTTGGGGCGCGAGTTGCCGTAAGACTGGGTAATCCAGTAGTCGACATACTGATTCATATCATCGCCGAAGTAGTTGATAAGACCGTCGATAACCAACAACTTGTGACCCTTACCCTCGGGATCGCTGGAAGGACCCATGTATTTACCCATCTCCTTGACCAGAATCTTGATAGTGGTACCGTCCAGTGAACCATCGGCATCGTTGAAACCGATACCCGGCTCCCAGTCGATATCGAAACCGTCCCACTCACCGGTTACCAGTGAGTCGTAGAGAGCCTTTGCAAACTTACCGAATGCTGCCTCGTAGGACGACGGGTCTCTGTGGCGATAGCCCCAGTAGTCCCAACGTGCCAACTTCTTGGCTTCGTGAACCTGCGCGTCGCTCCAGCCTTCTGCCTCGGCCTGCTTGTAGATGTCGGCGTAAATCGATTCGGGAGTACGACCCTTACCGATGTGAGAAAGAAGACTCACCTCCAACAGCTTGATACCCTTTACTTTCTGAACAAACTCCTTGTCGGCCTTCTGCTCGGGGGTAATCTGTGATGCGCTGGGGGCACCGCTCCACATCGAAACGATATCCATCGAGTCGGGCATGGAGGTCAGATAACCTCTACGCATGGTACCCGTGGGTGACCAGTTGGAGAACCAACCGAATGCTACGGGACGACCATAGTTCTGGGCTTGTGCACGATACTCGCGCAACTTTGCGTAATACGCCTCGCTACCGGGAGCACCCGTATTGTTACCGCCGATGTGCTCTACCTGTATGTTCTCGACATCGGTGCATCCGGTGAGAATCATACCTGCAAGAGGCAGTGTGTATAATATTTTCTTAAGAATATTCATAGTTTTAATGTTTTCTGTTTCAGGTTATGATTCTTTTACTTTTTGGTCCACCAGAGCTCTGTACCACCGGTATCCTGACCGCCCAGCTTCTGCAAAGCGTCGTTGTAAATCTCCTGACCTTCCTGAGTCTGATAGAAACTCTCGGGATATTGGATACGGCGCATACCCTTTTCTTTGGTGATGCCCTGTGCGGTACCGTTGTTGACCATTACGGGGTTCATCTTGGGGTAACCTGTACGACGGAAGTCGCACCATGCCTCGTGACCGTTGGGGAACATGGCGATGTATTTCTGAATCATGATTTTCTCCAACTTCTCATCGTCGCTGCCTGTGAACTCGGGAGTAGCCTGAGTGGGAGCGGAGAAGCTGCAAGCACCATTGCCTGCCAATTCGTGAGCCATGGGAGTCTTACCCGATGCCAGATAATTGTCTGCACCCGAAACACCGTTCTCGGCGAACGACATCTCGACACCGGCCTTGTAGTTGGCGGCTGCATCACCGAACTCACCGCCCCATTTCAGAGCAGCCTCGGCCTTGAGGAACAATACCTCTGATGTGCGCAACCAGTAGGTGGGAGTAGTACCGGTGAAGTTGGGCAGCGAGCACTCCTTGTAAGCCGGAAGGCTACCGTTGGCGTGACCCGAAGGAACTGCCATATACTTCTGACCGTCGTATGCCTCCACTGCATTTTTGTTGGCAGCAGGCTTGAAGTATTTGCCCAAACGGGGGTCTGCGTAACCCATCAGGTAAGAGTAGATGGTCGAACCCATACGAGCCTCACCATACTGCTCTGCCAGCCAGTTGATGTTGTTGATGAAGGTCATACCTGCACCGGTCTCCATCTTGGCCTCGTCCTCCTTGGCTGTCATCACACCACCGTCGATGGCCTTCTTTGCATACTGTTTTGCCAGAGCGTCATCGGCGTTGCTGATACGCAGAGCCAGACGCAGCATCAGAGAGTTGGCATACTTCACCCATTTCTTCGAATCGCCACCGTAAACGGCATCGTAGTTGGGCATGATAGCCACACCGTTGTCGGCATAGGGGCTCAGGTCTTTGATGGCCTGCTCCAGGTCGGCGAGCATCTGTGTATATACGTCCTTCTCCGAGTCGAAGAAAATCTTCATGGTGTTATCGGCAGCGTGAGAGTAGGGAATGGGACCGAAGCTGTCAACAGCGCGGTGCCAAGCCGAAATCTTCAGAATCTGTGCCAATGCGTAGACCTCGGGAGTCTTGTTCAGCTCGGCAGCTGCCTTCAGACGCTTCCAGGGGTCGAGCGATTTTGTGTAGGCGTAATCGTAGGTTACGGCAATCCAACCGTCCTTGAGGTAGTAGCACGGGTTGCAATAACCGGCGTCCCAAGAGTTGGCCTCACCGAAGTAACCCGACCAGTTGTCGGCCGACAGGTGATAGGCTACCTGATAGTCGTTGATGATGTGAGTATCATCAGCCTGGGTACCTACGGGAACTACATTCTGTTGCATGGCGAGGAAACGGCCACCCACAGCGATGTTATCGCGGATACTCTCCTCATCGGTAACTTCAAAGGGGTTGGTGTTGATTTCCTCATAGTCGCAGGCCGTGAGCATCGAAGCTGCACAAACTCCTGCCATGAGTATATATCTGTTGATGTTTTTCATAGTTTTCGAGTGCTACAATTTAAACTTAATAGAGAAACCATAGCTACGTACACTGGGCTGCATGAAGTAGTCGTTACCCTGGCCGTAAGTAGCAGTTGAAGGTGTAAGCTCGGGGTCGAAAGGAGCCTTGCAGTAAATCATCCAGGGGTTGTTGGCGATGAACGAAATAGTGAAGTCCTTAACCACGTTGCGGAACCACTTGTTGGGCAGGGTGTAACCGAGGGTCAGCTCCTGCAAACGTACGTTGGTTGCGCTGTAAGTGTAGTAACCCGAAGTCTGGTAGTTACCTGTACCAATCTTCTGATAGTAGGTCTTGGCATCGACGCGACCCTGACCGGGAAGCAGTGCACCGCCGGCCAAACGAGCCTCACCCGAACGCTTCGAAACACCGAACTTGTCGAGGATAGCCTCGGTCGATGATGTAACGACACCACCTACGCGTGCGGTGAACAGGAAGCCCAGGCTGATGCCCTTGTAAGAGAGTGCGTTGTTCCAACCCATGTTGTACTTGGGAGCGGTCGAACCGAGGTAAACGGGCTCGCCGGCCTCCAGAGTGTAGGTACCGTCACTCTTAATCTCTACATAACCCTGGCTATCCTTCTTGAAGAAGGTGTTGGCGTAGATATCGTGGATGCTACCGCCCTCTTTCAAGATGATGCGGCCCTTGTCCTTCAATACCTCGGGAATGTTGATGGGGTCATCCATCAGGGCTGTCTTGTAGTTGTGAACCATCTCCTTAATCTCGTTCACGTTGCGAGAGTAGGTGAAGGTCGATGAAAGTGCGAGGCCCGACTTGAACTGGTTGTTGTAGTTGACCATAACCTCCCAACCGCGGTTCTCGACGTCACCTGCCTGGAGGTAAATCTTCTTGTAACCGGTGAATTCGGGAAGGTTACCCAAGAAGGTCTGGTTCTTGGTGTTCGAGTGGTAGTAGGTTACCTCGGCGTTGAAACGGTTCCACAGACGCAGGCTCAAACCAAACTCATAAGAATTGGTACGCTCGGCCTTGAAGTCGGTGAAGGGGTAGATGTCGGTAGGCTTCAAGCTACCACCGACGATGGGAGTGGTAACGGTACCGGGAGTCAGACCCGAACGCGATACGGGAGCACCCACCTGAGTGAACGAACCTCTCAACTTGAGGAGTGAAATCCATTCGGGCATATTGACCATCTCCGAAATCAGAGCTGACAGACCGACCGAAGGATAGAAGAACGACTCCTCCTTGGTGTTTACCAGACGAGAGTTCCAGTCGTTACGGCCGGTAAGAGTCAGGTAAAGCATGTTCTTCCAACCAATCTCGACGTTGGCGAAGATGGCGTGGTTACGAACACGTGCGGCACCGTGGTCCTCATCGGGACGACCGTTGGTGGGGTCGATGTTGGTGAGCGTAAACTTGTTGGCAACACCCAGCAGACGGCCCTTGTAGCCTCTCTCGAGTGCCCAGAAGTTAGAGTAGTTCCAACCGACGTTGGCCGAAATCGACCAGTCGTCCCACATCTTGTTGATGTTGACCATGGCGTCGGCGTACTCCTGACGGTCGTTGTAAGTCTCATAACCGAAGAAACCCTTGTCACTACCCTCGGTGAATACGTGGTAAGACGATGCGTAGAGTTTGCGCTCCGAGAGAATCTTACTGTCATCCATACGATAACGTGCCGAGATGTTCAACCAGTCGGTAATCTTATAGGTAAGACCTACATTGAACATATAACGGCTCTTCTCGTGAGTATAGACGTTACGGTAAGCAGTCCAGTAGGGGTTCTGGTTAGCGTAAACGTCATCGGCTACGGGCCAGTACATGACGGGCAGGTTACGGGTTGCATCGTAACGCTCGAAAGTCTTGATGGCTGCGAAGTTCTCACCGCGGGGGAAGAGGTAAGCGGCCATCACGGGGTTCCAATACTGACCCTGTGAAATCATGTTGGTATCCTCCTGCTTTACATACGATGCACCGAGGTCGAGTTTCAGCTTATCCTTTGCAAAAGTCGAAGTGTTGCGGATAGTGAGGTTCAGACGATCGTAAGAGTTGTTGGGAACGATACCGTCGGAATTGGTCGACGAGAACGAAGCGAAAGTCTGGTTCTTGTCGTTACCGGTAGTCAGCGTGATAGAGTTGATGAAGTTCATACCGGTGTTGAAGAAGTGCTTCTTGGGGTCGTAGTTGGTAGGAGCGGCCATCTTCTCACCCCAGCTCTCATAGGAACCTGCCTTGTTGCCGTAGATAGTCTGGAATTCGGGGGTCATGTAAGCCTTCGAGAACTCCGAAGACGACGAGAAAGTCACCTGAAGTTTACCCTCTCTACCTTTCTTGGTGGTAATCAAAACCACACCGTTAGCTGCGCTACTACCGTAGAGGGCGGCTGCCGAGGGACCACTCAGAACCGAGATAGACTCGATATCCTCGGGGTTGAAGTCGGCGATACCTTCCGAACCGACCTTACCTTCACCCATGATACCACTATCGGTACCCAGTGTTGTGTTGAACAAGGGAATACCGTCAATCACATAGAGAGCGTTGTTGTCACCCTCGATAGACTTGGCACCACGCATAACGACACGTGTCGAACCACCGACACCACTGGCGCTGCGGTTGATGTTCACACCGGCAATTTTACCGTTAAGAGAGTTGATGAAGTTGGCATCCTTCACGGTGGTCAGCTCCTCGGCCTTCACCTGCTGTACGTTGTACGAAAGAGCCTTCTCCGAACGCTTGATACCCAAGGCGGTTACAACGACAGCATCGAGAGCTGCGCTGTCTTCCAGCAGCTGGATATCGACAACGGTCTGACCGCCAAGTACGACTTCCTGGGTCTTGTAACCGATGTAAGAGAATACGAGAACGTCACCCTTCTGGGCGTTGATGGTGTAGTGACCATCGATATCGGTGGCAGTACCGACAGTTGTATCCTTGATAGATACATTCACACCGATAAGTGGTTGATTGGCATTGTCAACAACTGTACCGGACACACTGGTATTGTTATCTTGTACTTGCTTATCGGCATAAGATGTAGTCGCATAAGCGTTTCCTACACCCATAACAAGCAACAATACACTGAACATAAGGCATAAGCCTTTTAGAGTCAGATTGTTTTTCATTCGTTAGTTGGTTTGTAATTAATAAATAGGTATTGATGCGACAAAGGTTGTGGTGAGCCGCATCTGTGGTTGAGTGGAATTTTTTAGTTTTTTATATAAAATATAAATATATGAAAAGACTAATAA
>RCNH01000495.1_pt1 | contig 17275 bp, 14 predicted proteins | sample 2041161 | NCBI WGS metagenome assembly RCNH01 (sample SAMN09708215, study PRJNA481090) | Feces metagenome, whole genome shotgun sequencing project. | biome: feces | host: Leptonychotes weddellii | place: Antarctica: Sion Island | collected 2010-03-01 | reverse complement strand
ATACTTGGGAAATAAATTTAAGACTAGAGGAAAAACATCAAAATACAAAAACAATTAGACCAGAAGATGTACGAAGAGGAAATACGGAGTTAACGCAATTATTATATAAAGAATATGAGAAACGTTTTGGTCCGTTAAAATCGTATAATTGAACATAAAAAAGCAGCCCTTTACTGTTGTAGTAAAGGGCTGCTTTCTTTAGAATGAGTTTTTTCTCGTAAAGGCTGTGACTTCCTGCAATGCTTTCGCAAAGCGTGGGGAGTTTTCTTGTTTTTCCAGCGGTGACGAGAGATTGTCATTGTAGTCAATTGTAGAGATAATACGGGTATTGCCAACATCTGTAATGTATTTGATGAAATATGGTGGCAAATGATTATCTGTATTCTTGCCGTAGAAGACATAGCCCACAGTACGGTCTTTTACATAAAGGAAGAGACCGTTAATGATTGGTCGTTTTATATAAGGTATGTCATAGGTAGCGTTCATCATATGTGCTGTGTATTTACGTAAATCCTTTTTATCTGGTTCTTGCATTAAAGAAGATAAATTGACGGTAGAAATAGATTCTCGCTCGCTTCCATTGCTAAAGTAGTAAGTCGTTTTATCATCTGTTTTTTCTGAACCATTATAGGACCAGTTGTAGCCGTAGTTAAATTTTACATTTTTTTCAATAGTAATTTGGTGCATCCGTTTCGGCAGAAGATTTTCGTAAGGACGAACCGAAGGTACCGTAATATTGGCTATTCCGTAAAAGAAGAGCGCCGACTCCCCTTTTTCTGGAGAAGTCGTAGTGATATCTACGCGAGAATATGGTTCAGAACGAAGAAGGAACCCAAAATTATTAAGATTCGATGTGAGAGTCGTAAAAGGAGCCATTTTAGCGATGGTCCAATCAAAAGTTGTGTGTTCCGTTTGTCCCGTTAGTCCATCATAGAGCACCAAGGTATCCATAGGAGATACTTTTTCTAAGGTGTTTTTTAAGAAGATATCTCGGGTCATTTCTGTGACCTTAGTCCCACCGAAGGTGTTGAGATATGAATCAAGATCTTCTTTGTCTTCCGGTGAAATCTTGGAGAAATCTAAAACAAGATGGCCTGATTTATATACATACCCCGTACTCTTCAGTTGATTAAATTCGAGAGTGTATGGATATGGGATGCCATATTCAATTTTGAGGGAATGTCCCTTAGAATTTGTATCATAGCTAAAATCTGCTGTTGTAAAAGGCAAGATGAAGGAGATACCGTAGTCGGAGTTTTGAATGACTGTAGGAATATTGCCGTTATAGCGGTTGAGGTGCATAGTGTCAAATATGCCGAATGCCATAGAGCTCGGCTTGGTCTAAATTTTTAGAGTTTTCGAGATAGACAGGCATGGAATAAGGTGTCACTTTGCTTGCTATATATTCATCATAGTAAGGTAGGTTGTTCTCGATAGGTCGGTTCATTTGACTGGCGCTGAGCGGCGTTGCCAATATGTATTGGGCTGGGGCATTGTCGCTAAGCTTTTGGTCGTGCACTTCTGAATAGTATTTTTTTTGATTACCTAAGAATTGACGGCGTTCCTCGTCGGTGGCTATGCGTGCCGGGCCGGCTTCTTTATTAAATTCGAGTTCTCGTGATGTGAGGATTCTCATCAAATTAGTCTTGTCGGTTAAGATGATACTTGGAATGGCCCCCATTTTTTTGATGACTACTCCTGGTGTGTAGTCTGGTATTTTTGCTGTCTCTTGTGCGTGAGCCACAAAAGTGGTACTCACGAAGAGGGCGAGCAATATTCGTATCGCGTATTTCATAGATTTTCCTTTCACTGTGAGATAAATGGTTTTGGAGAGAAACGGCTGTCTTTGGCTCCTTGTCTAAAGTCTGGAGAAGCCATGGTAAAGGCCTGCATATCTGTTGCTAAAACATCCATTTTTGCCATTTCATAAAGCGAGGATGTCGGTTCTGCGCCTGCTTGTCGATAAAAGGCTCCCCATTTTGTGACCATAGGTAGCTCTCCTTTATATTCTTTCATGAAGGCTTGCCCTTTTTCGGTAAAACCAAGAACGTGATGGTATAGAGGCCCCTTTTCATAGAGTGCTACCGCGTTTTCTTGAGTTCTGCCTAATAATAGATTGGCGCAAAGTCTCCATAAACGGCTGTAGGTATAGCGTTTTGTTTTTACCTTTTCTAAAAATTCGGAGAAGGTAGAGGCTTCTCTTGCTTGATACAGACGGCTTTCTAAACCTTCACTACAAGTTAATGTATGCTCTAGTTCTTGTTTGGAGGCTTTCTTTATTGTTAAGAGCAGGGCATCTTCATACCGCTCTATATCGCTGTAATTTCCAAGTTGTAGGCATTCATACAAAGAGTTAGTGCTATCTGCGAAGAGATAGGGAGCAATCTTTGTAGTAAAATACTCGTTAGACAAGCTAAGAGAAGAGGCAAGTTCTTTTCGTAAATAGGAACCAGAAGCAAAACTATGTATAGGTGTCTCGCTGTGATGATGATCGTGACGCTCTACGGTCTCAAAGGTAATATCGAGATGATATTTTTTAGCTGCTCGTATATAGGAGATGCCGAGAAGGTTGTTGGCATCTTCTAGTAAGGGAGCTAAATGGGGGGCTAAATCCATGAGCGCCTGTTGTCTTGCTGTCGCATAGGAAAGCCCTTCTTGTAAATAGATTTTCATGGCCGTTTCAAAACCATCTGAGTCTAAGAGTTCAGCGATTGACGTTAACTCACCGATTTGCGCGTTTTTAGCGCCAAAAACACAGTGGTTGATGCCGAGTGAAGCTATTTGACGGATGGCACCAGCGCCGAAATATTCTGCTGAAGCCATAGCGAAAAGCGATGGCAATTCGATGACAAGGTCAGCGCCAGCAGCGAGTGCCCATTGTGCACGATCAAATTTACTGAACATGGCAGGAATGCCACGTTGTGTAAAGGAACCACTCATGATGATGACGATGGTGGCTTCGGGATGACGTTGCTTTATTTCTTGTATCTGATAGGCATGGCCTTTGTGGAATGGGTTGTATTCTGCAATGATTGCGATAGAGTCCATAAATCCTCCTTTATATATATCTATTATGGCGGTCTTGCTGGGGGTTGTAAAGTTTTCAACGAGAAAAGATGGTTATTTTGAAAAATTTTAGTATAATAAACGTAATAAGAAAGGGGGGAACCTATATGCGTAAATTATGGCTAGTTCTTCTTTTTATGATAGTCGGTATTTGGCCAAGTCATGCTATAACAGTACAGGAGATAGTAGAACATCCTGTTCATTATCAGAGTATAGAAGGGGTGGCAGGCGATCATCTCTATTGGAATAGTTATGCTGTCGGATCGGTGTTGTATAATCCACCAATGTATGGTGTTTCGACTGTCGTGTATAAGGTGCAGTATTTTAAAAATACCGTAACAGAAGAAAAGGTTACTTTTTATTATAATTTAATTACGAAAGACCAGATTGCTTATGCGGTGACAGAGCGTCTAGTATACGACGCGAAAGGGAAGGCCTTAAGAACGGAAGGTGAAGAGCAAGTGCGTATCGCCTCTATAGGGGAACCGATGTTTACTGTTGGAGATATGGCTTTTAAGAAAATATACGGCAGTTTATATTCTCAACTATAAGGAAAAGTTTTCGCGAATATCTATAACAATATGTTATAATGAAAAACAGAGTGAGAATTTGCTATATCATAAAGATGCATAATCAATATGTATAAACAAAATAGCGGTTCTCTAGTCATAGATAGATTATAAATGCTATAATCGAACATGACGAAATTCCCGATTATATATACATAGAGTAAGAGGTGAAGTATGAAGCGGATTTTATCAATCCTTTTCTTGTCGCTTTCTGTATTACTCGTTGGTGGATGTGGTTCGAGTGAACAGTCTAAAATCTTGGATGATTATAGTTTTGGTCGTCAATCCTTTGGGGCTGGTTCATCGAGAATTACCTTAGAGATGCCTTTCGCAATTGGGCAAACCAATGGTTTGCCATGGATGGAGCAAATCGGAAAATCAACGGCCTTACAGAATGTAACCTTCCAAGGCGCTGATCAACGGGTGAGTGTGATCGTCATGGGTGAGGTTCCGCAAACAGACGCAGCAACTGTAAGTGTAGAGACTTTGGCTGAAAATTCTATACTGAAATTAAAGCAGTCTTCTGCGGTGAGAAATCTGAAAACAGATATTAAACCGGTGACTATTTCTGAGCACGAAGCGTATAGAGTAGAGGCTACTTACGAACAAGGTGCACTTCAGCTAGGTATGGTCCAATATTTCTTTATGGACAAAGGAATTTTATGGAATGTTATCTACTTGTATAGAGCAAATGATCCCGAAGCGGTGGCTCTTGTGCAATATATAGATAAGGATATTACAATTCATCAGTAATTACATGGAGGAAGAAAAATGAAAGTTCTCGTTATTAACTGTGGTAGTTCTTCTTTGAAATACCAACTCATTGACATGAATGGCGAAATCGTTCTTGCAAAAGGTCTTTTTGAGCGTATTGGCAGCGACGAAGCTATGTTCACACATAAACGTCCTGAAGGCGAAAAATACTCTGTAGTAGAACCAATCAAAAATCATGGCGAAGCACTTAAAAGACTTTTGGACATTCTTGTTGATGCAGAATATGGTGTTATTAAATCCATGGATGAAATCGACGCTGTAGGTCACCGTGTTGTACATGGCGGCGAAAAATTTGCTGATTCCGTTCTTATTACTGACGAAGTTATTAAAGGTATGGAAGAATGCATCGAGTTGGCTCCACTTCACAACCCACCAAATATCGAAGGTATCAAAGCTTGTGAAGCTATCATGCCAAACGTACCACAAGTTGGCGTATTCGATACAGCTTTCCATCAAACAATGCCTAAAAAATGTTTCCTTTATGGACTTCCTTATAAAGCATACGAAGATCTTGGTGTTCGTCGTTATGGCTTCCACGGCACTAGCCACAAATACGTTTCCCAACGTTGTGCAGAGCTTATGGGCAAAGACATTAAAGATCTTAAAATCATCACTTGCCATCTCGGTAACGGCTCCTCTGTTACAGCTGTAGATCAAGGTAAATCCGTAGATACTACTATGGGTTTCACTCCACTTTCCGGTCTTGTAATGGGTACACGTTGTGGCGACATCGATCCAGCAATCGTTGTATTCCTTATGGAAAAATGGAACAAAACAGCTAAAGAAATCGATGCTATGATGAATAAAGAATCCGGTGTTCTTGGTATCTCCAATGTTTCCAATGACTTCCGTCTTCTTGAAGATGCAGCTAAAGAAGGTAACGAAAAAGCTCAACTCGCTCTTGATATCTTCCATTACCGCGTACGTCGTGAAATCGGCGCTATGGCAGCAGTAATGGGTGGCGTTGATGCTATCGTATTCACAGCTGGTATCGGTGAAAATGGTATCGGTGACCGTGCAGAAATCTGCAAAGGTATCGAATACCTTGGTGCACACATTGATGCAGAACGTAATAACGTTCGTGGTGAAGATGCTGAAATCAGCACAGCTGATTCCACAGTAAAAATCTTCGCTATCCCAACAAACGAAGAAATTATGATTGCTCGCGACACTGTACGTCTTTCCAAATAAGAGTATTAAGAGCTAATCATTGTAAAACCCGTAAAGTGTTCTTTACGGGTTTTACTTTTCAAATTAAATTATTATAAAAAATGGTGTTAAATGTATAGGGGGATTTATGAAATTCGTTAGAGCATTATGTAGTTTTCTTTGTGTATTAGCCGTTGCAATTTCGGCATCTGTAAGTGTAAATGCAATAGATGTAGAAGCTATTACTCAAAATGAAGCAACAGCAAATATGAAAAAGATTTTACCAATCATCTGGATTCAACCAACGTATGTTACTGATGAAAATAAAATTAGAACTATTTTCCGTGAAGGTATTGATAATGCAGTTAAAGGTAAACACTTAGAAGTTGTAAACTATGATGAAGCAGACTCTTTATTCCAAGAGTACTTAATGGAAAATGATATTTATCCAGATGAAGACAAAGTGGGCAATGGCTTTTTACCCAAAAAACAATATTTAAAAGAAATGGGTGAAGAAGCAAACGCTGATTATGTTCTTGTAATTAATACAAAAATTACAAATGAAACTGAAAAAATTGCTTGGTTTGGCTTTACGGATAAAAAGTTTGAAGTAACTACTTTATTCAATGTATTTGTATATTCAGTGGCTGAAAATAAATATATATTGAATGAACGCATTTCTGTAACTCAAAATGCAGCAGGAACAAGTCATGCTGATCGTGCATTCATGAAGTGTTGCAAGAAATTTATGGAAGACAAATTTAATTTATCTAATGTAAATTTTAACTAATTGTCTCTATAGGGAGCCCTCTTAAGAGGGCTCTTTTTTTTACGCCTAGAGATGTACAAAATAAAGTACATTTGAGATAGTGCGAGAGTAGTCAAATTATGAATAATTTGCATAGTTGAAAATATTGAAAAGGGATGCTGTAAGGGGTATGATGAAAATGTAAGAGAAATAACAGAATTTTGTGTGAGTAGGAGGTTTTTATGAAAGTAACGGATGCCTTGAAAAAGGATATGAAAAAAGATTTCCCAGAGTTTCAGGATGCGTGTCGTAAGTTCTTTAATAAAGAGATGACAATACCGGAATATAAGCACATTTCAGGTAATTTCGGTTCATATGCTGAACGAGGCGCAGAAACAGGGATGATTCGTTTACGTTTAGCTGGTGGTGCTGTAAAGCCATATCAATATGAGTTTCTGAAAAATGCGATTGTGGATTATAAAGTGCCTCTCGTACATTTTACGACGAGCCAATCCATTCAATTGCATCGATTGACAGCAGAGCCTATCATAGAGATTATGGAAAAGGCTGCTGAAGTAGATATTTTTACACGAGGTGGTGGCGGAGACAATCCGCGAAATGTTACGGCATCTCCATTACGTGGTGTTGATAAAAACGAATATTTTGATGTGACTCCATATTTGGACGTGGTGGCAGTATATTGCTTATCACTTATCAACGAGTTACATTTGCCAAGAAAGTTAAAGATTGCTATCGGTGGCAATGCTGAAAATGATGTACATACTACGTTTCGTGATTTGGGATTCCAAGCTCGTCCCGATGGAACCTTCGATGTCTATAGCGCAGGTGGTTTAGGTCCAAACCCTAGTTGCGGTGTATTAGTAGGTGAAGCTGTAGATCCGAGTCAAGTGCTCTATTATGTGCGTGCGATGGCGGATACTTTTATGGAATGTGGTAATTACGAAAAACGTTCTCGCGCACGTTCGCGCTTTATGCCTATGGATATGGGGGTAGAGGAATATAAAGCAGCTTTTGCTAAAAATCTCGCGAAGGCTCTAGAAGCGGGCGGACTGGATTTCACAGTGGAAGAGCATATTGTGAACAAAGAAGGTACAACACCATTAGATATTGCGGCGTTAAATGAGAAGGAATTAGGTCGTATTATTGAACAAAAGCAAAACGGATTATATACAGTGTATTACCATCCATTAGGAGGTTCTCCAGAACCTGAAACTATGGTCGCGTTGCTTGCGGCATTGCAGGAGATGGAAGAAACAGAGATTCGTTTAACTATGGATGAGTCAGCATATATTATCAACTTGACGGCCGATGAAGTGCAAAAAGTATTGGCGATTACCGCTGATAGCGCAAAAAATGCAGCAGAAACTTCGGTTTCTTGTGTAGGTAACACGGTTTGTCAAATTGGTATTCAAGATTCACATGGCTTATTGATGGAAATTTTAGATGCCTTACGTCCGCATCATTTTGCAGATGGCGTGATCCCTAAATTCCATATTTCTGGTTGCCCATCATCCTGTGGTACGCATCAGATCGGAACTATTGGATTGCATGGTGGGATGAAGATGATCGATAAGAAACCTAATGCAGCTTTTAATGTCGCCATTGGTGGTACGGAAAATTTAGGAAAAGAATCCTTTGGTGAAGTAGTAGGTATTATTACAGCAAAGAATATTCCGGCCTTCTTCGTTGCTCTAGGTGAAGAAGTAACGGCGAAAAATATGACCTTTGTAGAGTATATAAAAGGACATGCAAAAGAATTTAAAGCCTTGGTAAATTCTTTTGAGTAAGCCCTTTTGATAGCACATAATTACATACATAAACACAGTAGAAAGAGGAGAGCATTGTCTTTCCTCTTTTTGCATTCGCCCTAAATAAAGATATGGTATAATAAAATGATATGATACAAATAATGGAATGCTAGATATAGGTAGGTGAACATATGGAATTATTAGCTCCAGCAGGAACAAAAGAAAATTTTATGGCAGCACTGGATGCAGGAGCTGATGCCATTTATTTAGGCGGCAAAGTCTTTAACGCTCGAGCAAGAGCAGGCAATTTTTCAATCGATGTATTGGAAGAGTGTGTGGCTCTGGCTCATAGTTTAGGTGTAGCTGTGTATGTCACTGTTAACATTTTGGTGGGCGACAGTGAAATGAAAGATTTACGTGCCTATATCAAAGAGCTTGATCGCATTAAAGTGGATGCTGTTATCGTTCAAGATTTGGGAGTTGCTTCTGTAGTTCGTGAAGTGTCATCCCGCTTGGCTATTCATGGAAGTACGCAGATGACGGCATCTAATTTAGCGACGGTTGACTATCTTTATGAACTCGGATTTTCAAGAGTGGTCTTAAGTCGTGAATTATCTCTTGAGGAGATTACATATATTTGCCAACATACGAAGGCTGAAATTGAGGTGTTCATTCATGGCGCCCTCTGTATTTCTTACTCAGGTCAGTGCCTTATGAGTAGCTTTATTGGTGGCCGTTCGGGGAATCGTGGCGCTTGTGCACAGCCTTGTCGCTTACCATATGAACTCGTCAATGGAAAAGGTGAGTCCCTATTACCGCAAGAGCAAAATTATATTATGAGTCCGAAGGATTTAAATTATGCGGAATATATGGATAAACTGATTGAAGGCGGTGTCCATTCCTTTAAAGTTGAAGGACGTATGAAAAAAGTGTCTTATGTGAAGGAAATTATCGGCGCGTATCGTCATATTATCGATCAGGCAGGTAAAGCCTTAACGGAAGATAAGCAACGTTTGGAGAAGGGCTTTAACCGCGGTTTTTCGCAGGATTATCTAAAAGATACACCGTCTAAAAAAATGATGACGGTAGTGGCGCCGAACAATCAAGGGGAGCGGATCGGTAAAGCTGAGATTAAGAAGAATTTTATGGAGATTCAAACGTCCAAAGAATTGGTTTTAGGAGATTTGGTAAAAATCGTATCAAAAGATGCGGAACCATCTCATGAGAGAGTGGACGAAAGTTGGACGAAGCTCGGTGAAGGTCGTTGGCGTTTTATACCAAAAGATAAGAAAATGGCGGGGACCGTGTACCTTGCTGCTTCACAAAAAGAAGAATCACATAGTGATATAGCTCATTTACAGAGAAAATACCCTCTCTATGCTTATTTAGATGGCCGTGAGGGTGAGGCTGTATCTTTGACTATGCTCATGGAAGACGGTCGTTCCGTGACAGTGACGAATGACTATATTTTACAAAAAGCCAATACGAGAGCGACGACGCAAGAGGTAGTAGAAAAACAATTAGGCCGTTTAGGCAATTCTATTTTCACCTTGGCGTCCGTATCTATGCCTGAGGGCGATTTCATGTGGCCAGCATCAGTCTTGAATGCGATGCGTAGAGAGGCTGTAGAGCATTTAGAAAAGATAATCATCTCTGATTATGGAGCGGCTAATTTTAAAGACTATGCCCCATTAAGAGTCATGGATAGTCGTGCGAAGGAGAAGGTAAGTTATCCAGAACCTGCCGTAGCAGTACTCGTAGACTCGATGGATGGCGTTCGTGCTGCCGTAGAAAATGGTGCCACGATTATACATTTCGGCATGCCTTTACGCCGTAAAGCATTGGCAAACGCCGTATATAAAGAAGTTGTGGACTATTGCCGTTCAAGAGATGTCTATGTTGTTTTGACAACACCACGCATTGTACGACAAAAAGAGGTATCATCGTTTAAAACGATTTTGACTACCATGGTAGAAGCCAAACCACATGCTATAGGCGTTCATTTCTTAGGCGCTTTGCTCTGGTTAGATGAGTTAGGCTTTACAGGCGAAATTTGGGCTGAAACAGGATTGAATATCTTCAATTCTGAAGCAATGGCCTTTTTAGCAAAACGAGGGATATATCAAGGGACTTTTTCTTTGGAAGCAACAGCGAATCAAATGGCTATTATGGAGAAGAAAGCCAAAGCCTTATCCAAAGAGTATGGACGTGCGGTACAATGGGAAGCCATGGTACAAGGACGAGTGGAACTTATGGTGACGGAATATTGCCCAATCAGTTCTTTTGCTGGTATCGGGAAAAAAGAAAATTGTCCAGGTACATGCATGAAGGATTCCTATTATTTACGAGACAGAAAAGGGGAATTATTCCCGATTATGACGGATCCGCAGTGTCGTGTACATATTATGAATAATCGCGAATTGGATATGAAACCGTATGGTGGCCTTTTATTACAAAAAGATGTAACTATCTGGCGTATAGATGGGCGCAATCGCGATACGTCTTATGTGGCTGAGGAAGTGCAAGCTTATGTGCATGCAATGTCGCATAGAGATGAAATAACACCGAAAGAAGATTTCTCTGTAACGAGAGGACATTTCTTTAAAGGTATTTAAGGAGAATGTATGAATAGTGAAGAATTATTAGGTTTTCATAAAATAAAAGAGAATTTGAGTGAACACTGTTCTTCTATGGCTGCCAAGGATTTAGCCGCTGAATTAACGATTATGACGGATAAATCAGCGATTGAAGAAGCACTCATGGAAACGAAGGAAGCTATGATTTCCCTGGAAGGGGAAGTAGAACAGCCTATCGGAGGAACGAGAGATATTCGCAAAGCCTTATCTCGTGCGAAAAAGGAGATGATCCTTGCCAAGGACGAGTTATGGGATATTTATGTCACTCTCGAAGCATATAAGAGAATGCAACATTTCTTTGCGGAAAAATATCTTAACTATCCGATGCTTTCCTTGTGGGTGCAAGATATAGCCAACCACGACCATGTAGAACGGAAATTCAGAACGGTCTTTGATGATAAAGGGGAAGTGAAAGATAGCGCAAGTCCAAAATTACAGCAATTGCGCAATACGATTTACAATACAAAGGATCGTTTGAAAAAGGAATTGCAGAATATTTTAACAAGCAAAGAAAATCAAAAATACTTCCAAGAAGCCATTGTCACACAGAGAAATAATCGTTATGTAATTCCGGTAAAACAGGAATATCGCTATGCTTTCGATGGCATTGTTCACGATAAATCAGCAACGGGAGCGACGTTATATATTGAGCCGATGGTGATGGTGAAACTGAACAATGATTTGCAAGAAGCCATTGTTGAAGAAGAACGAGAAGTTCTTCGTATCTTTAAAGAATTATCTCAATATATTAAAAATAATGTAGAGTCTTTGACCGATGCCTGTCGTCGCGTAACACATATTGAGTTCGTATATGGTAAAGCATCTTATGCTCTTTCCTACAAAGGCATTGTGCCAAGAACGAATGATAGCCGCAAGGTGAAGTTGGTAGATGCTCGTCATCCTTTATTGCCGAAAAACAGTGTGGTGCCGACAACAATTCTCTTGGGAGAAGAGTATAAAGTACTTCTTATTACAGGGTCTAACACCGGTGGTAAAACAGTTTCCCTAAAAACCATGGGCTTATTGTCTATGATGCATCAAGCCGGTCTCTGCATTCCTGCAAATCAAGAGTCGGAGCTACCAGTTTTTGGTGAAATTTATGCCGATATTGGCGATGAACAAAGTATTGAGGAAAGTCTTAGTACTTTCTCTGGCCATATGACACAAATCAAACGTATTATGGAATCAGTCGGACCAAATGATTTGGTATTAATCGACGAATTGGGTTCTGGTACGGATCCTGAAGAAGGTAGTGCGCTCGCTGTGGCTATTATGGAGTATTTCTTGGCGTTAGGACCACTTATGATGGTAACTACGCATTATAATGATTTGAAAAACTTCGCCTATGAAACCGATGAAATCGAAAATGGGCATGTGGAGTTTGATGAAAAAACATTACGTCCAACCTATAAATTACGTATCGGTGTAGCCGGAAGTTCTCATGCTTTTAGTATTGCGGAACGTTTAGGGTTACCTAAAAAAGTAGTTATGGATGCGAAGGAATATAAAGCGGGTTCTCGCCATAGTGATATGGAAGAAATCTTATCCCAACTTAATGAGCAGTTACGACAAGCCAATATGAAGGAAGAACGTTTGCAAAAAGAAGTGGAGCAAGCGAAAGCACTTCGTGATAAAGCGCAACGAGAACTCAAAAAAGTAGAGGATAAGAAAAAGGCAATCTTGGATAAAGCCAAAGATGATGCGTATGCATTGAAACGCTCTCTTCGTCAGGAAACAGAACAGATTATCAAAGAGTTGAAATCCCAGTTCTCAGAAAAAGATGCGAAGAAACGGGCGCAAGCGATGCAAGATGCTCGTAAACAAGTATCGGATATTCCAGTGCCAGAAACGATGGAAAAACGTAAAAAAGTGAAAGCTGAGCAGCTTAAAGTCGGCGATAGCGTGTATGTGAAAAACTTGCAAGCTGTTGGTACGATTGCTGCGATTGAGGGCAAACGCTATAAGGTGGAAGTGAATGGCTTACCGGCAACGGTGAAACTTACTGATTTAGCGGAGGCCAGTCCTGATGAAACAATCAAGGCTAGACGAGAAGCGACAAAAGAAAACCGAATTGGTAGAAGAAGAGCGAATCGGGCAAATGCGGTTATTCGTCAACAAAACGCAACAACGGAGATTAATCTTTTGGGACAGCGTGTCGACGAAGGCATTATGAATGTAAGTCGTTTTATCGATCAATCCGTATTGGCGGGTCTTGCTTCTGTACGTATTATTCATGGTAAGGGCACAGGGGCTCTTCGCGAAGGTATCCATGATTATTTACGAACATTACCAATGGTAAAACATTTTGAACAAGCATCCTATGAAAATGGTGGCGCAGGGGCAACGGTTGTCTATTTTAAATAATCATAAGGAAGAGGAAAATGGAGCATTCATTTTCCTCTTTTTTCGTGAATTTGGTATACTAATGAGAGATAATACATTCGTTGTAACTATATAGAAAGAAGGGGAAAGTATGAAAAAACCAATTGTAGTAGTCAATGGATTAGTGCGTAAAGATATGATTTCAGCTTTACAAGAAGAATGTGAAGTACGTCAATGGACAAAACCTGAAAAAATGCCTCGTGAAATCTTAAAAGAGTGGCTCGCTGATGCAGAGGGATTCATACCTGTAATGACTCCTGTTGATGAAGATTTAATCGCTGCTGCCCCTAAGTTGAAAGTCGTAGCTCAGGCGGCTATAGGCTATGATAATATCGATATTGATGCGTTGACAAAGCGCCATATTCCTTATGGAAATACACCGCATGTGGTGACAGAGTCTGTAGCAGAATTGGCTATGGGTCTTGTAGTTTGTGCTTCACGTCGAATTATGGAAAATGCTCTATTTGTAAAAGAAGGGCGTTGGATGGAAAGACCTTCCAATATTAAAGGGTATGATTTGAGCCGTATGACGATGGGGATTATTGGCTTTGGAGCTATTGGTATTTCCTTATCTCGTAGAGCGAGAGCTTTTGGCATGCGTATCATCTATCACAATCGCCATCCAAGGGAAGATGATCGACTCTATATGGCAACGTATAAGAGCTTGGATGAATTGTTTGAGGAGGCGGATGTGGTTGTATGCGCCTTACCACTCACAAAAGAAACGGAGCATATGATTGGTGCTGATGCTTTTAAACGGATGAAAAAATCGGCTATTTTCGTAAATGTAGGTCGCGGTAAAGTGGTAGATACAGAAGCATTGGCGAAAGCCCTTGAAGAAGGAGATATCGATTATGCAGCCCTTGATGTAGTCGATCCAGAACCATTATCACCAGAACATCCTTTATTACAAACGGGGAAATGCTTACTTGTTCCGCATATTGGCACGTATACGAATAGAACGCGAAAAGATATGGCGATGCTAACGGTACGAAATATTTTAGCGGGTGTTAAAGAAGAACCATTGCCTGCGTGCGTAAATGAAGAAGTGAACTATAGAAATAAATGATGAGCTGTGCTACAATAAAGGAATAAGTAGCAAAGAAAGGATGATAACCTCAATGGAAAACATGGAAGGTACTAATTTTATAGAAACCATTATTAATGAAGATAATAAAACCGGCAAATACGGTGAGCGTGTACATACACGATTCCCACCAGAACCGAATGGCTATTTACATATTGGCCATGCGAAATCTATTTGCCTCAATTTTGGTATTGGCGAAAAATATCATGGATTAACGAACCTTCGTTTCGATGATACGAACCCAACAAAAGAAGAAGTAGAGTACGTAGATTCCATTCAAGAAGACGTAAAATGGCTCGGCTTTACTTGGGATGACCGTATGTTTTTCACATCCGATTATTTCGATAAATTATATGAATATGCTAAAGTATTGATCCAAAAAGGCAAAGCCTATGTGGATGATCAAACAGCTGATGAAATTCGTGAAACTCGTGGCGATTTACATACTCCAGGTGTAGATTCTCCATATAGAAACCGTAGCGTAGAAGAAAACTTGAAACTTTTCGAAGAAATGAAAGAAGGAAAATACGCTGATGGTGAAAAAGTGTTGCGTGCTAAAATCGATATGGCATCGCCAAATATCGTAATGCGCGACCCTGTAATTTATCGTATTATGCATGCATCTCACCATAGAACAGGGGATGCTTGGTGCATTTATCCAATGTATGATTTCGCACATCCAGTAAGTGATGCGATTGAACGTATTACCCATTCCATTTGTACCGTAGAGTTCGAAGAACGTCGTCCATTGTACAATTGGGTTCTTGAAGAGTGGAATGATACAGAAAAACCACAACAGATTGAATTTGCTCGTTTGAATGTATCTAATACAGTTATGAGTAAACGTAAATTGCGCCGTCTTGTTGAAGAAGGTGTTGTGTCTGGTTGGGATGATCCTCGTATGCCAACGATTTCCGGCATGCGTCGCCGTGGTTACACTCCAGAATCCATTCGTGAATTCTGTAACCGTATCGGTGTAGCAAAAGCGAATTCTACAGTAGATTCTGCATTGTTAGAATTCTGTATCCGCGAAGATTTAAAATTAAAAGCACCTCGTAAAATGGTAGTTATCGATCCTATTAAAGTGGTAATTACAAACTACCCTGAAGGACAAACGGAAATGCTTACGATTGAAAACAACCCTGAAAACGAAGAACTCGGAAGCAGAGAAGTTCCATTCGGCCGTGTTGTTTATATTGAACGCAATGATTTCATGGAAGAACCTGTTAAAAAATTCTTCCGTTTAGCGCCTGATAAAGAAGTTCGTTTGAAAGGTGCTTACATTATTAAATGTGAAAGCATTGTAAAAGACGAGGATGGCAATATCGTAGAATTACATTGTACGTATGATCCAGAAAGTAAATCTGGCAGTGGCTGCACTCGTAAAGTAAAAGGTACTTTGCATTGGGTAGCTGAAGAAGGCGCTGTAGATATGGAAATTCGTTTATACGATTACTTATTGCGCACAGAAGACGAAGAAGATGAATCCAAAGATTTCATGGAACAAATCAATCCAGATTCTTTACAAGTATTCCATGGTAAAGGGGAGCCTTCTTTTGCAGAGACAAAAGCAGGGGAACATTTCCAATTCCTTCGCCAAGGTTTCTTCGTAACAGATTTAGATTCTACACCAGAACATGTTGTGATGAACCGTATCGTAGGTTTACGCGATACTTGGGCTAAAATGCAAAAGAAAGGTTAATCATGATGAAATGTATTATGCGTTTTATCGCTATTGGTTTTTTGGCGGCTTTAGTAAGCACTGAAGCCTCTGCTATTGCACCATTTATGATTGGAGGACATGCGGTAACGAATCCTCAGATTGTAGTGGTGGCACAAGGCAATCCGAAAACGCTTCTCTTGGATAGTTTGTCTGATGGTATACAAACGCATTTGTATAAGTTGGGAATTCAGGCATCTAATTTTTCAGAGATTACCTTCAAAAAAGATAATGAATTTAGCTATGGACTCTATGGCGATATTATCTTTGGCGAATATTTCTTGAAACAATATGAAGAACGAGGCCTTTATTTGCCGAAAGTGCAGAAAAACGGTTTTCTAGGTACGTATAATCAATATACGGCAAAAGCAGCGGCTAATTTTATAGCGTATTTTGTTGAAACTCACAAACCGGAGTATGTATTCGTAAGAGACTCCTCCTTGTTACATGATTATATTGAGGTTCCAGCAAAAGATGCTTTTACCTATAATAAAGAAGATAATACATATAGTGCGACTGTAAGGGCTCGTTTCTATAAAGATAAAGTGATGTATGAAGAATACGTTCACGTATTAGCTTATGAAGATCCATATCGTGGAGCGGCAGTACGTTTTCTGGCCTTTGCATCGTATGATGATGCAACATTATGGCCGGCCAATCGTAATATTTTACAGCCCTAGAGAAAGCCGGCCGTAAGGTCGGTTTTTTCGTTGATAGTAAATAGAAAGAAGGCGACTATGACGACTACAGCAGATAGGTTTACGGTCTCTTATATTTTAGAGGCTCCTACATATGAAGATGCTAAAAAGATGGCCTTTTCCGTACAGGTAGAGCAGACGATAGAATTTCCTTATGATTTGGTAACCAATCCTTTTCTAAAGGAAGAAATCGTAGGGCAGCTCCTTTCTCTTGAACCTGTAGATGAAGGACATTATCGAGCGGTGATTTCTTTTGCGGCTTCGCTGACTTCTTACGAAGTGACACAGTTTTTGAATGTCGTATTCGGAAATTCCTCTCTTCAACCAGGTATATGGGTAGAGTCAATTGATTTATGTCCATCTCTATATGAAGTATTTAAAGGGCCACGATGGGGCATAAAAGGACTTCGTGAGTATTTAGAAGTTCCAGAAAGACCATTGCTACAAGCGGTAATTAAACCGTTAGGATCTTCTACGGAAACATTGGCAGAGATGTGCTTGGCCTATGCTAAAGGCGGTGTCGATGTAATAAAAGATGATCATGGCATTACGAATCAAAAATACGCACCTTTTACAGAACGTGTGAAAGCATGTGTAGAGGCGATTCGAGAAGGGTCTATGCAATCTGGAAGTAAGACCATCTATGCGGCAAATGTTACAGCGGATGGTTCTGAGAC
>RCNH01000443.1_pt1 | contig 17294 bp, 16 predicted proteins | sample 2041161 | NCBI WGS metagenome assembly RCNH01 (sample SAMN09708215, study PRJNA481090) | Feces metagenome, whole genome shotgun sequencing project. | biome: feces | host: Leptonychotes weddellii | place: Antarctica: Sion Island | collected 2010-03-01 | reverse complement strand
TTTTGTCATGCAATTAAAATTTTTTTAAGGTGTCATAAATCGGGCGGCGAATTATTAAGTTATATAAATAGGTCTCCGTCCGTTGAAAATAGGTTTGTTTCAAGTGATGCAAAGATACAATAAATCTTGGAAAATCAGCATACGGGATGCTGATTTTTGCTTTTTGGCGTAAAGTTCGGATTTTTTGATTATATTTGCATTTACAAACCTTATCAATATTGAATCATGGTACTTACTATTTTTTCAGTTATTTGCTTGATTATCATAGCATATTTGCTCGGTTCGATTCCCAGTGCCGTATGGATTGGCAAGAAATATTACGGGGTTGATATTCGAGAACATGGTTCAAAAAATGCCGGAACGACCAATATGTTGCGTGTTTTGGGCAAAAGAGCCGCGGCTCCGGTTTTCGTACTCGATTTTCTGAAGGGATTCGTGGCCGTGTCGCTTGTCTCGCTCCTGAAGCACGATTCGCTGATCACGGGTAGCGAAGAGGGGTTCTTCTGGTTCGATCTCATCAAAATCTTTGCCGTAATTGCCGCCGTGCTCGGCCATGTGTTTCCGATCTTCGCGGGATTCCGTGGAGGTAAGGGTGTTGCCACGCTGATCGGCTCGGTGACGGGCATGTATCCGATGATCGCATTGCTGTGTTTCGGAGTATGGTTCATCGTACTGATGATCAGCCACTATGTATCTCTGTCTTCTATGATGGGCGGATGTTTCTTCCCCGTCTTCACGCTTATATTTCCCAAGACGAATCATTCGATTCCGTTCATTGTCTTTTCGTTTTTTATCGCCGTCATGCTGATCATCACGCATCGCAAAAACATCAAGCGTCTGCGCGAGGGTACCGAGTCGAAGATCTATATCTGGAAAACGAAACGACAGCGGGAGGGCGAACAAAAATAGGTGCGGCGGAATTACGCATCCGATCCCTAATGTAAAACAGATAAAAATTAAGAAGTAACTCAAATCATGTTACAGGAGAATCTGATCAGAATCTACGAGAAAAGTTTTCGTGAAAATACTGAATTGCCGGCTTTGACCGACTATTTTAAAAAAGAGACATTTACTTATGGCGAGATGGCCGGGCAGATTGCCCGGATTCACCTTTTGTTCAAACGTGCGGGCATCAGGCGCGGCGATAAGATTGCGCTGATCGGCCGTAATAATCCCCGCTGGTGTATCACCTATATCAGCACCATCACATACGGTGCCGTGATCGTGCCTATTCTTCAGGATTTTACCGCGGCCGATGTGGTACATATCATCAACCACTCGGAGAGCCGTCTGCTGTTTCTTGGAGACAATTTCTGGGATATGATCGAGGAGGATCAGATCCCGATGGTCACCGGCGTGTTCTCGCTGACCGATTTCCATGTGATTTTCGAGCGTGAAGGTAATTCGATCACCGAATACTGCGCTGCAATGGACACTCACTTCAAGGAGACCTATCCGAACGGGTTCTCGAAGGAGGACATCAAATACAACGAGGTACCCAACGATGACATCATCCTGTTGAACTACACGTCGGGTACGACGGGTTATTCCAAGGGCGTTATGCTGACGACCAACAACCTGACGGGTAACGTGATTTTTGCCCGTGATGCCGTGAATACCGAGACGGGAACGCTTTATTTCCAGAAGAGCGGTCGTACGTTGTCGTTCCTGCCGCTGGCACACGCTTACGGATGTGCCTTCGACTTTCTGACACCGCTGGCCGTGGGCGGACATGTGACTCTGCTGGGGCGTATCCCGACACCGAAGATCCTGATGGAGGCTATGGCTGTGGTAAAACCGACGATCATCTGCTGTGTGCCGATGATCCTTGAGAAGATCTACCGCAAACAGGTCATGCCGATGTTGGAGAAAGGTCCGATGTCGATTGCCATGAAAATTCCGTTGCTCAATACGGCGATTCATTCCGTGATCCGCAAGAAACTGATGGATGCTTTCGGAGGAAACGTGTTGATTTTCATTGTGGGCGGTGCGCCGATGAACCAAGAGACCGAATCGTTCCTCATGAAGATCCGCTTCCCGATTACGATCGGCTACGGCATGACCGAGTGTGCGCCGCTGATCAGTTTCGCTCCCGACAATGAATTTAAGAGCGGCTCGTGCGGTCGTTACTTGAAGAACCTGCTGGATGTCAAAATCTTGTCGGATGATCCCGAACACAAGGCCGGAGAGATCATGATCCGTGGCGAGCACGTCATGAAGGGGTACTACAAGAACGAGAAAGACACGAAGAAGGTGCTGACCGAGGACGGCTGGCTGATGACGGGCGATATGGGTACGATGGATCCTGACGGTACGCTCTATATCCGCGGACGTTCCAAGACGATGATCCTTTCGAGCAACGGTCAGAACATCTACCCTGAAGAAATCGAGGATCGACTCAACAATATGTATATGGTGCTGGAATCGCTCGTGATTGATTCGGGCAACGGCAAACTGCACGCATTGGTCGTTCCCGATTACGAGGAGGCCGAGCGTGAGGGGGTCGATAAGCAGGATCTGCCGGAGATCATGCAGAACAACCTCAAGCAACTCAACGAGCAGTTGGCTGCCTATGAGCGCGTGTCGGAGATCGTGATCTATCCCACGGAGTTTGAGAAAACCCCGAAACGAAGCATCAAGCGTTATCTCTATACGCCTGCATTGCTCAAGAACAGACTTTAATACGATTGTACCTTGAAGGGTACGAATCCAATCGAAACTACTGAAATGAGAGGGTAACCCCGCGAAAAGGTTGCCCTCTCATTGGTAGTTCATCGTAAAACAGATTTAGACTTATGTTTTTTGACGAACTCGACCTCGAAGAGGAGATCTTAGACGGATTGTGGGATATGCACTTCGAGGAGATGACTCCCGTGCAGGAGGCGACGATTCCCGTGATTCTGGAGGGGCACGACCTGATCGGATGTGCGCAGACCGGAACGGGAAAAACGGCTGCCTATACGCTTCCGTTGCTGAACAAATTGCTCATCGAAGGAAATCCCGATAATGTGATCAAGGCGGTGATCATTGTGCCGACCCGCGAATTGGCGCAGCAGATCGACCAACAGTTTCAGGGATTTTCCTATTACCTGCCCGTCTCGACGACCGTGGTTTACGGCGGCGGTGACGGCAAGGGATGGGATGTGCAGAAACGAGGCATGCTGATGGGATCGGATGTGGTGATCGCCACACCCGGACGTATGATTTCGCACCTTCAGAACAGCGGTGTGGATCTCTCGCATGTGGAATATCTGATTCTGGATGAGGCCGACCGAATGCTCGATATGGGCTTTTCGGACGACATCATGAAGATCATCTCCTATATGCCCAAGGAGCGTCAGACGTTGCTTTTTTCGGCAACACTTCCGCCCAAAATCCGCCAATTGGCCAAGACCATCCTGCGCGATCCGCGCGAGGTGAATATCGCCATCTCGAAACCCAACGATGCGATCGACCAGTCGGCTTATGTTTGTCACGAGTCGCAGAAGTTGGGCATCATCAAGGAACTTTTCAAAGAGCCGACCGATTCCAAGACGATCATCTTTTCATCGTCGAAACTCAAGGTCAAGGAACTGACCCATACCTTGAAACGCATGAAGATGGAGGTTGCCGCCATGCACTCGGATTTGGATCAGGCACAACGTGAGGAGGTGATGTTGGCATTCAAGAACAACCACGTGAAGATCCTTGTGGCTACGGACATCGTGGCGCGCGGTATCGACATCGAGGACATCGGTTTGGTCATCAATTACGATGTGCCGCACGACCCGGAGGACTACATCCACCGTATCGGTCGTACGGGACGAGCCGATGCCACGGGTAGTGCCATCACGTTCGTGTCGGATGCCGAGCAGGGCAAGTTCCATCAGATCGAGGAGTTCATCGAGCGCGAGGTACGCAAGGCTCCGCTTCCCGAATCGGTGGGCGAGGGTCCTGTTTATGCTCCCGAATCGGGCAAGAAGCAGGGAGGCCGAGGCCGCAACAAGGGCGGTAAGTCGAGTCGTGGCCGTGGTCGCCGCGATAAGGGCGCACAGGCATCCGACAACCGCAAGCGCAAACCGCAATCCAAGAAGGAGAATGCAGCACCCGCAACTTCATCTGAAGCGCAATCCAAGCCCGTCTCTTCGGAGCAGTCGGCGGAAGGAAATCGCAAGCCGCGTTCGAAACGGCGCGGACATCGCCGTCGCAAACCCGCAAAAGAGAGCGAAAATATAACGCCGAACCCCCGACAGGCGGAGTAATCCGTTTGGGAAAAGACAAGAGCCGTGATCCACTGGAATCACGGCTCTTTTTGTAGGATGGAGGGGCGGAACGTAATGGATTCTCTTTTTTGAAACTCCGATTCCTCTTCAAAGTCCGACTGTCCGTCTGTACCCAAGGCATAAAAAATCCCCGACTGCCAAACGGCTGTCGGGGATGAGTATTTGTTTGGGGCAATGTTCTAACCCAGAGCAAACAGAATGAAGATCTGTGCCGTGAGCACACGCAGGAACATCACAACCGGATAAACGGTCGAATAACTTACGGCAGGCATGTCGTTACCGGCAGTACCGTTGGCGTAGGCCAGTGCAGGAGGGTCGGTCATGGCACCGGACATAAGACCCATCAACGTGTAGTAGTTCATCTTGAGCCAGATACGAGCCACAAAGCCGACGATCAGGAGCGGAATCATCGTGATGAGGAAACCGTATCCGATCCACATGTAACCGCCTTTGTTCACGATGGCATCGACGAAACCTTCGCCTGCACCCAGTCCGACGGCTGCAAGGAAGAGCGAGATACCGATTTCACGCAACATGAGGTTGGCACTCATCGTCGTATAGGTTACCAAGTGGAAGTGCGTACCGAAACGACCGATCAGGATGGCGATGACCAGCGGGCCGCCTGCCAAACCCAACTTCACGGGCTGCGGAACGTGCATCAACGGAATTGATCCGAGCAACATACCGAGTGCCAGACCGATGAAGATGGTCACGAGGTTGGGATGATTCAATTTTTTCAACTCGTTACCGAGCAATTTGGCGATTTCGTCCACTTCCTTCTTGGGGCCGACGACCATCACACGGTCACCCACCTGCAACTCAAGACCGGGGTAGGGGATCAAATCGACACCGGCACGGTTGATGCGGGTGATGTTGATACCGAAACGGCTGCGGAGTTTGAGATCGGCAAATTTCTTGCCGTTGATTGAGGGCTGGGTGATCAGAATACGGCGCGAAACCAAGTCCGAATCGGGGGTGTTGTTGCCCCACTCCTCGTCCGTCATCTGCACTTTGTGACCGAGGAATGCGGCGATTGCGTTGCTGTCGTCGTGGTTGCAGACCGTCCACAGGCGGTCGCCCGTTGTGATCTTGACCTTGGCGTCGGCGATTACGACCTTGCCGTTGTGCATCACACGCGAGATGACGAACTGACGGTCGATCAGACGGCGGATTTCCATCAGCATCATGCCGTCCATGGCTTTGTTGTCAAACTCGATCGAGATGACATCGGCCTCCTTGTTTGCGGTCGAAAGGCGGTTCAGTTCCTCATCTTCCTTTTCGAACTTCACACGCAGAGCGAAGCGGATGATGATCATCGTGAGGATGATACCTACGACACCAAGGGGATAGGCCACGGCATAACCCATCGCGATGCTCGGATCGGAGATGCCCGCTGCATCGGCATAGGCCTGTTGTGCGGCACCCAGACCGGGCGTGTTGGTCACGGCACCTGAGAGGATACCTACCATAGTCGGGATCGGAATACCGGTCACCAGATGGAGAATGTAGGCGGTGATGACACCCAGAAACACAATGGCCGTGGCACATCCCACCAAAGTCATGCCTCCCTGTTTGAAGGAGGAGAAGAAACTCGGCCCCACCTGCAATCCTATGGAGAATACGAATAGAATCAGGCCGAATTCCTTCATGAAATGCAGCACATTGCCTTCTACCCTCATTCCGAAAGAACTGAGTATGATGCCGACGAACAAGATCCACGTAATGCCCAGCGAGATGCCGGCAATACGGATTTTTCCCAGCAGGATACCCAGCGTGATGACCAGCGAAAAGGTCAGCACGATATGAGCCACACCTACACCGTCGGGATTTAATAAAAGGTTAGTAAACCAATCCATACTACTGTTTTTGTTATACACGAATAATAATTCACAAATGTAGCACTTAAAAGGGGATAAAAAAAATTTGTTCTGACTGAAAAGCAGCCAAAACAAACTTTTTTGTTCTAAATGCCGAATTTAGTCTTTCGACATCGGGGCTTTGTGTTCTTTCGAGCAGCAACAATTTCCGCTGCAACACGAACAGGAGCCTTTGCGATCCTTTTTGAAAAGATTCAGGATGCGTTTCACGACAAGGACGAGTACCACTGCCGCAATAGCCCATACGATGTAATCCTGCCAGTCCATATTTTTAGAATAAGAGTATCAGATGATAAACGATCCACGACATAATCCATGCCAGACCCGTGTTGTAAACGAGTGAGATTGAGGCCCATTTCCAGCCGATCTCCGATCCGAGGGCGACAATCGTCGCAATACACGGCAGGTAGAGCAGCGTGAAGACCAAAAAGGCGATGGCCGATGCGGGCGTAAAGTCGCCGCTGGCCAGAAGGCGCGGAATCAGGTGCGAGATCTCTTCGTCTTCGGAGAGTTCCTCCTCTTCGGCGGCGGGTTCGGTTACGGTAACCCCTACGGCATTGTTTGCGGTTTCAAGGGTGATCCCGGCAACAGGAGCGGACTCTTTTCCGGTTGCCGTTTCTGGATAGAGTACGCCGAGCGTACTTACGACAATCTCCTTGGCGGGAAGACCCGATACGATGGCGATGCCGGCTTTCCAGTTAAGCCCCATCGGCTTAAAGATCGGTTCGCAGGTCTTACCCATACGGCCGAGGTACGAATTTTCGTAGTGTGCCTCCGATCCTGCTTCATGATTGGGCGTTAGGGGATAGTAACTCAGGAACCATACGACTACCGATGCGATGAGGATCAGACCGCCCATCTTCTTGAGATACTGGGCACACTTGTCCCACATGTGCGAAAGGGTTGTCTTCCATGTCGGGAGGCGATAGGGCGGAAGTTCCATCACAAACGGCGTCTCATCCACGGGGAAGAGAAAACGGCGCATGAGTTTGGCGGTCACGACCGCCATGGCGATGCCGAAGATGTAAAGTCCGAACATCACGGTTCCGGCATGTTCGGGGAAGAATGCTCCCGCCAGAAGCAAGTAGATCGGAATCCGGGCACTACACGACATGAAGGGGGTGATCAGCGTGGTGATCAGTCGTGAACTGCGGCTTTCGATCGTACGGCAGGCCATGATGGCGGGGACGTTGCAACCGAAACCCATGATTAGCGGAATGAACGATTTGCCGTGGATGCCGATGTGGTGCATGACACGGTCCATGATGAAGGCGGCTCGTGCCAGATACCCCGAATCCTCCATAAACGAGATGAACAGGTAGAGGATCATGATGTTCGGCAGGAAGATGATCACCGAACCGACACCGCCGATGATACCGTCCACGAGCATATCGCGCAGGGCTCCTTCGGGAAGCGTTGTTGTCACCAGCACACTCAATTGATCGGCCAGCCATGCGATCCATTCCTGCGGAATGGCACCGAGCGAGAACGTACACCAGAACATGAGCCACATCAGGGCGAAGAAAATCGGGAATCCGCATAATTTGTGCGTCACGAAGGTGTCGATGATGGTGGTGGTCTTCAAGTTTTCCTTCGTGCCTTCGGTAAGCGTCTCCTTGAGCGCACCCGAAATGAATCCGTATTTCTGATTGGCAAAAGCCGTTTCGACATCTTCGCCTAACGCTTCGGAGATCTTCCGGCTCTCCTCCTCACGGATTCTGACCCACTCCGGGTAGCGTTCGCAACTGCGCAACTGCCCATCGACCTGACTGTCGGCTTCCAGCATGCGCATGGCGTAGTAGCGCGGAGGGAATACCTTGGGCAACTGGTCGTGGTGGGTGCACATATCGCTTTTCAGACGGCGGAGGCTCTCCTCCATGACCGCACCCTGATTGATGTGGATGTGGCGTACGCGGTCGTCCTTGTTTTCATAGACGGCAATCACCGTATCGAGCAGTTCTTTGATGCCTTTCTCGTTACGTGCCTCGGTCGGAACCATCGGCACACCCAGCATGCGACCCAGTTTGTCGTAGTCGAGTTTGCCGCCGCTGGCATCCAACTCGTCGTACATGTTCAGTGCAACGACCATACGGGGGTTGATGTCGATCAACTCGGTCGTGAGATAGAGGTTGCGCTCCAAGTTCGAGGTGACTACCGCATTGATGATCACATCGGGCATTTTCTCGGCGATGTGACTGCGTACGTAACGCTCTTCGGGGGTATAGGCCGAAAGGGCATAGGTGCCGGGAAGGTCGGTGATCTCGAACTGATAACCGCGGTAGGTGCAGTGACCGATCTTTGCGCTCACGGTTACACCGCCGTAGTTGCCGACATGTTCGCGTCCGCCCGAAATGGCGTTGAAGAGCGATGTCTTGCCGCTGTTGGGATTGCCTACCAAAGCCACCGAAATCTGACGGCTCGTGCGGTCGATTACCTCGTCGGCATTCTTGCAGCAGGCTTCTGCGGGGGCGTTGCCTGCGAGAAACTCTTCTGAAGGGGCTTCGGTCGTAAAGGCGGGTTTGTCTTCGGCTATCTGGCGTTTGATCTCTTCGTCGGAAAGGACTACGATCATCTCGGCCTCGCTGCGGCGGAGCGATATTTCGTAGCCCATGATTTTATATTTGATGGGGTCTTTTAACGGAGCATTCAAAAGGACTTTTACCTGCTGACCGCGGACAAAACCCATTTCTATAATGCGGCGTCGGAAACCGCCGTGACCCAGAAATTTGATGATGGTGGCGGATTCTCCGGTTTTTAATTCAGAAAGACGCATATATCTGTATAATAAATTTTGGCAAAAATACGTTTTTTTCATCGAAAAGACAATCCCAATTTTCAGGTAACTGTCTTGTGTGGCGAGAAATTGCAAACGAATTGGCGTAAAAGGGTGTTTCGGGTGGAAATTGTCTTTCGGAGACGGCCGGTGCCGGATGGCAGGGGGCGTGATACCGTAAACCGCTTTGTGGTGAAACCCTACTTCCCGAAATGCGTTTTTTTCAGATATTGTTTCGGATTTTGATTTCGGAGAAGTTTAGGGTAAAGTCGGAACAAATCGTTACATTTCGCTACCCAAAAGGATGATTTTTTCGGTTTTTGTGCAAAAAACTGCCGCAGGGGTTGATTGAATGATTATTTTTTTTTAGTTTTGCGTATAGGAATAACCCCCAAAAAATTAAAAAGATGAAAGAATTAGTAGAAAAAATCAATGCCGAGTTCGAAGTATTCGCTGCCAATGCAGCCGCTCAAGTAGAGAAAGGTAACAAAGCAGCCGGTACGCGCGCTCGTAAATCTGCCCTCGAAATTTCGAAACTGATGAAGGAATTCCGTAAGGTTTCCGTTGAGGCTTCGAAATAATTCCGGTCGGATTTGTGAATTCGTAAAAAGGGTGTCCCGGACGGATCACCCTTTTTTTTGATATATCTGAAAAATGACCGCATCCCGTTGAAGGATGCGGTCGTTTGTGTTTTCAGGGGCGGATGCCCAATTTGCGGAAGACTTCCATGTCCTGCTTCTTCAGACCCGTCTTGACAAACGGCACGGCTTCGTTGTGGTCGTTGAGGTAGTAGCGCGGGGCACCCTTTACGAACTGATCGCTGACGAGCGACACGCCGAGGTCGATGTAGGGACTTTTGATCGAGGCGATGTCGGCCATCGTGTGAAACATCGAGTGACTCGTGGCGGCGCACATCTCATGCTCCTGTGCCAGACGGCAACGGTCGGGATAATTGGCGGTATATTTCTCGGAGAACCATCCGATCATCGGCACATACAGCTGATAGGCGGTCGTGGTGGGCGAGGCGTGCAAGAATCGTTTGCGGTCGTCGTCCAGCAGATCCTCGCCGTGGTCGGCGCAGTAGAGCAGGGCGGATGCCGTGTCGTCGAGCGACGAGAGGTATTTGATGGTCTGACCGAGGAAATGGTCGGTGTAGAGAATCGAGTTGTGGTAGGAGTTGCGCAGGGTGGCGATGTGCTTCTCGGAGATGGCTACATCGTCATCGGGCAGATACTTGGCAAATTCGCGCGGATAACGCTGGTGATAACTGAAGTGCGATCCGTAGCAGTGCAGCACGAAAAGAATCTTCTTCGAGTTGCTCTCCCGAACGGCTTTCTGCATCTCGTCCAAAAGTTGCATGTCGAAACGCGGTGCGGAGAGGAATTTTACGTGGTTGGCATCGAATGCAAGGTGATCGATCATGGCACCCTGCGGCGACTGGTTCGAGATGAACCACGTCTCGAAACCCACCTCGTTGAACAGGGCGGGAAGCCCCTTGCGCAGATAGAGTTCGGGATGTTCCTGCGCCGAGGTCGAGGAGAGAATCATCGGCACACTCTTGTGGGTGGTGTTGCTCTGGGTCAGTACGTTGCGGAATACGGCAAGATCTTTCACTTGCGAAAGTTCGGGATTCGTCTTGCGATTCGATCCGAACAACTCCCAACTCATCGCACGCGATGCCTCGCCGATGATGTAAACGTAGATCTCGCGTCCTTCGATCTCGCGTGTACGCTCGGCCTCGTAGGTGAAGTCGGCGGAAGTCTCCTTGAAATTGATCGTTTTGCGCAGTTCCGAGGCGCATACACCAATATTATAACATACGTTCACGGGGAAAATCTCGTTGCGCAACACATGTTTGTCTTCGCTCACGTGATAGGCGGGCCACAGCAACAATGCGCCCGCCGAAGCGATGACTGCACCCGACAGGGCGATGAATTTGCGTGCTTTGTGAGAGATGTAGCGGCGGTGGCGGAGTTCGCGTGTTGCGAGCCACAGGATGGGGAGGTACAGTACGATGACGAGAATCACCGAAGGGTAAATGTTCGAAAGCAATTCGCCCGCCTCGCCGGGATTGGTCGTCAGCACATTGGTAAACATGTCGGTGGCGATGACCGAATTGCCGAACAGGTATAAAAGGACGATCTGGAAAGCGCAGAGGAATGTCAGCGGAAATGCCAGCCAGATTACGATGCCTGAGCGTCGGAGGGCGACGCTTGTCATCATATAGATACCCAGAGGCAGGAGGATCAATACCTCGTTGCTCCACCACGAATACCCTTCCGTGAAGGCCAGTCCGATGTTGGGGACGATGAGTGTGGCACAGAACAACAGTGCCAGCAGTGCGGTGAAACGGCTTCTTGTTTTTACTCGTTTTATTCTTTTTTCTCTTGTGTCCATCGTGTTTTTAAATCTTAAAATGCTTCATTGATGCCGAAGATGAATCCGCCGGTGTTCTTGCCGAATCCGTAGTCCATACGGATGTTGATTCCCTTTTTGAACATCCATCTGAGTCCCACGCCGTATGAGGGCAGGGTGTGCGCCCATTCAAAGCGGTCGATGCTGTGGAACGAGTTGCCGGCTCCCGCCCAGACAATACCCCCCAAACGCCGCCAAATGTGCTGGCGCAGTTCGACCTGAAAGGTCAGAAGGTTGTTGTCGATGTAGCGTCCGCGGTAGTAGCCCCTCATGCGGTTCGATCCGCCCAGTCGTGCGAGCATCGGCCACGGCGTACCCTCGGAGTTGAACTCGCCGTAGAGATCCGCGGCGAGGATCGCTCCGTGCCATATCCGTTGGAAAAAGTCGGCCGTGAAGTTCGTCCGCCACAGCGATTTGGGGCAAGACCCCAGCCCCTTGGCAAAAAACGTCTCCTTGAGCGAAAGATAAACGCCCTTCTGCGGCAGGGTATGCACATCGCGCGAGTCGTATTCGACGATCACGCCCAGACCCGTCGCCGTGTAGGTTTGGCGTTGCGAGGCGAGGTACGAAAGATCGTCGAAATCCTTGCCGTGCGTATGTTGAACATCCAAAAGTACACCCGCGTAGGTGTTCCGGAACAGTTTTTGCTGGTAATTACACTCGATGCGCAGGGTTTTCTCGATAAATTCCTGTTGCGGGTTGTGACGGGCGGCATCGTAGCCCAATCCCCAAAAATAACGGGGTGAGGAACTGAAGTCGATCGTGTAGTAGAGCCTTTGGCGGTTGTGTCGCCGGAGGTTGTAACCCGTGGCTCCGATCGAGTAGTAACCGATGACCGAAACCGAACCCGAAAGTGTGATGTTGGAAGGTTGTGTCAGCGAATCCGTTCGGTCGGGGCGATATAAGCCCGCGGCGAGCACGGTGAAATTCACGTTCGTATCCTTCGTGTAACTGATGCCCCCCACGAACGTAAAGTCGATCTTCTTCTCGAAAGTGCGGTCTTGGGTCGCACGTTCGAAGTAATTGACCATACGGCGCAGAAACCCTTTTTTTTGCGGGACGCTGTCCGTGCGGAATTGTCGGGGTAGAGGCGTATAGGTATAGCGCAACGTGTCGTTACCGCGTACGATGAGGTGTTCCTGAGCCACGGTTTTAAAAACCGTAACGCTCAGAACGGCGACGACGGCCAATGCCTTGACGCTTCTCATCCGCCTTATTTGTATTTTTCGATCACGCGGTAGAACTCCTCCTTGTCGGCTTCGGTCAGTTCGCCCTTGTGCATGTAGGTCAGTTCACCCTCTTTCGATACGATCAGCAGGACGAACAGGTTGTTGCAATCGCCCAAGTCCCATGCGTCACGCAACAGGTGTTTCGGATCGGCCATTACCAGTGCACCGTTCTTTTTCGTACGTTTGCGGGCGATCGAGCGCACCAGCCAGTTGGGGAACAGGGGCGCATCCTTGAGGTTGATCACGCCGAAACCGAGCAGATTTTCACCTTCGGCGCGGTGCGACTCCTCCAATTCGACCGTGAAATCCTCGTTCTGCTTGTGAGCCTGAGGGTCGATGTAGAAGATCATCAGATTCTTTTTGCCAAATTCGGGCAGTTTCATCGGTTCGTTCTTCAGGTCGAACAAATCGACATTTTCCACTTTCTTGGGCAGTTCCTGCGCCCATGCCGCCGTGGTCATCAGACACAGGGCCGCGAACAAAATGGTCAGTTTGCGTTTCATATCTTTATCTTTAATGTTTTATGCTCTTGAAAACGAAAACAATCGTTGCAAATATACTACTTTCTTCTCGAAATACAGTCCGTTGTGAGGCGGAATAATGTGGCGTTTGTTCGATTTGTTTGTTCGAATATTCATTGAATATCGTCAAAATGTACTTTGAAGTTGCGAGTTAGGGGATCTGAAACAGATTTTGCGACGAATGTGTTTTGTTCTGTTTGTCTTATTGTGAAGGAGGTGCAGGCGCAATCCCGAAAAAGGATTATCTTTGTACCCATGGAAAAGCAACTTTTATTTGTTTGTCTGGGAAACATCTGCCGTTCTCCGGCCGCCGAAGGGGTTATGCGCGACATGCTCCGTCGGAAGGGGATCGAAGGGGTGACGGTCGATTCCGCAGGTACTTACGGAGGTCATTCGGGGGATCTGCCCGATCCGCGAATGCGTGCCGCTGCCGCCCGTCGCGGCTATAATCTGACGCATCGTGCCCGCATGATCCGAGAGGAGGATTTCGAGAAGTTCGACATGATCATCGTCATGGACGACATGAACTACGAAACGGTACATCGTCTTGCCCCGTCGCGCAAGGATGCCGAACGCATCTTCCGCATGGTCGAATTTTGCCGTCATCATCCCGACCGCACGTATGTGCCCGATCCCTATTATGAAGGGGTAGAGGGCTTCGAGTTGGTGCTGGATCTTCTGGAGGATGCCTGCGAGGGGATCGCGGAGCATCTGCAAAGGGAAGAGTAAAGCGATAAAAAATCCCGGGTCACTTGCGACTCGGGATTTTTTGTGTTTAGAAGTCAAGACCGAAACTCAGACTGTACGTGTCGTGGAACGGGGTGTCCTTCTTGGCGAACAGGTAGGCGAAATCGAGACGGAGGTGGAGGAATCGGATGCCCACACCCGCCGATCCGTAACTCGGATAGTAGGAATCGTGTTCACCATAGTGGTAACCGCCACGGAACTGGATGAGTTGCATGAAGTTATACTCGGCTCCGACCGACATCATGTACCCGCGGACGGGTTTCGGATAGAAATAGTAACTCATATCCACACCGAGGGTGATCTCGTGTTCGTCGGTGATGTAGGTGTCCAACGCCGTACCAATCGTGGCGTTCATCGGAAGGGTGTAGTCCGTGTCCTTCAAGTAACCGCCCAAGTTGTTGATCTTGAATCCCGTGCGGATGGTGGAGTACGATCCGAAGTTCTCCAGCGGGTGGATGTAGGCGGCACTCAGATCCACGGCCAGTGCGTCGATCTTTCGCTGATCGGGACATTTGCGGTGGATGTAGCGTCCGACGATACCGATTGCCCAACGCTCGTTGAAGTTGTGGGCATAACCTAAATCCAGCACGTTTTCGTTGTGCTTGATGTTGTTGCTTTTGTGGAGGTATTGACGCCAGCCTGCCTGAATGACGCTTGAGGGCGAGATGCGGCAACTACCCGATACGGAGTAGGCGTTGTCATCCCCCTGATGGTAGAATGACGAAGAAACCAGAAACGGCGTGCGCGAAAAGGCTGCCAGTGCCGGGTTGTTATAGATGGCATGCGACGATGAAGCGGTGGTCATCTGCAATCCGCCCATTGCCAAGGCTTTGGCATCGGAGGTCGGAAGAGTGGCTTCGGCTTCCTGTGCGAGGAGCGAGCCGCCGGAAAACGTCAGCCACGCAAAGAGCAACAGAGCGAGTTTTTTCATACGGGAAAGTTTTTGCCGGGAAAGATTTCGGAGTCTTTGCCGGAGGGTTGTCATTCAGCCGAAATTCGGCTCTTGCATTCGCAAATATACGAAAATTCGGGGAGAAAGCAGCATCGGGAATCAAAAAATCCGTATGGGACATCCCCATACGGATTGAATTTTGATCGTGTGATTCCCGATTAGCAGTTCATGGCACCGCAAACGTGGATCACCTGACCGCTGACATACGACGAAAGGTCGGATGCGAGGAACAGGGCAACCTTTGCAACCTCTTCGGGCGTACCGCCACGGCGCAGAGGAATCATCTTGTACCAACTTTCCTTCACCTCGTCGGAGAGTTGTGCGGTCATGTCGGTCATGATGAAACCCGGGGCGATGCAGTTTGCACGGATGCCGCGCGAACCCATCTCCTTGGCGATCGACTTGGCGAGACCGATCATACCGGCCTTCGATGCCGAGTAGTTGCACTGGCCTGCGTTACCGCTGACACCGACAACCGACGACATGTTGATGATCGAACCGCTTCTCTGGCGAGCCATTACGGGAGTGACGGCGTGGATGAAGTTGAATGCCGACTTGAGGTTTACGGTGAGTACGGCATCCCACTGGGCCTCCGACATACGCATCATCAGACCGTCCTTGGTGATGCCTGCGTTGTTCACGAGGATATCTATATGGCCGAAATCCTTGACAATCTGGTCGATGACTTCGTGCGTCTGCTCGAAGTTGGCGGCATTTGAAGCGTAACCCTTGGCCTGAACGCCCAAAGCGGCGATCTCTGCCTCGGTGGCTTTGCCGTTCTCGTCGATCACCAGATCGGTGAATGCGATATTTGCGCCTTCGGCAGCAAATTTCAGCGCGATAGCCTTACCGATACCGCGGGCTGCGCCGGTGATAACTGCGACTTTTCCTTCCAGTAATTTCATATTTTGTACTAATTTTTAAGGTAAATAGTTCTTTTTTCAAAGGACAAATATAGGAATTATATTTTAAAATCGGCCGAATGTTGGTTTTTTCACCGAAATATTTTGGCAGGGTGGGGTGCGAAAAGACCGAAATTATTCCTTATTTTTGTTCCATAAAACATAAAAGCAATGAATAAAACCAACATTTTTGGCTTCATGGCAGGCCTTGTGCTTGCTTTCTCCGCAGTCGGATGCGGGCAGAACCCGTCGTCGCAACACGTGCAACATGTCGAGGTCGGGGAGTTTCTTCAGCGGATTCAGGATTCGACGGTTGTGGTGGTCGATGTGCGCTCGCTCGGCGAACACGCCGCGGGGTGTATTCCCGAAACGGATCTCAATATTGACGTGATGGGCGCGGATTTCAAGACGCGGGTCGGGCAGCTGATTCCCGAACATTCCGTGGTGGCGGTTTATTGCCGGAGCGGCAACCGCAGCAAACGCGCCGCCAAGATCCTCTCGGAGATGGGTTACGAAGTCCTCGATTTGGATCACGGCTACAAGGCATGGGTCGAGTACAACAAGCAATAAAAAGGGAACGTCCGAAGTTGGTTTCGGGCGTTTTTTTGTGGTGATCGGGACGAATTTATAATTAATGGCGGATTTCGGATAACCCCTTGCCCCGGAAAACGCGCTACTTTTGCGGTGTGAAACTAAACCTTTAGGATTATGACAGAAGAAACCCGTGCGGTTGCGGATCTGACGCAACGCAAAATTGAATTTAAACTCCACACCTACCCTTCGGAGGGCGGGCCCGTGGCGGCCGTGGATGTGGCCAATTATATGGGATTCTCGGTGGAGCGTCTTGTGAAGACGCTCGTGACGACGGATCACCACGGCGGTTATTATGTGTTTTGCCTGCCCGCGGCGAATCGGATCGACATGAAAAAGGCGGCGCAGTTGGTCGGGGCGCGTAATCTGACGATGCTCCAACCCGAAATGTTCGAGCAGCTGACGGGCTATGTGCACGGCGGATGTTCGCCGTTCGGTCTGAAGACCCGACTGCCGTTGTGGGTCGAAGAGAACGTTCTGAAATGGAATACCATATATATATCGGGCGGTCGCGTGGGGCTTACCGTGGAGGTCGATCCCAAAACCCTGACCGAGCAGTTGGGGGCGCAAGTGGGGGCGTTTACCCGTTAAAAGAAAAGGAGTGTGGCGATTACACTCCTTTTTTTATTTCAAGATCTTCCAACCCGACTTTCCGTCGCGGGTAAAGGAGAGAAAGGCGCACATAAGGGCGATGGGGATGATGTTTTGGATGATGCTTTCCATGCTGAATCCGGCAATACGGAAAAAGAGAAAACAGCTGATGAATTGCAGAACGAAAAAGATGATGACCGCGATCTTCGACCGCTCCTTATAAATAAACAGAATATCTATGAAGATAGCGACTGAAAAGGTGATGGCAATGTAGTCGTATTCATGTTCCATACTTTGGACGAAGAAATTTAAGACGGCTGCCACCAACACGAAAATGAAATAAGCCTTGGTTACGCCTGCAAATTCGGGTTCGGACTCCTGTCGGGGGTCTTGGGGAGTATTTGTTGTTTCCATAGGTTGAGGTTTTGGGGTTG